>Ga0208038_1001115_pt1 | contig 15944 bp, 38 predicted proteins | sample June2015DPH_16_1_FD_184714 | JGI IMG/M metagenome (GOLD analysis project Ga0208038, IMG submission 184714) | Peatland microbial communities from SPRUCE experiment site at the Marcell Experimental Forest, Minnesota, USA - June2015DPH_16_100... | ecosystem: Environmental > Terrestrial > Soil >...
TGAAGGCAATCTGGTATGCTGCCGGCTACGTGAACTGTCAGCCACCAATAAATCCAGCAGGTAATACTCCCTGCACAATGGACTATGCAGCAAGCACCGAGCGCGAGGTGAATCTGGAAACAATCGGTGGGATCACGATGGCCTATGAATACAACCACAACTCTGCTCTCTTAGCATTCGCCCAGACTCTCTACAATGCGGTATGGGCCAAGCCCGGGACATGCGTGAGTTCCCTGTGTGTGTCGGATGGGACCTATGTCAATGCTTGGGATAGTTTCTACATCAGCGGTGCTCCTCCGGTAAGTGGAGCAGCCCCTAAGTATTTTGGCCAAGCATTTGGCTACTCAATGTGGGATTTTCCGGCGGTCGTGTCATCGTCGTCAAGGCCGGTGCCGGTGTTTGGTCGTGGAGCAGTGATAGGTCTGGGAGTAGTGAGGTAGGCTGGGCGGAGATAAACATGGACATCGTTGAACTCACGATTTGGCGCGAGGCCCGCGGTGAAGGCGAGCCGGGAATGGCGGCGGTCTACCACGTCATCGCCAACCGCGCGGCGGCCGGCCGGAGTTGGCCCGCGGACCCGGAGCGGGTGTGTCTTCAGGCGCATCAATTCTCGTGCTGGGATTCCAGCAACCCGCAGCGTGACCTGTACCAGAAGGCGGGCGACAACGCCTATGCGCTGGCGGTAGCGATCTGCATGCAGCCGGGAGCGGACCCGACCGGCGGGGCGACGGCATACTACGATATCAGCATCCCGGCGCCTTCCTGGGCCACGCCGGAGAATTTCACCGTCCAAATTGGTAGACTTCGATTCTTTAAGGTGTAGAATAAAGCCATGAACACTCAACTCGATGTCGCACTACAGGCGGCCTCAGCCGCCGAAGCAACCTACAATGCGGACGTGGCAAACATTGCCAACATCCAAACGGCCATTTCAACCGCCTCGGCTCCGCTGGCGCCGGCCCAGGCCAAACTTTCTACGGATGCCTCGGCATTCAACGCCACGCTGGACGATCTTAGCGCCGCAGCCCTGGCCGCCAAGGTGCCGGCGGATACGGCTCCCATGGCGGCGGCGAAGGGTCGATCTTAGCCACTCCCAAACTGAACCATGGGAACACGATTTGGACTCGCGCTTCTGTTCGCTTCGCTGGCATGGGGCCAAGTCCCAGCGCCTGTGGCCTATTCCTACTTTGCCGAGACGGGGATCTCCCTCGATTACTTTGCACAGACCATGGCCAGCACCACCGGCTTTGGCGTGCGAATCGGAAGCAGTAATGCCTTCAGCGTCACCGACATAGACACTCCAATTGCGCAGCCGGGGGTGAACTATGCGACGTTGCGGACGGCCATCGAGTACCATGTGGCGGCAAGCAAGCTGTGGGAATTTATGGGACTGGGAGGCGTGGGAATAACGACCAATGGCAGCACGAGTCTGGCATCGTTTGCCGGTGGCACGGCGATGTCATTCGACATCGGAAGCTGGTTGTCCAAAGGGAAATTCAGTCTTCCGGTGCTGGCGCAAATGCGAATTATAGCGATCACTGCAAGCCAGGTGAAGCCGACGTATGGTTTTCTATTTCGGAAGACGTTTTGAGGGACGTATGGAAAACAATAGCGCGGCGGACAGGGTCTACGAGACGTTGCCGGAGGCAGCGCCGGGTACACCAGCGGAGGTCCTGGGCCAGTACGTGGCACTGAGTAACGACACTCTACGGGCGCTGCGGGATTCGGGGCGCTACATCACGCCCGAGAATCTCAAGCTGGTGACAAATGGAATCCTGGACTGTCCCAGGACGGTTCGGGCGGCGATGCGTGCGCTGCTGGATTGCGCGGATGACTACCAGGAGCGCGTGGAAGGGTACGCGCGGAGGGCGAGAGGCCATGGACCTGACTGGAGCTAAGGGAGCGGTGGATGGGATCAACGAGAAGACCATCCCGGAGTTAGAGGGCGCGTTCAAAAACGCGGTCCAGGACCTACACGAGCTGTTGGACCGGCTGAACGGGATTTCAGTTGTCGTGATTGTGCCGCCGAGGAAATGCGGCACGCCATGAATGCACTTTTCGCAGTTCGCTCCGTCGTTATTCTAGCGGTGCTGAATGTCGCACAATTGAGTGCTCATCTGCTTTGGCAGGATCAGGGGCCGGGGGCTTTACCAAGCAGCGATTGGATGTCCGCTGCCGAACACCTCACGCTATCGGGAGCACTCATTCTGGCCGTATTCGTGCTCTGGAAACAGGTAGGGAAAAAAGACGCGGACATCGGCCGCAAGGATGACTTGCTCATCGAATCCGCCAAGACCGTGACAGCGGCGCTTTCGGCGGCGTCGGCGTCCAACATCGAACTCCGGCGCATCATTGAGGAGTCCGTAGCAGCCAAGCGAGAATTGGCGCTGTCTATCGAAGGGCTGCGCGGTAGCCTGCAAAAGCTGCCATGCACTGAGGCGTGGACGGTGAGCCGCGGGCGCCCGGAGAGGGAATAGGATTATGCGCACCGACGTTATGGCGACGGTTTGGCGCGTGGTGAGCGGCGGCGCTGCGGCGCTGGTCCTTTCGGCAGCCGCCCGCGCGCTACCGGACCCGCTGCCCCTGGGAAGCCGGTTCTATCTTTTCTTCTACCGATTCGCCCAGATCATGCTTGCGAACTTCGATAAGAGCCACCCGCCGGACGGCTTGCCGGGGCCGCCGAAATAGCCTTTGACGCCGGCTCCCGACCGCCGCCTGATACCCGCATGGGGGGATGTCGACTCCCCACATTTGCGGATATCTCTTCCCCGCATAGTTGCAGGCACAATCCAGGAAAATAGGCGGATAATCGAACCATGGAAGAACAAATCAACAAAGATTCTCGCCCGCGCGCAGTTATCGAAGCCGCGCGGAAATTTGCAACTGGAGAGATTACGGCTGCCGCCAGGGATGCCGCCAGGGTTGCCGCCAAGGATGCCTCCTGGGCTACCGCCAGGGATGGCTCCGGGGCTGCCGCCAGGGATGCCGCCAGAGCTGCCGCCAGAGATGCCGCCTGGGCTGCACAAGCGGTCATCATCAGGAGGTATTTATCGTGAGCCAAATGGAAGAACAAATCAACAAAGTGACCCTTACCACGACGCTAAATCGTCTTCGTTCCGCTGATGCCTGCGTATCACGATACGCGCACCTGTTGCGTGCGCTCGGCCCGTCATTTGACCACGACGCGCCGATAAACCTGTTGACTATCTTGGAGCACAACGGGACCGAAGATTGTCTATGGGCTTTGTGCGCCACGGCGGAGAACTGCGATCAAGTGGCGCGATTGATGGCGGCCGATTTTGCCGAGGCGGTGTTGCCAGTGTTCGAGTCCCAATACCCGAATGATTCTCGCCCGCGCGCAGCTATCGAAGCCGCGCGGAAATTTGCAACTGGAGAGATTACGGCTGCCGCCAGGGATGCCGCCAGGGTTGCCTCCTGGGCTGCCGCCATGGCTGCCTCCGAGGCTGCCGCCTGGGATGCCGCCAGAGCTGCCTCCTGGGCTGCCGCCAGGGCTGCCGCCATGGCTGCCTACGATGCCGCCTGGGCTGCCTCCAGGGCTGCCGCCATGGATGCCTCCGATGCCGCCTGGGCTGCCGCCATGGCTGCCTCCATGGCTGCCTCCGATGCCGCCTGGGCTGCACAAGCGGTCATCATCAGGAGATATCTTTCGTGAGCCAAATTGATGTTGAATCCGCCCTGCGGCGGGCGTGGAACCGCAAGATGTTGGACACGGGCTACACGCCGTACTTGGAGACTCGCCGATGGCGCCGGCTGGCGATAGCTTCGACGACGATTGCGGCCATTCAGGCGGTGGTGATCGCCGTCGTGCTGATCGGCCGCTGGCTGGCGTTGGGGTAGCGCGGCTCCTGGCGCAAACCTGCCCTTGCTGGAAGGCGACAGGCGGAGAGGCGCGGGGCCGCAAACGTGAAAGGAGCAATCATGAGAACAAACGACAATATCGAGAATCACATGGTACTGAACACGCCGGATGCGCCGTGGAATCAACCGGACGCTCCGGAGGAAAGCGCCGCCGAGCGCGCGGCGCGTGAAAAGGTTGAGGATGCTGCCAAGAAGCGCGACTTGCTGGTCGAAAGCCTGCACGATCTGGCAGACTTTCTGGAAGAGCGGACAGATATCGAAATACCGCGCGTGCTGGCCTACAATTCCTTTTACAGCCGGGAGTCGTTTCTAGCAGCCGCCGCATTACTGGCAAAGGGCGGCAAGATAGAGAAGGCAGTGGACCCGGAAACGTCCAGTTATCCGATGTACCACGTTGTGCGATGGTTCGGCGCCATCAAGCTGGAGTACGACATCCCGCGCAAGACCATTTGCCGCCTCGTATCCCCGGCGGTGTACGACTGCCCCGATTCGCTGCTTGAAGCGGGCAAGGAATTCGAGGAGGCCCAGTGACACCTGACCCCCAGGCGGTAGCGCGGACAATCAGCGCAGAGGCCATGGAGGCCGTTCTGGTTGGCGGCAACCTCGCGGCCATGCGGCCGGCAGACAGGGTGCAATACTACCAGGCCGTCTGCGAATCGCTCGGGCTGAACCCGCTTACCCAGCCGTTCGCGTACCTGAATCTCAATGGCAAGCTGGTGCTGTACGCGAAACGGGACTGCACGGACCAGCTTCGGCGCATCAACAATATCAGCATCACCATCCCGGCGCGGGAAGTGGTGGAAGGCTGCTACATCGTGACGGCGCGGGCGCAGACGCCACAGAACCGACAGGATGAAAGCCTGGGGGCGGTCCCCATCGACGGGCTGAAAGGAGAGGCCAGATCCAACGCCATGATGAAAGCGGAAACGAAAGCCAAGCGGCGCGTCACGTTGAGCATCTGCGGGTTGGCGTTCCTAGACGAATCGGAACTCGATTCCGTTCAGGGGGCCGTCCACGTCACAGTGGACCCGCAAGGGCAGATCACGTCGGGAACGAAGGAATGTGCTCAAGCCGTGGCGGAATCCAAGATCGCCGGTAAAACGCCGCTGATTAGTGCACCAAAGCAGCCAGCGGAACGGTTCATCCCGCCCGAACTTACCAAGGTTTTCGAGCGGATGCTGAAAGAACCGGCTCACTTTGCCGAGGTGTGTGAAATGCTCATGCATAAGCTGGAAGATGAACAGGGCAACGATGGCCGGCGGAAGTATGATACCGTGGCGGATAAATTCGCCGCAAGGTTTAGCGGTAAGAATCAGCCTGGCCCGAAGGATCTCCAGAATTGCATCCTTGACTTGTGGGAGGCGGCGGACGTTTCGCCGAAAAACTGATGGCTGAAAAATCACTGACCCTTTGGACCATCGAAGATTCCCTCGTGCAGCTCGTGGGCGCGCGCGAAGACACGGCGGCCGATCCGAACATCTGCGAAGAGGAACGTGCCGACCAGTTGCGCGCTATCGACACAGCTTTGGCCGATTACATCCGCCAGGAAATCACGAAGGTGGACAACGTGCGGTCGTACCTGCTTCACTGCCGGTTGATGGCGGATGCGGCCAGGACGGAGCGCGCGGCAATGGAGGCCCGTGTGCGGCTCTGGGAGGACCGCGAAGCGCGGCTGAAGGGAATCTGCATCGCGGCCCTGGACGCTGCAGAGAAGAAGCGCGTGGAGGGCAAGACCGGCTCGTTATCCGTGCGCGGCAATGGCGGATTGCAACCGCTGGTGGTTGACCAACCGGAAATGCTGCCGGATGAGGTCTGCGTGTGGTCGGGCACAGTGGGGCCGGCGGTGTGGCGGAAAATCCAGATGCTCGCTATCACGGACCCAGCGACGAAGTTGGACCGCCAGCCAAGCAATGCGGCCATCCGTGAGTCCCTGGGCAAGCCGTGCCCGGAGTGCGGGGCGCTCCCGGCGCCGTCCGATGCCTGCCAAACTTGCGGCGGTACGGGAATGATGGGAGTACCGGGCGCGCACCTGGAATCGCGCGGTCGGTGCTTGGTTGTGAAGTGAAGACCTACGGGCCGCCGCTGCGGTCAAAGGAGATTGCATAAATGAAGCTGTGGGTGGTGTTTATTTCCGGCCGATTCGCGGACAATTGCAATGAACGCTGGATTGACAGCATGTGGGCCGCCGGTGGCAATGCTCGGAACCGAGTTATTGAAGTGCGCGACTCAATGAGAGCGTGCGGCGCTACGCGGTTCGAAGTTTCATACACTCAGACCACAAAGGTGGCAGATACGCGGATTGTCGAAACGCCAGCGAAGCGGTCGCACCACAAAGCAAAGGAGGTGGTCACCAAACCGGAGAAGTGATCCAACACGACGCCCGGCTCTTGGGATGCCGGGCAGCGCGCAAGCTCTCACCTCCGCGTGGTGCGCGTGGAAGCAGTAAGCCAACGAGAGAGAAAGGGGAACAATGCAAGCATCAGAACTGCTGGCCGCGAAGGAAGAGGCCAACAAAGCAATTCAGGACCGTATCGAGGAACTGAAGCTCACCATCGAGCAGGCGAAAGCCGAGTTGGTGGCGCTCGGGGCGAAGCGGGTCCGCAAGCCGAAGGACGCGGGAAAGAAGCGCGGGAGGCCCGTGGGAAGCCGCAATCAGACGAAGATCGTACCGGAGGCGTAATGCAGGTCCAGAGCACGAAACCAACGGAAACACCATGGTGCATGGGTCAGCACCGAAAGATCGAGCGTGGTAGCTGGGCCGAAGAGCGTCATGAGTGGACCATCCATGTCGGCTTCGGTCCGCGGAGCGGCAATTGCATCGCTATCGTTCACATGGGTGGCCGTGGCGCGACGGTTAACAGCGAGGAGGCGGTCAAGGCGAATGCCGAGCTTATCGTGCGGGCCGTCAATCGCTTGCCATTGCTCACTGCTGAAGTAAAAGCGCTGCGCGCCGAAGTGCGCCGCCTGAAAAAAGGACTGGTGGGGTAGTCATGCGGCGCGCGGCACACATTGACAAGAGCCAGCCGGCCATCGTTGCCGCGCTGCGGGCAATCGGGGCGAGCGTGCAAAGTCTCGCCCCGGTGGGCCAGGGGTGCCCGGACATCCTGGCCGGATACAAGGGCGTCAACGTCCTCATTGAATGCAAGACCGTGGGCGAAGGCCACGACAAGCTGAACGCGCTACAGACCGAGTGGCACGCTACCTGGGCCGGCCAGGTGAGTGTCATTCGCAGCCCCGAAGAGGCCCAGACCGAGGTTATCCGCATCGCCACGGCGCTGGATGCGGTTGGGCAGTTGAGGGCGGCCCTGGGGGTGAAGGAACCGAAATGACTTGTTCAATTTGCCATGTGGAGATGTATCGCAGTGACTCAAATGGGCAGTACTATTGCCGGAACTTCGATTGTCCTCCAGGTAACTCGGAGGCACACAAAAAGAGTTGGGAACTCACGGAATACTGGCGTCCACGACTGCTACGGCAGAGTGCGTCTTTGTTCACCGTGGCAGAGGTGGCTTTAATTATTAAACCCGGATACGACAAAGGCAGTGGCCTAATGCTATCCCGCCTTGCTGAGAGGATTGGTTTACGTCATGATGACGAATCGGGAGTGAAGTGATGGCCGCCGCTGCCATGCTGCTGGTCTTCGCCGGGGGAATAATGGAGTGCCAAGGGATGTGCGGGGTATGACCGCTGACACCCGACGCCCGCTGGCGGTGGACCTTGCCCGTTGGGTGGCGAGGGTATACAAACCGTGACTGAATATCTGTACTCCTGGGGTCCGCGCGGAAACATGCCTGGCGCGATGAATCGAAAGGGTGAGAAGTGCCGGATTATCGCGCCGCCCCCAGGCAAGAAAGCCGGAATGAATAGTGCGCTCGTGGAGTTTTCCGATGGATACCTGGCTGTAATCAGCCGGAATGCGCTACGGAAGGTGCGGTGAGGGAAACATGAATCAAGAGCAGAAAATCGATGAAATACTGGCCATCGTGCCGAGAGCACATCTGGGCGCCAGAGGATGATCCGTACTATGACCCGAACGCCGGCCAAGACTGAGGGTGGCGAGGGTATACCGGCCATGATTTCGCTTGCATCCCGCCGCGGACGGGGGGATAATGGAGGTGTCGGGTCCGGTGCTCGACATGGAAAGCCGGGACCGCGGCGGGTGCCCTTAACACCCGCCACCCGGCGCCCTTTAAGGGAGGGTTATGGTACTGAAAATCCGCGACTGGAAAGACCATTTTGAGAACGCATCCAGCCTAAAACTGGTAAGGCTCTACTGGGTTCCCGTTCCCAACAAGACCGACGGGGAAGGATACACGGCGCTGGTGGATCACCCGAACGGCGCAGCACATCTCGGCGCGTGGTACGCCATTGTGGAGGCCGCCAGCCGTCAAATGCCACGCGAGCGCCGCGGCGAACTCCCTGGCGGAATCCCCAGCGACATCGGCGGAATCTGCCGATCCCTTGGCAGAATCTCCCGACTCCCGCCAGCGATCTTTTCTGAGGTGATCCCCAGGCTGTTGGAAATAGGCTGGTTAGAGAAAGTGGTAGAATCTGCCGACGTAGTGGCGGATTCTCCCAACGCAGTGGCGGAATCTGCCGAACGAATAGAACAGAATGGAATGGAATTGAATAGAAAAGAACAGACACACACAGAACCGCTTGTGTGTGCGCCGAAACCGAACCACTCCAGACCGCCCCGCGCCGCCGATGTCGGGCAAGTCTCGCAGAGGTTCGATGAATTCTGCGAGAAGTACCCACGCATCACAGATATCGACGGCACCGGGCACTTGTGGGTGTCACACGTAACGGTGGACAACGAGGCGGCGGTGTTCTCCGAGCTTGACCGCTACCTGGCAAGCTCTGAGGTTGCGCGCGGTGTGATTCTGGCATCGCCGCGGTATCTGCTGGAGGGACACCGCGACCGGTGGAAACGGAAGTGGCCGGCGGCGGAACAAATGACGCGGCGCGGTGCGCAGGCGGCAATAGACCACCGGGCGGCCGGAATTGCGGAGCGGCGCCGGGCTGAGGCGCTGGAACTTCAAGGGAGGCGCGCATGATCTACGAAAACGGCCGGCCATTCGACGAATCGTATTGGGGGCCTGACGGTCCGCAGCCGGAGAAGCGATGGGGCGCGCAATGCGCCCGAGGCATCCAATACGCCTTCACAGGGGCCGCGGCGCCATCCGGGACAAAAGGCGTCCAGCGAAAAATCAGCACCGGGCGCAAGTCTTACCGGGGTATGTCGAGCGATTTTGTGAAGGAGCGCGCATGATCCGCCGGCGATCCAAGCCGCGGGGGGGCCCATGCTGGAACGGCGCATAGCTGAATTGGAAGGCCGGTTATGAGCCTATCTCATGAGCATCTTTGCGAGCGTGCCCGGCGGTGGTTGTCCGGCACTCGCAGATGCGATCCAGTGTTCTCTGGCATCGCCTCGTGTGCTGAGATCCCGGACGCCATCGGCTGGTCAAGCCGCTATGGATGGTACGGCAGCACGGTCGTGGAATGCAAAACTTCTCGATCAGACTTCTACGCGGACAAGAGGAAGTATCAATACTACCAGCACTCCGAAGACCTGGAGGGTATAGGTGTTCGGCATTCAGTGGATCGCATGGACGCAGAGTTCGCGGTTGAGAACGGGTACGTCCTGAAAGATTCTGGGCGCATGGGAGACTTCCGCTTTTTCATGTGCGAGATTGGCATCCTGCCTGTGGAGTTGGTGGATCGAAACGCACCTGACCACGGGCTGCTTTATGTGGATGGCAGAAGCGTGCGCGTTATTCGCCCGGCGCCCCGGAGGGTAGCCCTTGTAGACAAAGACGCGGAGATCCGATACCTCCGTTTTGCCATCATCAACGGAAAACGCAGATTTGAACTCGGGGATGAACTGCCCGAGTGCGAGGAAATGGAGAAACAGGCATGAAAGGCACCGATGTAACGCCAGACGAGCGCAAATGCGAACACGGTTACTGCGACTCAAAGGATTGCCGCTGCCTGTGTCACGATAAGAGCCTGCATGAGCCGCCAGATACAAAAGCTGGGCCGGGAGACTGCATGGACTTTGGGACGAGGAAACGCAATTGCCCGTCCCGATGACACCCCCGCCGCCACCCGACAACCGCATGGCCGAGCTTGACGCTTTGCTGCGTAGGAAGCCCCAGGACGCGCCGCGCCGCCAGGTGGCACCCAAGGCACCCCCAGCCTACCTGACCGGCCTTGCAGCCGAGCTACGCGCCAGGGCGGTGGCAAGGGCAGCGCACGCGAGGGAATGCCGAGCGCGGATGAGGGCAGAGCGGAAAGAGACCACCCGGAAGAACCGGCAAGCGTCGGCGACGCACGCCCGCGAGGTTTACTTGGCGAACATCCGCGCCGAGAAGCGGGCCATTATCCGCGCGGCGCTGGCGAACGGGCCAGTTTCGGATTCGACTGTGCCGCTGGAAAAGCGGTTCGCGGCGTTTCGGATGTTGAGGGCCGGGGCATGAAGCCATTAGGGACACTACGCGCGTTTGAAAAAACAATCACTGCGAAAGTAAGCCCGGCGGAGAGCTACACCTTCAAGCAGAACAAATTTCGTTGGCGCAATCGCGTTAGGAACGTGGCCGAGGACGTGGCTAATCCGCATTCACGCCTATCTCCATGCAAATGGGCTTTTCGCATGGCGACGTGCGCATCCGTGCTGAAGTACTTTGCCTCTCTTCCCAACCAGGCGGCGGTGGACGCCCATGCAAAGTTTATCGAGGCATCGCCGAATGTGATTATCCAGTGGATGAAGGCATGCGCCGAACATTGCCGAGCAGAAACGGCACGTTGCAGGCGCGAAGGCATAAACCCCGAAACCAGACTGTTCGAAGACTGCTTCATCAAGGCAAAAACCGCTATCCTGGCGTGGAAGAAACACCTTGATGACGAACGCGCTGGAATTGAATAGAGCCGGAATGCCACGGGAGGGGAAAAGGCAGGGCTTAACGCACCCTGCCGTGGCGAGGCGTCCAACCTCGCGGCGCTTGCGAGATGCGGAGGCCCTAACGTGGGCGAGACACCTCTACAAAACTCGATGCGATCTCTTCCTCCAGAACCTTCACCTCCAAGGCGTCTGAAATCCTTTGCCGCATCCTGTTCGCGATGATTCGAGGGATGACTGGGTTAACGGACCACCTCATCATCGCGGAGCACTCCTCGTCGAACTGATCGAGGACGTACTTGGCCTCTTCGAGTGTCATCGCCCGATTTTCCTTTCAGGCCGAATCAGCATCGGTTCATCTCCTTGGTGCGCTGGCAAAAGAACCGCCCGCACTCCAATCCGTGACCGTGCCAGAAAGCCGTAACAGGCTCCCATCCTTCCGCGAATCCGAAGGACGCCTGAATCGTGATATCTCCGTCTCCGGCTGCGTTGCGAACCGTGGCGCGATATCCCATGTGGACAGGCGGCAACACTTCAAGGAAGTAGTACCAGAGTTCCTCGTCAACTTCCACCATGCGGCCAGTGTCGCGGGCTTCGCAGAACTGCCGTATTGTGTTCATACTGAACACTTGCGGCGCTTCGGTCGTAATCGTTTCCATTTTTTTCTCCTTCCCGCTGGATGCGGGAGTCTAATTGCAGTTTCGGTTTGCCACAGGGCACGCGGCGGAGGCACACGGCGAAGATCAAGCTTGCCACGGGCCGTAGTTTTTGCGACCACCATTGATCTCGGTCTGCCGTGTAGCACCACAAGAGCAGATGTCGGTACGGATGATATTGCCATGCGCGCGTTGACGCTCGGGGTGTGCGGCGCATTGCTCTGGGGTGACGCAGGTGGTCCAGCCATAGTCCTTACTGGCCTCGGGGTGTGCTGTTCGGTGGGTGTGGTTGCTCATTTTCTCTCCTGATCGCTGGATGCGATCTATTACGATTCTGCTAATGTTTCCAACACAATCCAGTCCTTCATTCCAAGGCGGTTTGGCACGCCCACACGGTACCTCTCATTCGGACTCCGGTGTGGGGTATCCGCGCCACCCGCCACATGGCCAACGCAACTCCGCCGCTGCTCCAGAATCGAGTGCGGCGCTCGACATGTCAGACGCCGATCTAACCAGGGTGACATCGGGCAGGTCTTGACCCCGGCGCGGCATTCCACCAGCCTGCATTGTGGCGCTAGCCCCGGATATGTCCACTGTCTGTGTTGCCACCCCCTGAAGGTACGAAACGCGAGCGTCGAGCGCCTTCAGTATCGTTGGGCGGGTTCGATGTTCACGCCGAATCCACGCCGCGAAGTCACGTAACTCGTTGATGACTAATTCGTTATCCATGAATGTCAGGCTCCGGTTGACACGATGGCATTTCGTCCAACCACTCCATCTCATCCGGCTTGACGCCTAACCATCCGCCAACCCCAAGCACTGCCACTGCCCCATGTGGATTGAGATAGATCTCGTCGGCACTATAGATGCCAGCAGACGCGACATTGCGATGCCCAATCGGCCAATCTCCGTGAATAGTGCGAAGCAATCGCAGCCGAGATTTGGGATGAGTCGCCCATGTGGGTATTGGCTCACGCATTGCGTTTCCTTCGGCTGCTCTGGATTGCGGCCACAGCCAACGCGGCAACGTGGATCATTTGCTTCTCGAAATCAAGCGATGCGTCGTAATCTCCGGTGAGACGAGTATTCCAGCCGGCTACCTGGGCGCGACAGAGGTATGTGTGCGCGAACGCAACCCACTCGGGCAGTTTATGCGTATCGTCATGCGCTGGACCTCCCCACTTGAAATCCTGAGATTCGCGCCGACGCGCAATCTCTCCAAAGATATGTGACAGCGAAGTTTCAGCCTGTAATCGCGTGTCGGCGTTCTTGACGTGGCAGGCATCTGCTGGCATCTCTCTCCCATCGGTACCAAATTCCCGAAGCCGAGCGTGTTTAGTAGCAGTGCATTTCATCCCCATCAACCCGTCTCCCAAGCAGATACACCCAGGCGGGATATCGTAGAGAGATTTAGGGTTAGCGCAAGTGGCTTCTGGTTCTGGGTCGATGGCTGAATAGTCTGGGTATCCGCTTGATTTCGCAGGCCGATTGTCCACAGGTGGGGACGGGTCGTGGCATTCGCAATGCTTAAACGTAGGGGATACGCAATCGCACACCCCGGTCATAAGATCCGCACCGCGATTGGCGCAAATACAGTGCTCTGCTTTCTGCCAATCCTCGGGTCGGTTCATCAGGTTCTTGGCGCAGTCTCGCAGGCTCGTAATCTCTCCGGCCATCAGATCGATGGCCGTAATCGAGTCGGTCCATACCCAATTTGGGAAGAGTTCGGCGTACCGAGATAACAGTCGTATCTCAATATCCACAAACGCCATTGCTCGAACTTCCGTGACGGTAAGGGGCGTCTCGCTCATGCAGATACTCCATGGAAGCTATGGACGTGCCCGCGCGGGTCGGCCTTAATCCCGAAGCGGTTGGCGCGTTCCAACTGCTCAGGCGTGGTAGCCTGCCCGCATTCGCAGTGGAGCATATTGCGCTCATACCGCGCCCGGTCCTGAAGGTACTGGCGAGCGTTGTACAGCGTGTCGCTGGCGGAGCTTTCCATGTAGGCCGCGCGAAGGATTCGGACGGCTTCTTTATCGGCTTCGGTGTAGGCTGTCAGTGTGTTTTCCATGTTTTCTCTCCTGATCGATGGATGCGATCTAATACGATTCTGCGCCTCTCCCACTTCCCGCACAATCCCCACTTTGCGGGTTTCGAAAAAATCAAATGCGGGTATCGCATTACCCCAATTCCGCGCTAAAATGCTGATGCGGTATCTCTCCGCTCCATTCGTAGTGCCGAATTGGGAACCGCGCGCCGCGAGCCTGCCCATAGTACCAGCCGTACATCCTAAACATTAGGTAGTTGCAGTCTCGAACCGTGCGAAACTTGTACTCGCGCTGCGGAACTCCGCTGAGAACCTCTTCGCGCCCGCGCCGAACTGGAAGGATGCCGGTTTCTTCGATCAATCGCTCAATCTTGCCATACTCAGGCGGAATGTACCAGCATGAAGTGTTAGTCATCTGCTTTTCTCCTGATCGTTGGATGCGATCTATTACGATTCTGCGCCTATCCCACTTCCCGCACAATACCCACTTTGCGGGTTTCGACAGAATCAATTGCGGGGAACCGCAACCCCCAAATGGGGGTATCGCTCTACCCTCATTCCGCGCTAAAATGCTGATATGAAAAGAAAACGCGGCCGGCCCTCCGCTTACAGCCACGCTCGGGCTGATATGATTTGCGCGAGGCTCGCAGAGGGCGAGTCCCTACGCTCAATCTGTGCCGATGCCACCATGCCAGCGGCTTGCACAGTGCGAGAGTGGATTCTCGCGGATCTCCATCATTTCGCAACACGTTATGCGCGCGCGAGAGACAAAGGGCTGGACAACATGGCGGATGAGTGCCTGGTGATCGCGGACTCGGCTACAGCAGAGGATGCGCAGGCCCGGCGCCTGAGTGTTGACACGCGCAAGTGGTATCTGAGCAAGCTGGCTCCCAAGCGATACGGCGACCAGCAGGTGGCCAACGCCCAGGCCGGCGTGACGATCCAGCTCGCGGTGTTGCCGGCGGGCGCCGACGTGTCGAGCGGGTCAGTGGACTTGCGCGCGATGATCCGAGGTGGCGAGGTGCGGGCGTTGCCGGCGCCGGCGTCAGGTGACGATGACGCCTCGTGAGCCGCGCGCGATGACGACCAGCTCGAGAAAACTCGATCGCTGGGACGCAATCAGATCTCGAGACCGGCAGGCGCTGGCCAATCTGAGGATGGTCGGCCGGCGGGTGGATTGCGAATCGTGGTGTCGAGAGGTGGGACGGATGCTGCGCGACGAACTGCACAGATCCCCCTAACCCCCTTGGATTCAGCTAATTCCGCGCGCTGCAACGGCAGATTTACGCCGCGCCCTGGTTTCCCTGACAGGCTACCGCACTCCGCTCTCGGGTCGCGTCATTCACCGCGCCCCCGGTCTTGCGGACGGTCTTGCTTTCGGAGTCGCGCTGGGCATAGCGGCCCATCCCCACCCCGCCCGCGCATAGGATCGGCCGTCACGGGTGACTCAGCCGGATTGCGCGGTATTCTCATGGTTGTTCGCTTGATCCCGCAATCTTGGAGGTAGACATCTTTGATGTCGTCTGGAAGGAAGATCGCAGAGAGGTTCTTCACACGGTTATTATGCTCCCTGAGTGCTTCAGTCGTCAAGGAAGACTTGACGACACGGCGCGACCGGGAGCATGATGGCGACATTGGAGAAACCATGAACGGCATCGAACGGATTGCCACCGAGCGGAAGCGGCAACTCAAACAAGAAGGTCGTGGCGCGGCGGAGCATGATGACAAGTGCGAGGACGGCCAACTAGCAGACGCCGCAGCCTGCTACGCGGCGACGTACCCCATCAAGAGAAACGACGGAAGTGATCCGTGGCCTTTTAGGTGGGTTCCGGCGCCGATCTTTAGAAATGAACCAACGCTGAAAAGAATCAAGCAATTATCCTTGGCCGGAGCGCTAATTGCGGCAGAGATCGAGAGGCTCCAACGGCTGAGGACAAACATGCGCCCGTGTCGACCTGGTTGTCAAGCCGCTTGACGCTGGCCGCCGGCGGGAGCACAATGGCGGTATGGCGTATCCTTACGAAATGACCGAGAAGGCCCAGTGTACTACTGGGTTGGATCGCCCGCTGGAATTGCGGGAAAGTATTCAGTATGATCTGTCGCAGGCCGAAGCGAGGGTTATTCGGCTCAAGGAACTGCTCACCCTTCTCGAAGCACACCCGGAGGTCAACCGGATCATGGAGTTGCTGGCGAATCGGTGACGGAGGCCGTATGGGAATAACGAAACTGCTGGTGATCCCCAAAGCCGGCCGGCTGAGGGAGATCCGGTGCCTGTTGAGCGCGCCGGTATTCGGGCTTGCGGCGGAGTGGCGGGCGCTGGACATGATGGAGATAGCACACGTGAGTCGATCATCTCTGGCGCGTTACCGCCGCAACGTTATGATGCGAGCGGGAGTCGAGAAGCTGTGAGCAAGCGCAAGCGCAAGCGTCATTCCCAGATGACTGAGGCGCTGGAAAACATCTC
>Ga0208038_1001118_pt1 | contig 15929 bp, 7 predicted proteins | sample June2015DPH_16_1_FD_184714 | JGI IMG/M metagenome (GOLD analysis project Ga0208038, IMG submission 184714) | Peatland microbial communities from SPRUCE experiment site at the Marcell Experimental Forest, Minnesota, USA - June2015DPH_16_100... | ecosystem: Environmental > Terrestrial > Soil >...
GGGAAGCCCCGAAGCTCTGAGCCCTTGGAACAGAGCAGGTGGGCGTCGGAGCTCATGTACTCGATCTGCCAGTCGTGGTCGGTCACCGCCAGGACGACGGGTGACGACCCCAACGTGATCACGTCGAGGCCGGTCGTGGACCCCAGAGTGGGCGAGAGAAGCCACAGTCCGTAGAGCTTGCCGGCACCTTCGACACGGCGGCCCCAGAAGTCGACGCCGACAACCTTCCCGTCCGGTGTGACGATCCGGCGCACAACGTGGTAGCCGTCGACCACCTTGTCGGCGAGGGCCTTGTACGCAGCCTTGGCTGCTTCGCGATCGTGCGGCTCGATACGCTCCAGCACGTCGGTTCCCCGTAGCTTCGCCGCTGGCGAGCCGAAAACGACTGCCGCCGCGTCGTTCGCTGCGACGAACGTGTGAGTACTGAGCTCGGTGAGAATCGCTGCCACCGGCAATTCCTCGAGCGAGCGGATGAGCTCGTCCCTCCCCGCGTCGGCCATGGTAGGGACGCACCCGCCTACGGTGAAAAAGATGGCGTTTGCCACCTGATCAATCCTGCCGAGATGCCGAACGCCGGTTTCAAGCATTCCGGCGACGGGACCGACCTGTCATTGCTCGGTCTCGAGAACTACACCCGTCTCAAGCACGTGATGAGCGCACTAGGCGGCTGACGAGGGGGCTGTCAACTGCTCCGCTCTGAGTAGTCTCTAGATGGCGTACGTGTGTTCCATACTGGAACCGTGAGCCTTTCGGACTGTGCTGACCAGGTAGGTGTGAGCAAGTTCGCTACCTATCGCTGGTTCCGTGAAAGGAACGCTCCCGGTGCCAGCCCAGCGGGTCGGCCGTCTGATCCTTGTGGAGACTCCGTCTCTCGAGGAGGTAACTAACGCACGCTGGTACCTGGTAGCGCAGGTCAGGTCTTCGAGCGCACCTTGGCGTCCAAGTACTTCTTGATAGCGGTGAACTGGCTGGCGCCGTCAAGACCGGCCTCCGCGAGCACGGCCTCGGCCCTGCCGCTGCCGAGATACTTGCCAAAGCGGTAGGGATGCAGTGTCGCCTCTTTGCCGGCGTCGGAAAGTACCCAGCGATACAGTGTCGGCAGCGTGAAACCCGTGATGCCGATGGCCTCGAGGGCGTGCGCCTCGGGAAAGAGGGCATGGCGACGCTCGAGCGGCAGCGCGTCGAACAACTCGGCACTGGCCACGTAGTAGACCCGGGCGTCGATCCCTTCGTTCTCGAGCAGGGGCAGCGCCTGGGTCACGAAGGCGTAGGTCACGGCGCTCTCTTGCAGCACTACCGTCACGTCACCAGTCCCGCCCGGGCGCCGCAGCAGGTAGACCCCGGTCGTCGCCTCCTCGGGTGCCGCGAGGCCGAGAGCGCCGCGGTCCAGGACCTTCACTTCCGGCCGGGTGACGAACGGCGCGATGAGCACCGACCGGCGTGCAAGGGCCATCGCCAAGAGGGGCCAGATCTCTTGTGGTTCCCAGGGCGTGAGGGTGACTGCCGCCCCGGGTGGGAAGTTCTCCTGGAGGAGTTGCAACGCCTGCGGGTCGGCATGAGTCGGTCCGTCCTCGCCGGTCGCCAGCCCGGCATGGGCGCATATCAGGATCAGCGACCTATAGGGCTCTCCACCGACAGCAAGCCGCGCCTGGGCGCCGATGGCGTGCAGTCGGGCAGCGATATGACCGAGTGGTGCCATGAACGCCGCATACGAAGAGCCCACGCCGATGGCGTTGCCGTAGGCCGCGATGCCGGAGAGCACGCCGGCGATGGCGTCCTCGCAGATGCCGCCGATCGACAGCAGCCGTGCCTCAGGGTTCGTCATGGCGTTCCAGTACCCGGGGGCGAAGCCTGCCGCGATCGTCGCCACGCTGGTCGAGCCGAGCAGGTCGGCCGATGCCGTAAACAGCGAGCCCCGCGAGGCGTTGTTGAAGTGCTGCAGCGAGCGGCCGAGGGCCTCGCGCAATGTCGTCGTCGCACCAGGCTCGAAGACCAGCCCCTCGGGTGTGCCGGCCGTCGCCCGGGCGGCGAGCTCGTAGACGGTCTCGACGCGCGCCGCGCCTTGACGCGGGGCTCGGCCGTGCCGTTCCAGACGCTCGCGGGCGGCAGTGAGCCTCGCGGCCAGGACCTCCAGTACGGGTGGGTCCTCCTCGAGGCGGCGGCGAACGATCTTCAGCGCCTCGAAGAAGCATTCCTCGCGGACCTGGTCGCCACCCGGCCCGGCACAGCGTGGGTTGGTGAGGTCACAGGTCGGCAGCGTTGCCTCGGCTTGGTCGATCAGCTCGCCGAGTGCCTCATGGAAGCCGGCAGAGCAGAGCTTGTGCCCCGCGCCGTGCGAGGCGCGGCCTTCGACTCCGTACTTCCAACCCTTGCGGGTGCGGTAGATCACCGCGGTGGGCTGACCGTTGTCGATGGCCAGCGCGCGGCGCTGAGCGGTCACGATCTGCTGGAAGTCGTGGCCGTCCGAGACCTGCACGACGTTCCAGTCGTGCAGGTAGAAAAGCTCGCCAGGTTCCCACTGGACATAGTCGCCGGGCACGTCGCCCTCGCGGCAGACGCGGTCGCTGTCGATCGAGGCCTGGTTGAAATCGAGGTGCACCACAACGTTGCCAAGCGACGCCGTGCCTGCCGCGGCCAGAGCCTCGCTCGCGCGTCCCGGCGTGAGCCCGCCCTCACCCTCTTCGATGTGGACGCGGGGGCAGTTCGCGCCGAAGTGGTCGCGCGCCGCGATGGCGAGGCCGATGGAGCTCGCCAAACCGACACCCGAAGCTCCGCTCGCAAGGCGCACGAAGGGAGTCGCCGGCGTGGGGTGACCGTCCAGGGCCCGCGCGTGCAATGCCGCGAACAGGGGCATTGCGGTATTGGGGTTGCGGCGAAATCCGAGCAAGTCCTCGAGACGCAGCCGATCACGCTCGTTCTTGGGCAGCAGCTCGGGCGCGGCCAGGCGCGCGACCTCGTCGCGCAACGCCCACATCGCGTACAGGCCCATCGCCTTGTGCCCGGCCGCATACGACATGACGTCGGCGTCTTGGCGGTCGGGAGCAGCGAGGTCGTAGTCGAGGCCGTCGAACACGATGCCGGCCACGCAGCGCCCCGACGAGATCGAACCTCCGGGATGGCCCGAGGTCGGTACGTAGTTGTAGAGCAGCGCGCACAGCGAGCGGTAGAGCATGTCGAAGGTCTCGAAGGCTGCGAGCTCGTCTTTCGCGAGCGGGCCGTCGCCCTGTGGCACCGTCTCGGTTGCAGGCACGTAGATAGCGCGCCGGGACATCACTGGGGCCCTCATGCGAGATATCCCTTCAGGCGCCCGAGTCCCTCGACGATCTGCTCGGTGTCGATGCCCGAGTAGGCGAGCCGCAGGTACTGCTCTTTCTCACCCGGCTGCGGGCGGCCGAAATGCACTCGTGAGCACGCCGCCACACCGGTCTCCTCGAGCACCGCGCGCCGGAACTCCTCCACGTCGTCGAAGCCTTTGTCGTACATGGCGCCGGTGACATTGAGGAAGAGGTAGAAGGCCGAGTCCGGCGTGTAGCAGCGGACACCGGGCGTCTCGTTCAACATCCGGATCGCCGCGTCGCGCCGCTCCCGCAGGACCGAGACGATGTGGCGGGGACCGCTCTGGTCGCCGGTAAGGCCCTCGAGGGCGCCGTACTGGATGAAGTGGTTGGGACAGGACTCGTCGTTGGTGTTGAGCTTCGCGATCACCTCGATCGTCTCTCGCGGACCGATCGCCGCGCCCAGACGCCAGCCGGTCATGGCGAACTTCTTCGAGAACGTGTAGAGGATGACGCAGCGCTCGGCCATGCCGGGTAGCGAGGCCAAAGAGGCGCTGGCGCCCGAATAACGGATGTCGAAGTAGGCCTCGTCGCAGAGCACCATGAGGTCGTGCCGTAGGACGAGATCGGCCAGGTGCTCCCGCTCCGCCGCCGAGCAATCGGCGCTCAGGGGGTTCTGAGGTTCGTTCAGGACGAGGAGGCGTGTCCGCGGAGTGACAGCGGCCTCGAGACCGTTCAGGTCGAGGGCAAAGCCATCCTCATCCTCGAGGTAGCCGTAGGGAACGGCGACACCGCCGTGGAACTCGATCTGCGACTCGTAGATGGGGTAACCCGGGTTCGGGTAGAGCACCTCGTCACCCGGATTCATGTGTGCCAGCAAGAACTTGCCGATGACGGACTTGCCCCCTGGCTGGACGGCGACGTTCTCCGCGCTGTAGCTGAGGCCGTGCGAGGCGCTCAGGTCGGCAGCTAAAGCGGCACGAAGAGCCGGAATGCCCGCGTTCGGGCAGTAGCCCGTCTTGCCATCTCTTATCGCCTTGAAGGACGCCTCCACGATGTTGCTCGGAGTCGGGATGTTCAGGTCGCCCAGGTGGAACGGATACACGTTGCGGCCCTGGGCAGCAAAGGCGGCCGCCTCGGCCGACACCGCGAAAGCGGTCTCTGTCCCAAGACGGGCGATCCGTTCAGCGATCCTGGGCCCGGGCAATGTCACCGCTTCGCGGTCCTTCTCGGACACCAACTCTGACCCGTCCGTCTTGCTTTGACCCGAATCCATGTTGCCTCCATTTGTCAGCTGACATCGCACATTGTCTCCGCTGGGCCTGTCGCGTTGTGGCCCGCTCAATGCACGACCTCTGAGTCTGCCACCCAGGCCGCGCGGTGATGTAGTCGAGCAGGTGCAAGCCTTGCAAGCGGCATCAAAGGGCGATGCGCTACGCGCCGGTCCACATCTTTCGGGAGATACCGCTGGGTGCTTCCTCGTAGATACTGCCGTTCTGCCAGGCGATGTTCGAATCACCCCGCCACAGCCCGGACCCGGTCCTTGGTGGTCAACGCCTTTCTGCCGGTCTGATCGACGCCGATGCATTGGAGCACTAGGTCCAGGCTCGTCGCCGGCGGTGCCAGCCACGGCGACGGTCACCGTGTCCGGAACGGGGCTTTGAGGGCAGTGCAGGCGACGGCGGCTACCAGGCCCCCCTCCGGCATCGATGGTGACCGGACAGGCTCTGGGTCAGTGCCAGGGCTGCGAGCAGCGCTAAGGGGGGCAGGTCGGCGATATTTCTTGCTCGCTCGTTGTCCAGTGTCCGTCTGGGAACGCTGAAGCTCAGCAACTTCATGGCGTAGCAGCCGATCGACCCGGCAATGACGACCGGCCACATCAGGAGGGCGCCTCCTCTGGGGTCTCCCGGTGCAGGGCGCACCCGGCCACTCCAGCGACACCGGCAGCAAGGAGGACCGGAGTACCAGAGGGGACGAGCGATACGGCGGACCGCCCAAGACCGTCGAGTCCTAAGTTGAGGCAACAGCAGGGCGACGAACGCTGCTGGTGCCGCCGCGTCGAGGCAGAAGCTGGTCGGCTGACCGAGAAAATGGATAAGCGGCCGACGATCGTCTCTACGTTCCAGCACACGAAGACGGCCACGCCTGTAGTCCAGAACGCGGTCCGTGCCGCCGTCTTGTCGGTGGCAGCGGAAGCCCTCGCCGAGGACTCGTCGATGGTCAGGTGGGCGGCGATCGGGCGCCACCGGCTGGCCCCCAAGGTGTCGGTCAGCCGCTGTAGAGCGCGTTACGGGAGCCGAGCAGTGTCGCCGTGGCTAGGGCGGCGACGCCGGTGCCTCCGCCGGTGAGCACCGCCACGAAGGCGAATTCAGCTAGCCCCGGTGAACATGGCTGTAGAGAGCACCACCGTCTGGATCAACGACAGTCCTGACACGGTGGACAAGGCGCCGAAGGAAACCCGTACGCGCCGGTGGCCAATCCCACTGCGGCGGCGTTCCGCAGAGCAGAGCGAGGCATGGGTGCAGCGATAGGGAAAACAGGGTGGTCTGTGGCGCCAAATTCACCCCTTAATCAGGCACTATGTGGCAGAATATGCTGATGGATTCAGTAGATCGAGCAATTATCGAACAACTCGAGCGAAACGGGCGTTTGACCAACGTCGAACTTGCCGGCTTGGTCGGCCTGTCGCCGTCGCCGTGCTTGCGCCGCGTGCGCCACCTCGAACGCACCGGGGTCATTTCCGGTTACCACGCCCGCGTCGACCCAATGGCCGCCGGTCGGGGATTCGAAGTGGTGGTCTTGATCGACATGATGTTGAAGGACAGGGCCACGGTCGTTGCCTTCGAGAACCGGGTAGGTGAGCTGGCCGAAGTAGTCGAGTGTCGACGGATGTTCGGCGTGCCCGACTACCTGCTGTGGGTGGCCGTCAGCGACCAGGTGGCCTACGAGGCCTTTCTCATCGACCACCTGGCGGACCTTCCGGGGGTGGCAAGGTTGACGTCGCAGTTGACCATGAAGTTGGTGAAGGCGTCTGATCGTCGAAGTGGGTGACGGCGTCCATCCTGGCCATCGCTCGCCGGGCAAAGGACCCGCCAAGCACTTCCAGTTGGCGTATCGGGCCCGCGATGCCGGCCTAGGAGACGGCCCCGATAGAAGGTTGGAATCCTTCCACCAAGTAGCGGCCGTACTTGATGATCCGTTCAATCTCCTCTGGTGGCAGCGGCTTGGAGAACAAGAAACCCTGGCCCCACGCACAGCCCTGATGCTTGACATGCTTGAGCTGTGGCACCTCCTCGATGCCCTCCGCGATGGTGACCAGGTTGAGCGACTTGCCCACTTGGATCAGGGCGTCCAGGAAGCTGGTATCGCCCGACGCGACCCGTGTGACCACGGAAGGGTCGATCTTCAGTGTGTCCACGGGGAATTCGCGCAGGTAGGAGATCGACGAGTAACCGGTCCCGAAGTCGTCAACCGCGATGTGGATCCCGAGACTCGACAGAGCCGAGAGGTGTTGAGCAGTCGTCTTCGGGTCGATCATCAACATCGACTCTGTGACCTCGAGCGTCAGGTAGCCCCGGTTCAGCCCAGTGGTCTCCAAAGCTTCGCGGACGTGGTCGACGAGCACTTCGTAGCGAAGTTGACGGGCACCGACGTTCACCGACAAGCCGACTGGGTGCCCGAGGTCGTGCCAAGCCTTGGCCTGACGGCAGGCCTCTATCAGAACGAAGCGCCCGACGTCGATCATCAGATCCGACGACTCCAACACTGAGAGGAACTCGACAGGGCCGATCACTCCACGCTGGGGATGGCGCCAGCGTAGGAGAGCCTCGAATTTGTTCGGCAGGCCAGTCTCGAGATCAACGATCGGTTGGTAGGCAAGGAAGAATTGGTGGTCGACGAAGGCACCGGCCAGGTCGGAATCGAGACTCAGCTGGTTCTTGACCGCCTGGTACAGCTCCTGTCTGAAGATGACGTGGCAGTTCTTGCCTGCTGACTTGGCCTTGTACATTGCGGTGTCCGCATCCCGCAACAGGTCTTCGGGGCTGTCGTACCGTCCGGTGGCGATGCCGATGCTGGCCGAAGTCGCCAGATCGATCTTGTTGGTCTCGCCCAACCGGAAAGGCTGCCTCAGAACCGCCAGGAGCCGCTCGGCCAGGACGTTCAGCCCCTCGTCGGGCACTTCGGACAACACGACGAACTCGTCGCCTCCGAGCCTTCCCACGGTGTCGCAGTCCCGCACCGACGTGGAGAGCCGAGCCGCCACTGCTCGCAGTAGCTCGTCGCCGATCCCGTGGCCGAAGGTGTCGTTCACAGTCTTGAAGTTGTCGAGGTCGATGAAGAACACGGCGATGCGTAGGTCTTCACTGCGCGCTCTGCAGAGGAGATCGTGAGCTCTCTGGTTGACCAAGAAGCGATTGGGTAGCCCTGTGAGCGAATCGTGGAGAGCCTGGTGGCGCAATTCGGCGGTCCGCTCCTCGACCAGTTCCAAGGCAGAACGCCGCGAGCGTACGAGCAGGCTCGACAACATGGCCAATAGAACCGTGAGAGCCAATACGCTGAAGAACACCGCCAATCCCTGCGCGGCAGGGGAAGGACCATTGGCCCGAGGATTGACCGCCGCGTCAATGACCCATCCCGGATCAGCCGGGAAGGTGAGCATTCTGGATGCCACCCCCGGCTGAGGCTGGCCCGCGTGCGCCAGTACTGTCGGTTTTCCTCCGGACGGGGTATAGGTCAGCACCAAAGAGACGTACTTCTCGTTGGCCTCCGCAGGGCGCAGGATCCTGCTGGCGTCGAAGATGCCCATCGTCCAGCCGACCAGCGTTCGGGCGCGGGCCTCAGTGGTGGTTGGGACCTCGGCCGCGGTGTAGACGGGGCTGACCTCGACGAAGATCGGGAGCTGTTCGAGATAGGCGTTGAGCACAGCAGGGATGGCCGGCATACCCGGAGTTGGCTTGACCACACTGATCACGGATGCCACCGAGGAGCGGCCTGTCTTTGCCGAAGTGTCGAGCAAACCTTCGAACGACGACGCACAGAAGTTGAAGTCAGTCGAGAGGTAGCGACTGACCCAGGACAACAGGACGTCCTTGAGGATCACTTGGTTGGGCAGGAGGTCGACAGCGGCGAGGCGAGTGAGGCAGTAGCCGGAATGGCCATTGATTGAGCTGAGCACGGGAACGGAGTTTGTTGCTGGCACCCCCAAGGGAGGATCACGACGGGTGACCGCCTCGAACCTAGATAGTCCGTTTCGACTAACACTTTCGACGTAAGTGAAGGCGATGCTTCCCGGATATCGCTGGGGAGGGTCGAGCCTGGACAAGATGGCAGCCAACGAGCCGTTGGTGAGCTGAGGATGAGTGGCCACCAGCGCGTTCACCACTGCCACCAGGTCGTTGTCGCGCTCCAAAGCGGTGCCCAGGATGGACCTCACGTTTCCTAGCGAGGACACCACGGCTTGGTGGCGTTGCGAACTGGTGTATGCGTACCACGCCCAGGAGGTTATGGCTGAAACAGTCAGGCCCAGTGCCAGGACGAGAATGACGAACATCTTCCATCCCCTGACCTTGAAAGGCACCCGGTTGACTACGTGAAACGAGCTGTGGTCCGTACGGCCGTCGTCGTCGACGGACGGGTCATCTGGGCCTGAGGACACAGGTTCCTCGGTCAGGTACGGGTGTAGCCCTGGTCGCTGCGGGTTTCTAGTCCGGTCCATCAACATCGCTTCCTGTCGACGGGCCGTTGACGCTTCTCGGTGCAAGATGGCTACGTCGATCCGCCACTAGCCCTTGAGGTGGCGCAGACGTTCCGGCCGTTGGTGCTCTCCTCGAAGAACATCGCGGGACGCCGGGGAGCAGGCGGCCGACGCCATGCCGTAGGGCAAGGCACTCGTCGAGCCGTCGAGAACTGAGCGTGCACGGGGTCACGTACCCCTGCACGTCCTCTGCGCAAATGGCCTGGAGGGTGTGAAGGGCTACGACATCGAGGAGTAGCCCACCTCGCAGTCGTCGATCGAGATTCGCAGTCCTCGGGTACCCAGCTCGCGTACACATTGTCAAACCCGGTCGGAGTCGCCGCCAAGTGCGGACTCGGGGATCTCGACCGTCAGGCGACAGTGATGGAGGCTGAGAGCCAAGACGTAGTCCACGTACTCGGCCAGGATCGTTTGGTCCGAGCCTTCCGTCCCGTGACCGGAAGACCCAGACGTGTCCTGGACCGGGCGACGAGCCGAATCGGCGGTTACTCGAGCTCACGGTTTCCGTCCACGTGCGGCACCATCGGGATATCGGCGGGCTTCTTATGACGATTGAGGAATTGGCCCGCTGTACCTAGATTCTCTCAGTAATTGGCGTGCAAACGGGGGAGCTGGCGCGTGGTCCCCGGATGAGTGTGGAGCCCTGTGCCGACCGTAGTTTCGGACCGCACCGGCATCGTCTGTCTCGGCGAGGACTGGCGCGGGGCGCGAACGTGAAGGTCGGAACCGACTCGCTCCGCGAGCGGTTCGCGAACCAGGACAGAGAGCCGAGCGGGTCGCGGCGCCTCTGTTAGGCAACTTGGCTGCCGCTCCTCGGACATCGGAGCGTTTGTGCCGAGGAGCCATCGCCGACTGTTGGACCAGCCCCTCGCAGTCTGGGCTGCAGCTCACCGGCGGGAAGTTACTCAAGCGACCAAGGACTCGCGCCGAAAGAACAGACGAGAACACGAGGTCAGGGGGTCTGTGTCACCGTCACCACTTCCGGCGAATGAGGGTGCTGTCGCCAGACCCCGGTCTGGCACCGTGAGCACATCTCCCCGCACGTGGAGGCGGTTCCTCCTCCTCGAGGCCGTTCTCGCGCTTGCGTATTTTCCTTTCGGCCTGCCGCCCGAAAAGCCTTTCATATTCGGTTGGCTTCCCTGGATGGAGTGGCCAGGCCAAGTCCCGGCATGGGCGCTCCTGGGATTGTCGGCAGTTGTCGCGATCGCCTACGGCGTGAAGCGCGACCGACCGAATGCTCCAATGGCTTGGTGGTTCCTTGGTGGGGGCGTTCTCCTCTTTGTCACGGGAAGTACGACATACAAGTTCTGGCACCAGGTCGTGGGTCAGCAACACATTCCCTTCCCATCGTTCGTCGACGCGATCTACCTCGCGATGTACCCGGTGCTTGCAATCGGGTTACTGATTCTCGCCAGGGCACAAGTTCCCGATGGCGATCGGGCGAGCTTGCTGGACGGGCTCACGATCACACTCGGTGTAGGCCTACTGTCGTGGGTCTTCCTCATCGGTCCAAACGTCCGTGCACCCGGTGGATTGCTGGTGAGGTTCACTGCTGCCGCGCACCCGCTGGGGGACGTCCTGGTCCTGGCGATGCTGGTACGCCTTTGGAGCGCCGGCGGTATCCGCCACACGGCAGGACGGTTGCTCGCGATAGGGACATTGGGAGCTCTCGTCTCTGACTCATTGTACGGGTTGGCCAAGCTTCACCCCGGTTGGAACTGGAACGACGGCAATGCGGTCGACGTCGGCTGGGTCCTCTTTTGTGCGTGCTGGGGCGCGGCGGCACTGCACCCGTCGATGCGCTTGTTGTCTGAGCCAAGGTCGATCGCACCGCGCGCCAGTCGTTCACGGACGCGACTACTTACCGGGTTCTCGCTCATCGCGCCGGCTGTCCTGCTCGCGGAGACCCTGCGCGGCGATACCGCCGACGCCCCAGTCATCGCCGGGATCGCAGGGGTCATGTTCCTTCTCGTCATCAGCAGAATGACAAGTCTCGTAAAGGTGCACGGGCAAGCTGTGGCACGGGAGCAGGCCCTACGCAGGTCGGTTGCCAACCTGTTGGCCGCCTCGGACCGCGATGCGATCTATAGAGCCACGGTCGCGGGCATCAGGGAACTAGTCCCTCAAGACGGAGACGAATTCAAAGTCACGTTCGCGGTGGCGAACCCGGACGGCGGACCGACCATCGTCATGAGGTCAGGCGGCGAGCCGACTGAGGGGCCACAGGGATTGACGGCCTTGTGGGACACCGCGCAAACGAGCTTGAGCGACGGTGACGTGGAAAGTTACGTAATCGAGACGGGCAACTTGCGTTCTGGTCCTATGGGGCACAGGCCGTCAGAGCAGCTCGTGTGTCCGCTTGTGGCCAGAGATCAGCTGCATGGATTAGTGGTTGTCAGAAGTGCCTCCAGCTTCCCTTTCGAGCTGCGAAGCTCGATCGAGATTCTGACGGCTCAGGCGGCAATGGTGATCGCTCGCGAAACAATGACGGAGGCCTTCCACTCGCGTCGCAGTGAAGCTCGCTTCCAGACTCTTGTGCAGAATGCGTCGGACGTCATCCTGATCGCTCGTCCCGACACGACCATCACTTATCAGACTCCTTCCGCTCACAGAATCCTCGGGTATGCCGACGGCTCGCTCGAGGGCAGACAGTTCACGACCTTGCTCCATCCCGATGACGTCGAGCAGGCATTGGCTGCATACAAGGGCGTGGTGCTTCGAGCCGGAACGTCGATCTCGGCAAAGTGGCGGATCCAGCACTGTGACGGTTCGTGGCGCCACGTCGAGGTGACAACGACCAACTTGCTGCACGAGCCAACCCTCGAGGGAATCGTCCTCACACTGCGCGACGTGAGTGAGCGCACAGATCTCGAGGAAGAGCTGAAGCATCAGGCCTTCCACGACGCGCTGAGCGGGCTCGCCAATCGCGCCCTCTTCAGGGACCGTCTCGAACACGCCTTGGCGCGGGCAAGTCGGTTGAAGTCCTCCCTAGCTGTGCTGTTCCTCGACCTGGACGACTTCAAGCTGATAAACGACAGCCTGGGGCACGCGGCCGGAGACGCTTTGTTGGTGGCGGTTGCCGGCCGCCTCTCCGAGTCACTGAGGGGAGGTGACACGGTCGCGCGCTTTGGTGGCGACGAGTTCGCGGTCTTGCTCGAGGAGACCACTGGTCCGGAGGAGGCCTGTCAGACCGCCGAGCGTCTCATCTCGGCCCTGCGCGCGCCACTTGTGATAGAGGACCACGAGGTCCAAGTGTGCGCCAGCGTGGGGATTGCCCTCTGCCAGGCGGGCCGAGAGGACCCGACCGAGTTGATGCAGGCGGCAGACCTAGCCATGTACGCGGCAAAGACTCACGGCAAAGGTCGTTACGAGGTGTATCAGCCGGACCTTCAGGTGGCTATCGTGCGGCGCCTGGACATGACCGCCGATCTCCAGCGCGCCATAGAGGGCCGGGAGTTCGTCGTGCACTACCAGCCCATCGTGAGCCTAGGCGGAGGCAATGCAGTTGGGCTTGAGGCGCTCGTGCGGTGGCGTCATCCGGAGCATGGGCTGCTTCTTCCAGAGGAGTTCATCACGCTCGCCGAAGAGACAGGCCTTGTCATCCCGCTGGATTGCTGGGTGCTCAAAGAGGCCTGCGCCCACACGCGCGAGTGGCAGTTCTGTCATTCGGACGCCCATCGCTTGTGGGTCAGCGTCAACATCTCCGCGAGGCATTTCCAAGACGAAGGACTGGTTGAGGACGTCTCGACGGCACTGCAGGAGTCAGGTCTCGATCCCCAGTTCTTGGTGCTGGAGATCACCGAGGGAGTATTCGTCCAGGAGGCCGAGTCAGTCATAGAGCGGATGTTGGAGCTCAAAGCGCTCGGCATCCGTTTCGCTATTGACGACTTCGGCACCGGCTATTCGTCGCTGAGCTACCTGAGGCGATTCCCGATAGACATCTTGAAGCTGGACAAGTCCTTCGTGGACGGCGTGGCCGTTTCCGCCGAGGACGGCGCGCTAGCCGAGACGATCGTGCGGCTGGGCAAGAACCTGAATCTTCAGACGATCGCTGAAGGCATCGAGCACGCGCCCCAACTTGAGGCCCTCCGTGCGTTGGGATGCCAGCTCGGGCAAGGCTTCTACTTCAATAAAGGGCTCCAGGCCAGCGAAGTGGATGACCTGCTGATTCGGAACTCGCAGGTCAAGTCCTTGGTGGAGGCTGTATGGCTCGAGAACCCTTCCCTCACTGAGGAAATCGTCAGCTGATCATTCCTTCCCCCTGACCTTCGCCGAGGATCTGACCCGAGTTGACCGTTTGGAGGTCGGACGAACAATCCCGGATCGACGCGGTACGCGCGAATGAAACCACGGTTCGCGCTCATCGGAACGATCGCATGCCAGGTTCGTCACCGCCGTAGGCGCGGACGGACGCGACCTCTCGGTTGTCGCCAACGCGTCTTGTCTTCGACCAACCTTGTCGTCAGCCGAACAGAGGGAACGCCAACTTAGCGACTCACCGCCCTGGCGCGGCAAGGTTGCACGGGGCCGCCGGCTGGTGAGGAACAAGAACTGAGCGATTGAACCGGTGGCCCCTCGGGGTCCTGCACCGGGCCCCTGCCTTCCGCGGAGACCGAACCTCGCCCGCTGAGCAAGCTCGCGTCGTGAAGCGGGTCGGGTTAGAGATGGAACCGCCTCAACGCCCGCACAAGTTGACCAGGGATCGTGAGCGCTCGTGGCGTCCTTCTCGGGCCTCTTCGAACAGACTGCGCAGGAGGTAACGGCTGACCATGTTGGCGCCTGACGACGACACGCGAGAGGCTCCTCTTGGCCTGGGCGGGCCTCGAGCGTCAACGAGACCGTGAACCGAGTGGCGGACAGCAGCTTTCGAGGTTCCGAGGCCCTTTGCCGGGGCACCTGGCGAGACCAGGTCAAGGGCTCGCAGGCTTTCGTGCGAACGGCGCGGGAAGGGCCCGGGTGCGGCCGAGGCGTTCAGCTTCGGTGTGTCGTTCGAGGCAGCGGCCCTGGTTGTTCGTCACCTGGGCCAGAGAGGATCTGCTGAAATGAACGATCTATAGTCTCAGTGACCGGCAAGGCGCGCGACGGCGCGGGGGCTCCCACCAAATGCGACACTCATTTGACCGCAACACTGAGAGTTGTACGCGCGCGCCCGCCTGGTGGCGCCACTTTCGCTGCGTGGGCGTCGCCGTATCGCTTGTGGCGGCCGCGCAGCTTGTCGTTCTGCCCCGGGTCGCGGCTGATGCAGTGATTGCGCAGTCCGACGTAGGGGGGTCGTCAGTCGTGGGTGCCGGCGCCGATCAGTTAGGCACGAACTGGTATCCGAACGCGGGTATCTTGCCGACCCAAGTCAACACCAGGGACTTCGGGGAGCTCTTCGATGTCGCTCTTCCTTCGGTGGATGACGTCACTGCCGGGCAGATTTACGCCCAGCCCATCGCGGCCGACGGCTTACTGCTCGTGGTCACGGAGAATGACAACGCCTATGGGGTTAATCCCACCTCCGGAGCAGTCGTGTGGTCCCGCAACTTCGGCCCCGCGTGGCGGGCCTCGACAATCAACTGCGGAGACCTCGCTCCTACCGTCGGCATCACCGGAACTCCGGTCGTCGACAGCGCGACCGGCGTCGCGTACTTCGTCACTGACACCACCCCGTCGACCGGCGGGGCGTTGTGGCAGATGCAGGCCGTCGATCTGCAGACCGGCCAGGAGGTGGCAGACTTCCCCGTCACGATCCAGGGGCCCGCGACCAACGCGCCGGGTAAGAGTTTCGACGCGGTCCAGCAAATGCAACGACCTGGTCTCGCCCTGGTCAAAGGCGTTGTTTACGCGGCCTTTGGCTCGCACTGCGACCTGCCGACCTGGTACGGCTGGATTGCCGGTGTGACCTTGAAGGGCGTGCTCAACGACATGTGGGTCGACGAAACCGGCAGCGGCGAAGGTGCCGGCATCTGGGGCCCGGGCGGAATCGTTGTGGACAGCGCAGGCAACTTGTACGTGGCGACCGGCAATGGCAACGTACCCGCGGTGGGCCCGGGTCTCGGCGTCCCGCAGCCCGCTGGCCTCGGTGAGTGCGTCATCAAGCTGTCGACTTCAGGAGCACACCTGAAACTGGCCGACTATTTCTGCCCGTCGGACGCGAACGACCTCAACACATTCGACGGTGACCTCGGATCCGGCTCGCCTACCGGGCTGCCCGCGTCGTTCGGCACCTCGAAGGAGCCGGACTTGCTTGTGGAGGCCGGGAAGTCGGGCGAGGTGTACTTGCTGGACCGTGACAACCTTGGCGGTTTCGATCAAGGCCCGGACGGTGGTGACAAGGTCGTGAGCGAAACAGGTCCGCTCGGTGGTGTGTGGTCGCACCCAGCGGTCTGGCCCGGGGACGGGGGCTACGTGTACATCACGTCGGCGTCTAGCCCGGCTGGTGCCGAGGGCGGCGGTGGCGGCGCAGAGATGGACATTTACCAACGGGTCGTGAGCAACGGTCAGGTCTCGCTCAATTGGGTCGGTGACGTGCCGAACATGCCGTTCGGCTCAAGCCCGCCGATCGTGACCTCCGACCGAACGGTGGCCGGAAGCGGGGTCGTCTGGAACATCGCGCGCACTGGCCTGACCAACGCAGCAAACCTGGTGGCCTACGGCGCGGTGCCAGTGGCCGGCACAACCGCCGACCCAGCGGGGGACCTCCCAGTGCTGTGGAAGGTCAGCGTTGGAAACTCGACCAAGTTCAACCCGCCTCTCGCATACGACGGGCGTATCTATGTGGGCAACTACGACGGCCAGGTACTGGCGTTCGGTCCTCGCGTTGGCATCCCGCCGCTTGCCGGTGCCGCCGTCGAGGCCCAGGACACGATCCTCGGCTCGACCTCCGAGACGAGGGCCACCTTCACGGCTTCGGGAGA
>Ga0208038_1001119_pt1 | contig 15921 bp, 12 predicted proteins | sample June2015DPH_16_1_FD_184714 | JGI IMG/M metagenome (GOLD analysis project Ga0208038, IMG submission 184714) | Peatland microbial communities from SPRUCE experiment site at the Marcell Experimental Forest, Minnesota, USA - June2015DPH_16_100... | ecosystem: Environmental > Terrestrial > Soil >...
TGGTTTGAAACGGGATTGTACATCTTCACGAGCTACGGTCCCCACCAGGGCTACAAGTGGGTTGGTGATCACATCCGTCCCCGGGTTCGCGTTCCGGAGAAATGGCATTGGCCGGTCGGGGTGAGCCTTTCGACGGAATTCGGCTACCAGCGGGCCATCTTTTCCGCGGATACCTGGACCTGGGAAATTCGCCCCATCGTCGACAAACAGTGGAAGTCTTGGTATCTGGCCTTCAATCCCGCTCTCGAGCGGTCGTTTCACGGGCCCAGTGTCTCTCGAGGCATCGAGTTTTCTCCGAACTTCAAGGCCGCTTATTCCGTCACGCGGAAACTCAGTGCGGGGCTCGAATACTACGGCTCGCTGGGACCTGTGACGGGTTTTGACCCCCTATATCTGCAGCAACAACAGATCGTACCCACGATCGATTATGACTTCGGTCCGAACTGGGAATTCAACCTCGGCGTGGGCATGGGCGTAACGCGCAGCACCGATCATCTGCTGGTCAAGATGATCATCGGCCGGCGCTTCCGGTTCATCACGCCGCGCCTTCCCCACTTCTTGAAACCGAATCCGGCAGGCGGGGAGGGGTGATTGCCGCCGTTATTGAGTTTCGCGAGTAGGGCAGCGCTTCTGGCACTGATCCTCCTCCCCGCCTCCGTGCCCCCGGAAAGCGTTCAACCCAAATCAGCGGATTTCCCGGTTCCTTTAGGTCTCCCGCCCATTCCCTGGCCGGAAGACAATCCTTACTCACCCGCGCGCGCCGAGCTTGGCAAGCTGCTGTTTTTCGATGGCCGTCTCTCTGCCAATGGTGTGTTGTCTTGCGCCTTCTGTCATGAGCCGGCGCATGCCTTCGCAGCCAGCACGCCGCTTTCAAGGGGCGTGAATGGAAAGCCGGGAGTGCGCCATCCACCCACGCTCGTCAATCGCGCCTGGGGCAAATCGCAATTCTGGGATGGGCGGGCGGCCGCGCTGGAGGCACAAGTTATTGTTCCCGTGACCGATCCCGATGAGATGGGCATGACTGCGGACCAAGTGGTCCAACGGCTTCGCGGCATCGAAGGCTACGCTCCACTCTTAGCTGCCGCCTTCGGCGACAGCGCGATCACCTTCGAGCGAATCGCCAAAGCCATTGCGACCTTCGAGCGCACGATCCTGTCGGGTAATTCTGCCTACGACCGCTACCTTGCCGGCGACAAGTCCGCGCTGACCAAACAGCAGAAGGATGGTCTGGATTTCTTCAACAAGAAAGGTGAATGCGCCGAATGCCACTCCGGCCCGAATTTCACCACGGAGAAATTTGCGAACCTGGGAATCGGCATGGATCAAGCCAACCCCGATCCGGGCCGCGAAATCATTACGAAAAAGCGCGGCGATTGGGGGAAATTCAAAGTGCCGACTCTGCGCGACCTTGCCCATCGCGCCCCCTACATGCACGACGGCAGCATCAAAACTCTCGGGGAGGTTCTGGATTTATACGCCAAGGGAGGGTTGCCTAACCCCCACCTGGACACTCGCCTCACACCCTTTTATATGGATGAGCAAACCAAGCAGGATCTGCTGGCTTTTCTCGCTGCACTCAACGGAGAAGGCTGGCAGAAAATCACCCCGCCTGCCGCCTTCCCTCAATAGACATCATAAATCGGCAATTCTTTCAAGATGCTCTTCCAAAGGCATCGAAGGGCCGCAGGACCGGAGAGCAGGTCCGGCGCCAGGAGACGCCAGCGAATCTGAATCCCTGCTGGACAGACGGACCAGAATTGCTCAGAATATTCCCTAGCAACGCAACCCCCTGATTTCGACGGCAGGGGAGGTGGGATGGTGAAACTTGAGCACTCCGCAAATGCCGGGGCAGGATAGCATCACGGTCAGCGAGTACGTCCAAGGAAGATTCGTCCCGCTCTCACACCTGGCCCACGGCTGGGAGATCCACTCCATGCTCACGCTGACTCCTGCGGAGGAGCGGACCATAGTGCGAGAACCGGCTCAGGCAGTTCCGGTGGGCATCGCCGAGCGCATCGGCCTGCTTCGGGTCCTGATGGTTCCTTACATCGCTTGTGTGGAGTCCGGGGATGTAGTCTGCCCGGCTAAACCCAAAGGTGCCACTCACACGGCCGCATGGGTTGAAACAAGTGAAAGGACCAATCTCCTCCTCGCCTGCCGGGAAGTTGACGCCCACGACACCGGGTTCGAGTTCTTGGCGAGTGTCGCCGAGTTGCTGCGGCCACGTCTTGCCAGTTCGGAACTCGCCGCCTACGATGAGCTTCTGGATGAGGAGCTTCGCCACGGAGTGCGCGGCGAGATTGATGAAGAATCCCTCACGGCCAAGCAGGCCCTGCTCGCCATTCGCCCCTGGCGCCGTAGTCGCCTTCAGTATGAGCCCTACCGCGACATCTCCCTGGTGAGCACGGTAGCTGAATACATGCACGGCTTGTGGCACGACGTCCAGATCCGGGTGGGACCGGAACACCTGCCCCTCCAACAGTTGCGCCGCCGGATGATCCTGATGTCCAACCTCTTTCCGCCCAACCCTGGCTATGCCGTGTTCGCAAAAGACTTGGAAGAGGAACCGAAAACGGAAGAAGGACCGGCCCAAACTGGAGACCAGAAACCAGAAACTGGAAAATAGAAACTGGAAATTGGAAATTAGAGATTACAACTCCAGCTTTGCGTATTCCGCCTTGGCTTCCTTTAGGATGGGGATGTCGGGGTCGGCGCCTTTCCAGAGCGTGAGGAAATCCTGATAGGTGGCGCGGGCTCTGGCGCGGGCGTCCTGTAGGGGCACCCCTTGTGGGTGCCCCACGAGGCCCACCCCTTGTGGGTGCCCTTCTCGGCCGGGCACCGATTGTATCGGGGCAGGCACGAGGGCACCCACAAGGGGTTCCCCTACACCGGCTTCGAGGGCGTAAGCGCGCGCCAGTCCGAGGCGGGCCAGCGCACCCCAGGGAAAGTTCCCCACCAGTCCTCGGTGGTCAATGAATTTCTGAAATTCCACTGCCGCTCGGTTGCCGTCGTGCAGCATGAGATAGGCTTCCCCACGCAAGTAAACTGGACACAGGAATATCGTGAGGTCCGATGGTCCGCTAAGTTCGACCGTGCTCGCTGCCTTCAATAGCTCGATTGCCCGGTTCGGATCTTTGCGCTCCAGCGCGACCCCCGCCCGGATCGTGGGCAGCCAATACCTCTGAACCAGCGTGTCCAGCGGGAAGGTCTTGTCGAGTTCGGCCGCCAGCTTCTCCGCCCCTGCCGTATCGCCTGCCCGCGCCAGCGCCAGCGCCGCCACGGCCAGCACATCGCGGTTCGGGGCCAGCTTCAACGCCGCATGGGCCTCGGCACGCGCCTGCTCCCGGTTTCCCGATTCCACCTCGCGCAGCGCTGCCTCTGCCTGATACGCTGCCGCCGTCTCTTTGGCGTCGTTGTGCTGGGCTGAATCCATCGCCCGCCCGGTCAGCTCGTGCGCCTCCTTCAGCTTGCCGTACCAACCTTCCGTGTCCGCTTGCGAGGCCAGCAACAGGTCTTCATAGCCCGGCTTGCCCATAGCGGCTGAGAGCAACTGCGCCATCTGCGCCGCATTACCCTTTAGAAACGCCAACTGGTAGCGGTTCTGGAGCAGAACCTCGCTCTCCAGCTTGCGCTCTTCCGCCTGCTTGTACACCGCCTCGGCTTCATCCAGCCGGTTGAGGCTCGTGTAGGCGAGGCCGAGGCAGAGATAGTTGCCCGCATTATTTGGCTCCAGGCGCAGCGCCGCTCGAAATTCCTCCAACGCCTTTTCCCAGTTTCCCAGGTAGACGGAAATATTTCCCGGAAGTCTGTAAGGCTCGGCGTCTCTTGGGTAGGTCTGTTGCCACAGTTCGTATACCTGTGCGGCCTTCTCCAGCTCACCCGTCGCGGACAAGTAGTAGTCTGCCTCGATGTCGAATCGTTCCCGTTCGCTTACCTTCTCCCGCCGCTCGTAAGCCTTGCGTGCATTTTCGGCTCCCCGCCCCACTTCGTTTAGGACCCAGTAGACAACCGACATCTCGGCGTAGGCCATGGCAAAATTCGGATCAAGGTCCACGGCCCGTTTGAAGAAGGGCAGCGCGGCTGTGAGCCCTTTCGCAGAGCCCGTCTTTTCTCCCAGGCTGTAGGCTTTCAGCGCCTCCAGCGATGGCGTGGTTGCTTCCTCCACCGGCGTGGCGTATTTCTGCACCGAGCTGAGCGACTCGCCCAGCTTGCTCCGCAAACTGACTGCCGCAGCGTCCAGAGCCTTCAGCACCGCTTCCTTGCCCGCCGCCTGCTCCTGCGCCTCGGCCAGCACATCGCCCGTGTCGCAGTTCACTGCCTTCAGGCCAATCACGTAGTGGCTGCCCAGCCCCGCAATCGAGCCGGCCAGCATGGCCTTGCTGCCCGTGCGCTGGCAGACCTCGTGTGTGACCTCCGGCGTCAACCGGTCACCAGCGGGACGCCCCATCAGCTTCAATGTCTCATTTACCTTGTCCTCGGAAATCAAGGCGAGAAAAGGCGATTGCTCAAGCTGTACCGAGAGCCCCTGCTTCAGCGTGTCGTCGAATACGCTGTCACCGGTCTTGTTGTCAAAATCGGAGAGGACGATGGTGTCCTTGTCGGTCAGACGGGTCGTGGTCTGGCGCGAGCGGAAGTAGAACGTTCCCGCGATGGCAGCAGCGACAAGGATCACGACGGCAGGAACCAGAACCTTCCACCGCCTGCTGTAGCGGCGGTCTCTCGCCGCCGTTTCGCCGGGCGATGGGGACATCGCCGCTGCAGGAATCGCCGGTGAGGACACCGGCGCCACAGCGTGCGCACTCCCGTCTGCCCCTACGACCGGCGCGATAAAGCGGTACCCCAAGCGCGGCAAGGTTTCGATGAAGCGTGGCGCAGCCGCATCGTCCCCTAAGGCCTCGCGCAACCTCTTCATCGAGGTGTTGATGCTCTTTTCGAAATCAATGAAGGTGTCCCCCGGCCAGAGCTTCTCCCGAATCTCTTCGCGGGTCACCGGCTCGCCCGGACACTCCAGCAGCATGGCGAGGACTTGAAAGGGCTGACCTTGCAGCTTGATCTTCAGTCCCTGCTTGCGCAGCTCCCGGGTGCGAAGGTCAACTTCGAAAACACTGAAGTGAAACTGGCGCGGTCGGGCGTTACTGTCATTCATTGGGGTCACTTCCCCCTTTTGACGGCCAGTGTATCACTACACGAGTTCCCTTGAAAGGCAAACCACTAAAGGCATTTTGAAGGACAACCCGCCTCTCCTCGGGGGGTTAGCCATACACAAACATTTCACCTCCGTGTTTCCCACAGGGTATTGACGCCTGCACGTGGCTGCCAGAAAGTGCCCGCGGGAGGGCAACTGTTCATTTTGAGAACAATTCACCGAATCCTATTTCTAGCTGGATGTTATTCCGTTCGGTCGTAGAGGGACGGCTTGCCGTCTCCGTCAGCTGACGGATAGGGCAAGCCCTACCCCTACCTCCGGCGGAAATTCTGGCAGAGATAAGCCAAAAGGAGATTAACCAATGATGAGCAACCATATTGCTTTTTACCAATTCTGTTCGGCAGTGCGACGCAAAGGAGCGCTCGCCCTTTGCCTGGCCCTGTGCATGTTAGGGCTGGGCCTTTCCGCGCCCGCTCACGAGCGCACCATCATCACATTCGACGTCCCGGCCGCGGGCACAGGCGCCGGCCAGGGCACTTTTCCATACGGCATCATCCCGGACGGCACGATCATGGGATGGTACGTGGACGCGAGCAATGTGTATCACGGCTTCCTGCGCGCTCCTGACGGGAGGATCACCACGTTCGACGCTCCGGGCGCGGGCACAGGCGCCTTCCAGGGCACTGCGTGGGTCCTTGGCATGAACCCGGAGGGGGCGATCACGGGAACGTACGTTGACGCGACCGATGCGTCCCACGGCTTCATTCGCTCTCGCCACGGCACTTTCACCACGTTCGAGGCGCCGGGCGCGGCCACAGGTGCCGGCCAAGGCACCGGGGCCGGGAACATCAACCCAGCGAGAGTGATCGCGGGAGACTACGCGGATGTGAGTACTGCCTGGCATGGCTTCCTGCGTGCTCCTGATGGCAAGTTCACCACCTTCGACGCTCCAGGCTCGGGCACGGGCGCCGGTCAGGGCACGCATATGGCCACGTTCGACGCCCTAACCCCGGCGGGGTGGTTCACGGGGAACTACATAGATGGGAGCAATGTGTCTCACGGCTTCCTGCGCGCTCCTGACGGCACCATCACCACGTTCGACGCTCCGGGGGCGGGCACGGGCGCGTGGCAGGGTACCTACTCCTGCGGTATCACCCCGGCGGGGGCGATCACGGGAGCCTACGCAGATGGGAGCGATGTGTGGCACAGCTACCTGCGCGCTCCGCACGGCACGTTCACAACCTTTGACGCCCCAGACGCGGGCACGGGCGCCTGGCAAGGCACCTTCGCTTCGACCATCAACCCGGCGGGAGCGATCACGGGAAACTACTGGGACGCGAGCGACGTGGCTCACGGCTTCCTGCGCGCTCCTGACGGCACCGTCACTAGTTTCGATGTTCGGGGCGCGGGCACAGCCGCCTGGGAGGGCACCTACCCCATAAGCAACAACCCTGCGGGGGCGATCACGGGATACTACGTAGACACGAACGGTGCATCTCACGGGTTCCTGCGGAGCCCGCGACGGGACCATGACGATGATTGACGTTCCGGGCGCGGGCACTGGTCCGCACCAGGGCACCTTCCCCTCGGACGTCAACCCAGCGGGGGCGATCACGGGATACTACATTGACGCGGACGGTGTGTATCACGGCTTCCTGCGCACGCCGTAAGCCCGTAGGCGATTTTTGTCATGAGGTAACATACAACGAGTTTTCTCGCTCATGCTCATGCTCCGCGCGGCTGCGCGGGTTCCAGACGCGCTGCCCGCGGCCAGCCAAACCGGCCAGAACGTCGCAAGCGGGAGGGGCGCGGCGGGGCACGGAAAGGTGTGTCTTTCAGCTCTGCTTGAGTAGCGCAGACCTCCGCCTTTGAGGTCTGCGGCTCTGCGTTGGGAAGAACCGCGGATCCCGCAGGCGCGGGATCCGCGCTACTCCTGAGGCGCGGCGCAAAAGCCGCAGTGGCACGCCACGATTCCAGCCTAAAAGTGTCTACGCTCTTTCTGGGACTTCCCTCGGAAAAAGTTGCGAGCGCGGGGCGCTCTGGAGTGCGGCCCGCCGCGGGAGGCTGCCGCTCTCGGTCAGGCCAGCTTGCTGGCCGTGCCCAGGAGCGCGGTGAAGCGCGAGCAAGCTCGCTGGAGGAAAGCGGCAGCCCGTCAGTTGACGGGCCGCACTCCAAAGCCCCCCGAGGCCGGACGAGAGTCAGCGCGCAATCGGCAGCAGGCGGACTCGTATTCTCGCTCCCTCGAAGACCGCTACGCATCCACGCTCAAGGTCTGCACCAAGCTTTTCAACATTCGACACAAGCAGCGCCTACCGTGAGGAAGAGGAAAAAAAGCCAGCCGGGAGGGAAACGGGCGATCCCGCAACGCGGGACGACACGCCGCTAGAATGCAGCCCCGTCGTCGGGATCACGAGTCTATGTGGCGGGGGAATAGTCGAGTATCTGTCTGCGGTCAATGCTTAAGCGCTGGAATTACTGCAGCTTTGCGTATTCCGCCTTGGCTTGCCTCAGGATGGGGATGCCGGGGTCAGCGTCTTTCCAGAGGGTGAGGAAGTCCTGATAGGCGGCGCGGGCTTCGGCGCGGGCGTCCTGTAGGGGCACCCCTTGTGGGTGCCCTTCTCGGCCGGGCACCGATTGTATCGGGGCAGGCACGAGGGCACCCACAAGGGGTGCCCCTACACCGGCTTCGAGGGCGTAAGCGCGTGCCAGTCCGAGGCGAGCCAGCGCACCCCAGGGAAAGTTCCCCACCAGTCCTCGGCGGTCGACGAATTTCTGAAATTCCGCTGCCGCTGCGTTGCCGTCGTGGAGCATGAGATACGCTTCCCCACGCAAATAAGCGGGGCACATTTGCCGCTGGCCTGAGGGTCTCCGCTACAACTCGGCACCCGTCACAGGTCACGGCTCTCAGAAGTTCTCCAGCAACCAAACGTTCCTATCGACGGCAAGCGCTAGCACCGCCAGGTAACGACCGTCTGGGGAGGGTATACCCCTAGTCGGGACATTAAACATAGGGAACCGCTGCTGCCAGATGACTTGACCATGACCTTCCAAGTCTGCGTACAGGAGCGTGGCCCCTAGACCTGCATTGGCTGAGACAAACAGGCCCTTGCCGTCCGCTGCCCAGAACGGGTTCGAGAGGCCATGCCAACCCCTGACATTGACCTCGCGAACCTCCCCGCCAGCCAACGGCAGGATTTGGATTCGGCCCTCGTCGCTGTCCCACTGCGCAAATGCAAGGTGCGAACCATCTAGGGATAAGTCCCAGCCATATCTGGCGACTGGCTGCTTGAGATTAACCCTGGTAAGCTCCCGCCTCCTCTCTTGCGACGGGTCGAACGCCGAGAAGATGAGTTGTTTTCTGTCTGGACTCGGCTCGCTGAAGACACACCGAGCCGCCGGAGACCGTGCACAGGCCAAGTACTCGATGCCTCGTCCCTCCAGCACCAGTTCTGGTGGTCCACCCGACGTGGGCACGCGCATGATGCGTACCGGGGTGGTGGGATTAACCTCGGCAGCAACGCTGGACAAATATAGAATCCAGGAACCATCCGGGCTCACCACGGGCCAATCCTTATAGTCGGGGCCGGTGACGACCGGCTGGGCTGCGGTTTGATCCAACCCCTGTTTATAGATGCCCCACGTACCGTTGCGATTGGATTGAAAAAGGACGGCTTTGCCATCCGGCATCCAATGGCAGGGATTATCACTGGACTCTTCCAGAGTCAGAGGATGCGGGTTCTTCAAACGGCGACCTCCGGCTTCCAGTTCTCCAACGTAAACATGCGCCTGGTCGGTTTCTCTTCCAACGGACAACTGCTTTCCGTCCGAGGTTCCCCCAAGACCGAGCAGCCCGGTTTCCACCCAGTTCGTGATTCGTCTTGGTTTACTTACCGGTTTGCCAGTCTTCGCATCCACTCGCACTTCCCAAAGATTGCCCCCACCCCGAACCTCCTCCGGTTCACCCGAAACGTAAACAAAGCGACCACTCGGGAACCACGAGAAATGAGCGTCGCACACCCTCGGGCTGGATACTATGACAGTGGGCTGGCTTCCCTTCAGGTCGCGGCTCTCAATGGAGCATTCGAGTTTGTCAGGCCTGCGGTGGAATCTCCCATAGGCGATTCGCTGCCCATCGGGCGACCACGCCGTCCAGAAGAACCCGTCATCTTCAGAACCGGAGACAAATCTGCGTGGTTCTTCTCCCTGTGCGCCCATCAGCCAGATCTCGCGGGAGCGGGCAAAAGCCTGGCCCGTTCCGAAGGCAATGAGAGTGCCATCCGGCGAGACAGACCAAACGTCGGCATCATCGCGAAGCTTGCGCGGCGGTCCGCCCATGACCGATACAGCCCAGCCGCTTATGAACTGTCCGGCCTCCACGCCGGCGGCAATGAACTTCGTGCCGTCGGGGAACCATCCATTCGGCCACCAATTATCAAGGTCCGGCGGTCGCCCTTCGGGTTGAGGAATGTTAAGTATCTGTCCGGTCTGAATCAGCTTCAGGTGCATCCCTGTCTGGTCGCTGTAGGCCAAGTATTTCCCATCCGGCGAGATCACACCTTCGTCTACGGGGTTTTCGGTGGGATTCCCCGTCAGCCGTCGCTCCTTCAGTTCGGGTGGGGTCGCAGGGGGGCGCGTGAGCCAGTAGACGAGAAGCGCCGCAGCGATGACGACAGCCCCGGCCAAGGCCGCCACCATGGCTTTGTAGGTGCTGCCGCGGCTGGTGCCCTCCCGCGAACCGGCCAGGCCGGCTCCTACCCTCGGGCCGGGTGCCGGCAGGGGCAACTCTTGCACTACCCCTCCATGCAACGGCGCGATAAAGCGGTACCCGTGGCGCGGCAAGGTTTCGATGAAGCGTGGCGCAGCCGCATCGTCTCCCAAGGCCTCGCGCACCCTCTTGATCGAGTTGTTGACGCTGTGTTCGAAATCAATGAAGGTGTCCCCCGCCCAAAGCTTCTCTCGAATCTCTTCGCGGGTCACCAGTTCGCCCGGACGCTCCAGCAGCATGGCGAGGACTTGAAAGGGCTGACCTTGTAGCTTGACCTTCAATCCCTGCTTGCGCAGCTCTCCGGTGCGAAGGTCAACTTCGAAAACACTGAAGCGCAACAGGCGCGGTCGGACGTTAGTGTCTTTCATTGGGGTCGCTTCCCCCCTTTTGACGGCAAGTGTATCACTACAAGAGTTCCCTTGAAAGGCGAACCACCAAAAGTATATCGGAGGACAAGCCGCCTCTCCTCAGGGAGTTGGCCAGCTACAAACATTATACCTCGTTGCTACCCACTGTGCATTGACGCCTGCACGTGCCTGCCGGAAAGTGCCCGCGGAAGGCGAATTCCTCATGTTGAGAACAATTCACCTAATCCCATTTCTAGCCGGATGTTATTCCGTTCGGTCGTAGGGGGACGGCTTGCCGTCGCCATCGAGGGTAGGGCAAGCCCTCGGAAGTGTCCGGTACCGAGTCGCCGGAGCCGGTCGGTTCGGCCCAGATCGTCTGTATTCAACGGAGGAGTAATGAATTCACACTCAGGAACAGGAAACACACGAAAGGAGAAAAAGACCATGAAAGTTCGCGTGATTGCTACGATTGTGCTCGCCCTAGGACTGTCAATGATCGCCAGTGCTCAAGAAAGGGACCGTTGCGTGCCCGGTAAACCTGAGCCGGTATTTTCTGCCCCCTCAGGACAGGACACTGAAACCGTAGCCGTGGCGCACAACGGCGATGTGTTCACGGTTGAAATGTACTCCGGCACGGTCTATCGCATAGACAAAGATGGGAAAGCGCAGGTCATCGCCACACTCTTTCCAGCAGGAGAGTACCCCTCTCTGATTGCGCTGGGATTATTGCTCGGAGACGACGATAGCATCTACGTTCTTGCAAACACGTGGGATCCGGCAACCCACGGAGTCTGGCAGGTCCATCTGGACGGTCGTGTCCATCTCGTTGCCGCTATCCCTATACAGGGCTTTCTCAATGGGCAACCTACATATGGGGCTCTCAATGGCCAAGCCTTTGATAGTCGAGGCAATCGGTACGTGACTGATAGCACACTCGGGGCTATTTGGAAGGTGTCCCGCGAGGGCACGGTACAGCTCTGGGTTCAGAGCGACTTGCTCATTTGGGCGACCGATCCTACGGGTCCTTTTGGGGCGGCTGGCATCGCCTATCGCGATGGCAGGCTCTATGTGGCTAACGTCGACACGGGAGCTGGCTTGTTGCCAAACGTGCGCGGCAGCAACTACCCTGTGGTGTCGGTTCCGATTGAGCGCGACGGAAGTGCGGGCCCCGTTCAGGTCTCGGTTGTTGGTGACATTCGGGCCGCAGACGGCGTCGCGTTTGACCACGACGGGAATATGTATGTCGCAGATTTTGGTGGTGAGCCAGCGTGGGGACCATCGCTTCTCCCGTACGCCGGTCCGGCTCGGCTCCTTCGCTTCGACCCGCATGGGACCAACGAGACCGTCATAGCAGAGGCCGGTCTGTGTAATTCAGCCAAGGTCGCGGTTCGCGGGAAGACGGTGTACGTCACCAATCTGTACGTGGCCGACTGCCTGCCGGAAGTCGTGCCAAACATTGTCAAGGTCGACCTCTGCGCGAACCACTGAAATCTCAAGCCAGCGGACAGCCTCCCGTTTCCGCTGGCGGTCGGGCATGGAAGCCGCATGGCAGCCGCGGAGGCGGAGGCCTGTAATGCCAGGCGGCGGCGCAGGGACGCCGGCTGCTTCGGCAACGCGCGCGAAGGCTTCAAGTGCTTGTGCACGAGTGCTGTCCATCCATTCCGCGAGCGTCGGAGAGTACCCGGACACAAACTATTTGAGCCACGGCTACCTCCGCGCTCCCGACGGCACCATCACTGAGTTTGATGTTCCGGGCGCGGGCACAGGCGCTGGCCAGGGCACCACCGGCGGTACCATCGACCCAGCGGGCAGGATCGTCGGGAACTACGTTGACTCGGACGGGGTCTCTCACGGCTTCCTGTGGATACCGTAAGCCCGTAGGCGATTTTTTCAGCAGGTAACGCACGACAAGTTGTTTGGCCACGCTGATTCACCGCGAACTGTGCGGGCTCCCGACGCGCAGCCCGCGGCCAGGCAAAGTGACCAGAACGTCGGAAGGGGAAGGGGCATAGCGGGGCACGGAGAAGTGTGTCTTTCAGCTCTGCTCGAGTAGCGCGAACTTCCGCCTTTGGGGTCTGCGATTCTGCGTTGGGAAGGACCGCGGATCCCGCAGGCGCGGGATCCGCGCTACTCCTGAGGCGGCGCGGGGTTTGTATCAACCGGCGCGGCCAGCGCTTTGGGAGCAGCGCTGGCGCCGGGCCTCGTCAGGACGAACAAGGCACGCCCGCTGACTTCCTCATCGAATTCGACGCCGCCTCCCTCGAAGGCCAGCCTTATTCCTTCCCTCTGGTGTTCGACGGGCACCTTGCCCAGGGCGCAGTTCACTTGCAGCAGCGCGGTTTTCGGTGCTCCCCGCATCGGCAAGAGGCGGATGCGGAATACGGCCCGACCGCCTGCCGGCATGCGGCCAGAGAGCATTGGCAAACGCTTGGGGCCGAACTGGGGGGGGCCGAATACCCACCCCTCCTGCATGAGCGCGCCCGGCGCGATGCCGTAGGAGTCGAAGCTCACGAGTTCGCTCGCGATCCAGACGCCCGTCTCGAGTGCATTTCCCTCGCGGGACTTGTGGGTGAAAGTCCCGGTTGCCGTAACCGACTTGCTTTGCGTCGAGAGCGTTCCTGTGCCGCTCATCTCGTAGCTGTCGCCCTGGGCGGACTTCACCACCCCAGGGCAGGCGGAAGAGTCACCGAGATCGCAAAGGAACCCCGAAGCCACCAGGAAGACGTAATTAGCAGAGCTGTTTTGGGCCCTGGCCGCACCAGCACCCAGAAACATGGCTAGGCTCGGTACAGCAACCCACCTGACAATTAGGGTCGAAAATACGTTTTGCTTTGGCATGACTTCCTCCCTTGCCATGGCGCCCCTTGGGAACCTGTGTGAAGATACACCCGACTGCCTCTGAGTGCAATCGTCCGGCCGGGTTTTGGCTGTTGAGCGGGCCACGCTCAGCACCCGCCTGACCGTTCGTGGTCATTCGGAATACTCGTTCACGCCGCACCATTGGCAGTCCGTGGACAGACGGGTAGCTGTACTCATCGGTTCCTTACACAGCCTTCGTTAGCTTATTTCTCTCACGCTTGTCCGTCCGGGCCACGACCTGGCCGGTCAACAGGCCCACAGCGCGGCCCGGGGGCCGCAACCAATACGGGCTTCTCCGTGTTCTCCGGCCTTCAAAGCCTCAACACAGAGACCGCGGAGGATCTCAGTGACCTCTGTGTTAAGTTTTTCCCGGTCACGGAGGACACGGAGGCGTTATCGCTCCAAATGACACCACTACCGAGGGTTGCCATCGGGGCGGCACAGAAGAGCGGTCAGAGGGGAACAGTCAAGACCGGGCATGGACCCTTTTGGATGACGCGGTGGGTTGTGGAACCAAAGATGGCCAGGTCCAGAGCATTGCGGCCGCGCACTCCGAGGATGATGAGGTCCGTATCCGCTTCACGGGCGGAGCGGATGATCTCCTCGTAGGGCTTGCCGACTCGCAGACGGGGCTTAAGGAGATTGCTATTCCGGGCGGAGGGTGGCAGCAGGCCCTCGAGTTGCTGTACCACCTCGGAGGTGACCGCGGTGAGATCCTTGTGCAGCGGGAAATCCTCCATGACGTGCAGCAACGTCAGTTCGGCTTTATATTCCTCAGCCAGGGAGAGCGCATAGAGTAAGGCCCGCTCGGAATAAGTCGAAAAATCCACCCCGAAAAGGATCTTCCCCAAATGCACCGGTTCGACACTGTCCCCCGGGGCCACAAATTCGTGAGCGGGTTTGCGCACTGCCAGGACGGGACAGCGCGCCTTTCGCAGGACCTTTTCCGTGACCGAGCCGAGGAGGATGTGGTCCAGGCCGTGCCGGCCGTGCGTACCCATCACAATCAAGTCCACGGCTCGCGTTTGGGCGAAGGCAAGGATTGTATCCGTCACATCACCTTCGTCCACAAAGCTCTCAATCTCGATTCCCTCGCGACTGTGTTTCCGCACAAAGTCCCTAAGTTGCTCCCGGGCAAAAGCTGAAAGGCCCCGCGAAACGTTGTCGATCGCTTCCGGATTGGTGTAGGAGGGATAGGCCGAGAATGCCAGATGGAGAACGTGCTCGAGCAGCAGTTTGCTCTTGTAGCGCCGTGCCAGCGACTGCGCGTATTCAAAAGCCCTGGTGGAAAACTCTGAAAAATCCAGCGGGCAAAGGATTCGTTCCAGCTTCAAGCGGGCTCCTCACAAGATAAGATTCATGGTCGATTCCTTGCTCCGGTTCAGACTCCTCATAGGAACAGTTGCGGCGAACCCAAACTCGCTCGAACACTGCCCACAGCCGATGAGATGGCACGTGACATGCCAGGAATTCAACATTGTTGCGTGTAAAAGATAGGCATTGATGCGGCCGGTCTCTTCCTTTAAGATCAGGCCAATACAACCAGTTAGCTGAGCGACAAATGCTTATGGTTACAAACAGGAAGGAGCGGATTGAGTCATTTGCCACAAAACCCCTGGAATTTCGCGCAACTTATTTGAATGCAAGGTGCTAGCGAGGCCCAGAAAAGTGCTAACTTTTGCTATACTCGGGCTGTGAAAAAAATTAACAGATGTGCAAGCCTGGCATTTAGAATGCTGTAACAATCATGTCGGTGCTGAAATCGGGGCAGAAAATGCGCCTCGACGAGACTACAGCACTTTTGGGAGGGTCTGATCTGTGAAAATCATTCGGTCACTGTTACTATTGACTCTTGCAGCCTTCATCGCTGTCTCCATGGCGATGAGCAAGGCGGAATATGCCAAGAAGGAAGGCAAGCCTTGCACCTTCTGCCACCCACCCGGAAAGTTCAAGGAACTTACCGATGCTGGGAAGTATTACAAGGAGCATAACCACTCACTCGAGGGCTATAAGGCCGACGAGAAGAAGTAGTTGCAGAAGTTAGTCGAGCGGGGTCGGGCCTATTTCGGCAGGCCCCCCTTCTCTCGTGCCTCAGAAAGTCGCTTAAGCAAAAACATGCCCGAAAACCAAGAAATTCCTGCTGGAAGGCCGGAACAGGCACGCACTCGTGGCCTCTCGGGGCCGCTGGCGAACACCCTGCGTCCGATATTTTATCTCAGCCACAATCTGGTTAGTCGCCTTGGCGTGGTCCTGACGACCAGTTCCGGCGTGACTCTGGTACTGGCTTACCTCTTCCAGCTTTTTGGGGTGGTCTACAACCCTTACGTCGGCATCTTAGTTTTCCTTCTGCTGCCAGCGTTGTTTGTTGCCGGACTGCTCTTGATCCCACTCGGCATCTACCGCGATTTCCGCAGATACCGGCGACGCGGCACGCTGCCCGTCACTTACCCGACTATCGACTTTCGCGACCCGCGCCTGAAGCGGACGGCGTTGTTCGTAGCGATTATGACCGCCCTCAATGTGCCTCTCTTCGCCGTCGTTACTTACCGCGGCACAATCTATATGGATTCGGTGCAGTTCTGCGGGCAGACCTGTCATCAGGTGATGCAGCCCGAATACACAGCCTACCAGCGTTCCCCGCACGCACGCGTGGCTTGCATCGAGTGCCATATTGGACCGGGGGCGCCGTGGTTTGTGCGCTCGAAAATCTCTGGCAGCTACCAGTTGCTGGCCGTAACCTTCAACCTCTATCCGCGCCCTATCCCCACGCCGGTTCACAACCTACGCCCCGCGCGCGAGACCTG
>Ga0208038_1001122_pt1 | contig 15871 bp, 18 predicted proteins | sample June2015DPH_16_1_FD_184714 | JGI IMG/M metagenome (GOLD analysis project Ga0208038, IMG submission 184714) | Peatland microbial communities from SPRUCE experiment site at the Marcell Experimental Forest, Minnesota, USA - June2015DPH_16_100... | ecosystem: Environmental > Terrestrial > Soil >...
GGAGGTGAGCACGTCGTCGTTGCCCACGGCGACACAGAGACGGAGGGTCGGGCAGGAGACGCCGGCGCCCATGTGGTTGGGCTGGCCCTCGTCGACCGCCTTCCAGGCCGAGGCTCCCCCCGTGGGATTGGTGGTAGTGATCATGTCGAAAGCCGGGTCCTCGGCCACGCAGAGCCGGGTACTCGGGCAGGAGATCGTCTCCAAGGGGACGTTGTTGGGGGCGGCTGTCACCGTCCAGGCCGATGCGCCACCGGTGGGGTTGGTGGAGGTGAGAATTGGTTCGCCAGCGGCTCCTGAACCAGAGGTGACACACAGGCTCGGGCTCGGGCAGGATACGGCGCCCAGGATGTTGGAACCGTCGGTCGCACCGTCCACGGCGGCCGCGACCCACGCCGAAGCGCCACCGGTGGGGTTGGTGGAGGTGAGCACGTGCGCGTGGTCGTCCGAAGCGACGCAGAGCCGGGCGCTGGCACAAGAGACCGAGTCGAAGCCGTTGGCGCCGTCCACGGCAGCCGCTGTCCACGCGGACGCGCCACCAGTTGGGTTGGTGGAGACGACGACGTAGCCCTCCTCATCGACGGCGACACAGAGGACCGCACTCGGACAGGAGACGCCATCGAGGTCGTAGTTGCTGTCCACGTCGGTCACCGTCCAGGCCGACGCGCCACGGGTCGGATCGGTGGAAACGACGACGTTACCGCTGTTGTCAACAGCGACGCAGAGCTTCGCGGTCGGACAGGCCACGCCGTTCAGCGAGTTGGTCCCGTCCACATCGGCCACCGTCCAGGCCGACGCGCCACGGATCGGATCGGTGGAAACGAGCGCATTGCCGCCATCGTCAACGGCGACGCAGAGCTTCGTGGTCGGACAGGACACAGCGTCCAAAGAATTGGTGTCGCTAAGCGACGTCACCTTCCACGAGCTCTGAGGCTTGGGCGGGCTAGTCGAGGTCGTTGTCGAGGTGCTCGGGCGCGTTGAAGTCGACGAGGATGAGGGGCTCGAGGACCCCGAGCCGCAGGCGGCGCCAGCAACGGCAACCAGGACAAGTGCCACAACTCTCAGCCATCGCATGAGGCCCCCGTTCTCCAGCGCGGTCGGTGAGGCAGTGCTGGGCGTTGGTTCCTATACTAGCAAGCGGCATGAGAACTATTGGCAGGGCGTTGACCCGTTTGCCAGGCTCAGTCAAACTGCTCCTTGGGCAAACTGAAGAGCCGGACCTCAAGCGTTCGGACTTTGCACCCAGCCGCGTCCGCAATGGTCCTTTCGTGCTGGGCGTGTCCCTTCTTCCACTGAGGGCCGGCTCGGGAGAGGCCGCGAACAGCTCCAGCGATCGAGATTCCTGGGACCCTGAGGAGAAAGTGTCAGCTGGAGTCCCTCATTCAATCTGCAAAGGCTCCATGGGCTTCGCGAGGGCAACGTCGAGCATCATGGGATCGGCCTCGCCGCAAATCGACGAGCCGGTGCGGACCGCCGCCCTCGACGTCCCCTACGCAGATCTCGCGTGGCATGTTGTCGGGATGTGGCGATGAGGCCTGAGACGGGTTCTCGCCGCGCGCGATTGGTACTCGCACTCGCGGCGGTTGTCTGCGCCGCTACCGCACTGGCTGCCTGCGGAAGCGGTTCGAGCTCGGGTCCCGCCTCCGGGGTAGGGAAGGGGCATACGTCATTGGGCGGTAGCCGCCCTAAGTCATGGGGTTCCTTACCGGTCGATGTAGGCGATCCAGCTGCCACCTCGAGCGCACACGTGACCTTCACGCCGAAGACGGTCGTCATCGATCCGGCCCAGGTCCGCAGCAGCTTGGTCGGCGTCTCGGCTGACGGGTCGACCTACACCTTCTCGAACGACTCAGGCCCGCTCGATGCGTTGGCTCCGGGCAAGGTGATGCTGCTCGAGAGCCTGGACGCGGCGAACGTGACGAGCGTCAAGCATGTCGGCAGCACGCTCGTCGTTGCTACGTCTCCAACTACCCTCCCGGATCTCATCGAGTCGGGCAGCATCCACGTCAATGCTCCACCCGATCTGAGCGGTGCCTTCGGTTCCGAAGTGGGTTCGGGTCCGGTCACCTCACCCGCATCGACGACCTCTGCCGTGTTGCCTCGGTCGGATAGCGAGGCCAGCGCCGGCCCGCGGATCGTGCTCGATGGGTTCACGGGGTCCAGCTCTGGCTTCGGTTATTCCGGCAAAGTCGGCAATCTCGATTACTCGATCGGGTTCGATGGCGAGCCCGACGGTGTACACATCAAGGGCGATTTCTGCTACTCGCTGAACGGCTCCGGCAAGATCTCGGTCTCCTGCGGAACACTCCTGTCCATCAAGGCGAAGCTCGACGGTGTGTTCAATTATCAGAACGAGGAAGCAAACATCTCGTTCTCGAATGGTCACTTGTCCACAGGCTCCATGTCATTGTCCGGCCTGTCCGGCACGCTCACGGTCAACTACGAGGCTCTGCGTGGCAACGAGCCGAATATCAACGCCGATCCACCAGTGTTCAAGCTCCCATTCAGCTTCGAAATGCCCGTCTGCCCGGCCCCCTTCTTCTGTGATGGCGTGCCCCTCTACACCAAGGTCGAGCTGTCCGTGCTGGTGAAGCTCGGCATCGCAAGCAAGGGCTCCCTAATTCAAGGTGGCGTGTCGGTGAGCCTCGGCGGCTCAGCTTCGGTGGATCAGCCTGACTCGACACGCCTCCTCGGCTCGAGCTCGGGCTTCCACATCAGCGGCAAATTCCTGCCGGGCCCGTCGTTCACTGCCTACTCCTCGGCCGTCCTTATCGCTGTTCAGACCAAGGTGGGCCTCGGCCTCGGGATCAAGAGCCTCAATGTTATGTATTACCTGTCGTTTGTGGCCGCCGTCGGGCAGACGACCCCATCTGCTGTCGTCGGAGCGGTGAACCCCGGACAGTTGTGTGAGGACTACGCCGCCGCCTTCACAATCTCCGGCAATGCAGAAGCACAGCTGATAATAAAAAGTTTCTCGTTGTTGCCAGCTGTGACCCTGTACGAGAAGAAGGCATCCTATAAAGAGCCCGGCTGTTGAGCCGCGCGAGCTCGCAGCTTGACTCAAGGAGTCCCCGATCGGAAGCAGCGAGCGAACCGTCGATCGGTACCCGTGGACGGCCAATGCGGGTTGGTATTCGGCGCGAGCGTTCTATGTTTGCGATGCGCCCCGAACGGCATTTCGAGGACGCAAATTCAGAGCCGGTGACCGACATTCTGGGCCAGTTCTGGCGTCCGGTGGTCGCTCAGGGGACCGCTGCTCCAAAAACGAAACGACGACGGCCCGCTTCGCAATGACCTGAGCGTCTTCGACGTCTCGTCACATCAGTGTTGGAGTCCGGGAGCGAGGTAGCAAGGGCACACTTCAGTCATTGGCCCAAAGGACGGGTACGATCAAAGGAGCTGTAGCAAGCGCACAAGGCAAGGGGGTCAAGGGTGGAGACCTTCAAGGGCAGACGGGCAAGAGCGAGAGTGAGCTTCACGGCTGTGGTGCTGCTCGCTGGAATCGCGGGACTCGTGTCTACAGCCACGGCGGCTACCGGGGGCTCGGTGAACACCTTTGTCGTGAGTGGCAAGTACCACGGGACCTTGACGCTCACCAACCCCAAGAAGGACTGTTACATCGACGAGATCAGCAACATTCACTTGGACTCGATCAGGCTGGATCCGCTAACCGGAGTCCTTTCCGGGCTGAAGCCGAAGTCCTGGTTCTTTGTCGTCACTGAACCCAAGCAAGGCAGCTTCGTCAACGGGAAAACTGCGCGGCTCAGGCCCGACAACAACAATGTGGACATCACCTTTTCGCAAACATCTGGCACCATCAAGTTTGAAGGAAAGACAGGTTCGCTGAACATGAAGGTGGTGTTCAACAACGGATTCGAGAATACGGTGACGGAAACGGTGATCGGGACTTGGAGCTGTCCCGTGGTGAACCACCTCGGATGAGTCGCTGTGCTCACCTCGGCCATTGAGCTCCGGAACGTGATCACGTTGGCGTCAGGTACTGTCCCCGTACGCCGTCGACTCACAGCTAATGCGCATCATCGCTGCCGGAACTGCTGCATCTGAAGTCGAACGTTCTGAGCGAGGTTCGGTGCGACCGATGGTGACTGGCCTTGATCCGGGTCGGTGACGCGTACATAACGACGCTCTGAAGATGTGATCGGTGCCGCGGCGCCCGCGCCCGAGTTGGCAGGGCGCTGATCAGCCAACCGTCCCGGAACCGTCGATCGGTCGCGCCGATTGACCGTGCATGGGCAGACATTCGGGGCGTCTATCTGTGCGCGGAGTAAACACGCCAGCGTCTCCGGCCAGCAAGATCCCCGGCCTAGCTTCGCCATGATCTCGCCGTCACGGCAGGCGAGCGTGATCAGGACGACGCAACTGGAAGCAGCATGTTCAAGTGCTACGCGGCAATCAAAACCCTGTCGGGGCCGCGTAGGTGCCTTAGCTCTGTTTCGGATCGCTCGAGTCCTCCGCTGAGGCGTGGACCTCTAAAACGATCTTAGGGCTCCTCGACCAGTGGTCATCGAGGCGAGCCTTGGGCTGGAAGATTGTGCCGAATCCCAATAGAACGGCTCCCAGCACGGTCTTCGGGATCTTGACCAGAACCGGTTGGCGCACGTCTTGATCGTAGCGATCGAGCATTGTCGATGTCGCGCGACGACGCACGCGTTGTAGATGATCACGACATACCGGTTCACCGTGGGACTCCGAAATCACCGTCCGTCACCGTTCGTCGGACATTCCCGGTGCGCCAGAACGCCTACGTGATAGGTCACCGGGAGGGCGACTGGTCGGTGATCGGGAGCACTTGACGCATAAGCGCGGAGCGTCGTTACGTGCTCTCCGCGATCGTCCCACTATCCGTAGGCGAGCGCCCAGATAATCCGATCTGTGGGGGTCGCTCAAATAACCGCACCCCCGGACCACCGATCGCTTGACGCGGGGCGCGACAGTGTCTTAGTATCATAGGACGCGGAGTCCTAGGACACTGGAGCGTTGGTATGATCAGATTCCGGGTGGACGGGCGGTCCGGAGTGCCGCCCTACCAGCAGATCGTGCAGCAGGTACGACAGGCGCTGCGGATGGGGCTGCTCGCCGTGGGCGACCAGCTCCCGAGCGTACGCGAGGTCGTCGCGGCGACGGCGATCAATCCGAATACGGTGCTGAAGGCCTATCGCGACCTGGAGCGCGAGGGCCTGGTCGAGGCGCGTACCGGGCATGGCACGTTCGTTCGGGCTCTGCCGCCAGGTCCTCCGCCTGACACGCACTCGCGGCTCGGCCGCAAGCTCGCGGCGTGGGTGAGCGAGGCGCGCGCCGCCGGGCTCGACGACGAGGCGATCGAGTCACTGCTGAGGATGACGCTGCAGGCGGAGGCCGAGGAGGACATCGCATGACGGCTGTGCTCGAGACCAGCGGGCTGACCAAGCGATACCGCCGGGTCACCGCGCTGAGCGACTGCACGATCAGCGTTCCCGAGGGCCGGATATCCGCGCTCGTCGGGCCGAGCGGCGCCGGCAAGACCACGCTGCTGCGGCTGCTTGTCGGGCTCGCCGCGCCGAGCGCGGGCCAGGCCGCCACGCTCGACGGCGCGCCGCGCCAGGACCTATGGCGAGGCGGAACACGCACCCGGCGGGGAAACCCGGCGGGACTGAGCCCGTCCCGACCTACCGGCAAGGCAGAACCAGCGGCCTACCTCACCGCGCGGATAGGCCTTTGATTGCCTGACCATGCGCGGAAAAGGTGCCGTAATCAGGGAGAATTGGACTCGCCAAAGAACCAATTCGCCGGATCAGAAACTTCGAAGAGCTAAGTATTTCGTGCACCGGCTTCGACCAGCCCTTCGACGCGGACCATCGCTCGCTCCCTCGGTCGTCATGGTCGAACGCCTCGATGGCGTCTCGTCCTGGGCCAGCGGCACTTCTGGTTTCGTCGATCAGCTTCGCCGCGCAACGACGGTATACATCGTGACTTCAACGGGGTCGGAACCGGATCCCTCCGGTCGGTAGAGCTGACGGTTATACGTGACGGTTGCATTTGGAAAGCCCAGTACTTCGAGCATGTCAACGACAACCGCCGGTGATATCTGCCACCAGCCATTCGGATTGGTGCTGCGAGTTGGGTTCCAGTACATGACATGTCGGTCCACATCTGCGACCGGAACGCTCAGTGGTTCGACAACGACCACTGTGTCGTCAATGAAGACCGCGGCTTGCTCCAACGCCCTGAATGGGTCGCGCAGGTGGAGCAAAATGCACCCGAATATGGCGATGTCATACCGCCCCAGGTCCGGGGGCAAGTCGTAGATCGGTGCATAAACTGCGCGAGCGGTGTGACCCCAGTCTCGGCGCAGGTACCACCACGCGTTGACGACGCTGGCACAGTAATACGCCTGCTCCTCACGCATCGTCTCCATATCGAAGGCGCGCAAAGGAACCAAGTCGGGAAGCAAGTTCCAGCCGACGTCCAAGACCACGACGTCAGCACCCTGATCTGCCATCCAATGGGTAAGCCAGCCGTTGGCGGGACCGAATTCGAGGACCTTGCGCCCTGCGACATCGATCCCTCCCAGATACTCAAGTTCGTTGTCTAGAAGGTCCCACGGTCCATCGATGAAGCTGCCGTCGCGAAGGCGCACGCAGTGATAGAAGTAGCAGTCCTCCAATCCCAGGTCAGCCCAACGATCTGCGAGCTGACGTTGAAACTCTGGATCCAGTTGACCCAAGTAACCAGGCGGAGGACCGTCTGACCACACTTCGAGATAGTGCCCATCCCAGTCCGCCCGTTCTACCTCGAGCGGCGCAGGCCTCGGTGCCGAGGGATGCCGCGGCGTGATCTTGAGCTCTGATGCGATCGGCTCCTCCCGCAGGTCAGGCGCACACGCAGGTTCTCCGGGTATCGCTGCACCGGCCCCATCCGGTCGTCGACGCGCAGAGTTCAGCATTTGGGAGATGGTCGACCAGCCCTTCTTTTCGACCAACCCGCCGCCTCCGATCTTCGGCACGCGCTTGCTGTCGCTGCTCTTCCACGTCGCCAGCCTCGCACGATGAGGCTACTCGACGGCGCTGGCTTGGTCGGTGGCGTGACCCTGATCTGACTTCGCCGGCTCAACCGTGAAGGGCCTGGTCAGGGAGCCGCGCTGAGGCGGTTCCGCCGTACAACCCGTGATGTCGGGTTGATTAGGCGAGACGTGAACACCAGGTCGAGGTGTCGACAGCCCGAGGATCGTCAGCGCCCGCTCCCGACTGAGTTCGCGCAGCGGGTTCGGCGGCAGCATGGCGATCGCGCGTCGGAGGACCTCAGCTTTCTCGGGCGTGAGGTCGGGCACCCGGACACCGTATCGAGCAGACGTTCGCCGCACCTTGCCGGTTGGCCCCGACCGGGCTGAGCGCATCAGGACGGACCTACTAGCCGCCCGCTTATGCCGCCACGTGGGCGAACGTGGGCGCCTCTGCGCCGATCCGTGGGTGCGTGCCCCCCGGCCCTGCGTGCTGGCGGTGGAGACGCGTAACATGGACCCGTGCGACGTGTCCTAGCAATAAATCCTGCTCATCGTCGGAGTCGCCGCCATCGTAGCTGGTGTGCTGTACCTCACGCAGCCGGCGCACTCGCTGCTGACGTTCTTCCCCGGGTACGCGGCTCACGTGGTCAGCAAAGCACACGAAGCGTGGTTACGCAGGTCCGTGCCCGTCATTGTCGCATTGGTGGTGGCATTGACCGGTCCGCGGCGGTGAGCCCTGTCCTGAGATCCTGACGGCGGCACCGGCCGCGCTGGCCCGGATGATCTACCCTCTGCCAGGTGCGTACCCACGTGGGCGAACGTGGGGCGTGTGACAGGTGGTCTGGGGGGCCGGAACGGATCGACCGACGAGAAGCCCGGACGCGATAGCGGAGTGCCTTGCGGCGCTGGAGAATCGTGCGAATGAAAACATCGAACGGAACCCATGCCTACCGGAGAAAGTGCATAGCGGGCGCACTAGATCTTGCGGACAGCGTGCCCCACCCAATCAGGAGGAGGCTTCCCCGGGATGGTGCTGGCGATGCCCCGAACCTCCCGCCTGACCAGCTCGACCGGCAAGAGCGTCCGAGCGAGTGCCCACCATCGTCAGCCGTGCGCAGGCTCGAGCGCGCGGGGCGCCACAACCCGAGCAAAGTCCCATGACGGAGATCAAGAAGAGGACGCGTGGCCGCGCCGCTCTTGCTACAGGCGTCGGGGCGCTCGCAGCAACCGGATCCCTCACCTTCGCGACGGCTTCGTCCTTTGCGGCATCGGTCGGGCGCCACAGCCATCCTCACGACGCAACCGTCGTTTTCACGCCGACCTGGCAGAAGTACGTCGATGTTGCCGCCCCGATCGCCATGTCCTCGCCGGTTCTCGCAGACCTCGAAGGAACACCGGTTGCCGTCGTTGGCGACCTGCGCGGCTATCTCTACGCGCTGAACCTCGCCGATGGCGAGGAGATTCCCAACTGGCCAGTGCGGATTGGGAACATCCCGATCCAGTCGTCGCCCTCGGTGAACGGCTCGACGGTCTATGTCGGCGCGGGCAGCGCAGCCGATCCCGACGCAGGTGGCTACTACGCCTTCCGAGGAAACGGCACCCTGCTGTGGCACAAGACGATCCGCTACACACCGAGCATGGCAAGCACCCGTGGTGTCGAAGCGGGACTTGCCGTCGGCGATCTGCAGGGTTCGACCGCCGTCGTCGGCGGCTCGCTCGGTCAGTACCTCGACGCCCTCAGGGCAAGCTCGGGCCAGGCCCTTGCGGGATTTCCTTGGTTCGAGGCCGCCCCGGTCTTCACCACCGCGGCCCTCGCCGACCTCTATGACAACGGCCAAACCGAGGTCATAGAGGGCGGGGACTCGGCCGCAGGCCATGCCTTCAACGTCGCCTACGGCAACGGCGGTCACATCCGGGTGCTAGCCGCGACCGGCAACGCCGGGGCAAAGACGCCGAACGGTGGCCTCGACTGCCAGTACAACACGAACCAGGTCGTCCAAGGCTCACCCGCGGTCGGGCCCTTCCTCGCAGGACGCGCCGAAGGCATCGTCGCGGGTACCGGCACGTTCTTCCCCGGGGCCTCCGATACCGACAAAGTCATCGCGGTCACCTCTTACTGCGCGCTCGCCTGGAGCACGGCGCTCGATGGCACGACGAGCGACAGCCCCGCGCTCGTCAAAGCGAAGGGCAACACCTTGTACCAGGTGGCCGAAGGCACGTCCTACGACAACAACCGGTACGGCACCGTCTACCTCCTCGACGGTCGTACCGGCCGTGTCCTGTGGCGCACCCAGGCGCTCGGTGCAGTCGGCGGCGGGATCACAAGCGTCGATCTCGGCGGCTACCAAGACCTCGTGGTACCGACCCTTCACGGTGTCGAGATCCTCGACGGCAAGACGGGCGCCGTCATCGACGTGCTCGAGCATGTGGTCGGCGTGCAGGACTCTCCCCTTGTCACAGACGACCCGAACGGGACGATCGGCATCACCATTGCCGGCTACAAGGTCGGCGGCACGACGTCACAAGGTCAGGCCGTCGTCGAGCACTTGGAGCTTGCCGGCTCCGACGGAGCACTTGCGACGGAAGCTGGCTCGTGGCCGGAGTTCCACCACGATCCCAAGCTCACGGGTAACGCCACGAACTGACACACCAGATGCCGACGGCACCTTCGGTGTGTGGCATCAGTTGTACGAGGACGCGTCTACCAGGTGGTTGTGCTCACCGATGCCATCCGTGCGGTCGATCTGCTTCCGGGGGCGGAGAGCGAGCACTGCAGGCGATGCGACGAGCCTGACTGGCAGCCTCGCACCGTTGTTGTCGTCAGCATAGGCAACCTTGAAGAACTCGGCCCAGATTCTGGAGGACACTCACTGGCAGGTGACGGCATATCGCGAACAACTTGCGCGCCGGAAAAGTCTTGTGTCTGCGGTATCGAGGACCCTTAAGGGCAGTACCTACAGTCACATGGGCGCTGCTTAGCAGCTCAACCAGTGTTCTGTGGACGGAATGATGGATGCCGTAGCGGTGGCGAGTGCACGACCCCTGGGTCGCCTTGTGAGGGAAGCCAGGGAGTCGTGCACCTCGTCGTCCTGGTCGCGATTCACCAGGAGACGCTCTTGGATGGTCCAGTCGAGGACGGGAAAGCCGTCCACTGGTCCGTCTCGGCTCTGGTATGTCGGCTGCGTTCAAGGGCCGAGCGTCCAGGTCGACATTGAGATAGAGGGTGCACGACCCCGGTCGCCTTGCGAGGGAAGCCAGGAGGCCGTGCACTCCGTCGTCCTGGTCGCGATTCACCAGGAGACGCTTATCGATGGAACCCAGAAGACGACGAGCAAGTCGTTCAGTTGTCCACCTCGGCGCTGGCGCGTCGGCTGCGTTCAAGGTCCTGATGATCCGTGGCGACAGTGACTGCAGTGCACGACCCCCAGTCGCCTTGCGAGGAAGCAGGGGGCCGTGCACCCACCTCAGGATCCCGCGGAACTGAAGCAGGAGCACGAGACAGGGAGGCTCAAGTGGGCCCGCACCTCCTACCGGCTTAGAAATGAGCTGCGACCAGGAGCTTCGCGACTCAGGCGCCGAAGATTGCGACGTGGTACCTCAGTCCTTGAGCGTCCGCTGGTCGTCGCTGGGAGGCTCGGCACCAGCTTCGACGTACAGCGTCCCGACCATCTCGATGTCGCGCTCGATTCCCGCCAGGACCACCACTGCGGTGCGTTTCCCGTTAGTGCTGAGACTCTTGATGACCGTCGCAGTGGCGACCGTCGTACCGATCTGCTTCATGAGGGAAGACATCTTTGCCGCGGCGCCCTTTGGCACGTAGCCGATGCATTCGCTGGCTCGGCCGAGCACCTGGATCGTGTTCGGGTCGTGAGCATTCAACGGGTCGCGGACAAGAGAGACTTGCGATAGCGGCGTGAAACTGTCCGACTGTGCAGCCATCTCATGGTACTTAACCTCCGCGACCCGGAAGTAGTAGACCCGATTAGCGACCGGAACATAATCACTCGGGGTCAGATCCGTTCCGTTGCGGAATTGGAGATCGAATCCGCAAACCGTCACGATGCCGCCGTCACGACCCCTGTACGCGCTCGTGTGGTCGATCAGAGTTAGCGCAAGGTCTGGCAGCGGTACAACTGCTAGCTGCTTTGCCGGCTTTGCGACTGCTAGATGCTTTGCCGGCGTCGGGGCCCTATGGGCAACGGGCGGCACGGACTAATTTTACGCCTGTTCGCGGTTGTTCGCCTGGTGTCGCAGACGCCTCAGCTCCCTCAGCGCCCCCACGAGCTGACCGAGGATCGCGAGCGCTCGCTCACGGCTGAGACCGCTCGTGCCTGTGGCGGGGGAAGCGAATCTTCCCGGCGCCGGGAACCTCGGCAACGGTTGGCGAAGTTCGCGTGTCATCACGGCTTGGGTGACGCGCACCCGATGACCTCATGAGTTGCGGGCTGTCACGGCCGACCAGATGAGTCACACGGTGGTCACAGACGCTTGCGAATTCTTCCGGACAGCCCGTCATGGAGCGCCCGTTTGCCGACTGGAATGAGCCTCCTACCTGGACTCTAGCGGACTAGCTGGACCGGGCAGGATGAGGCTGGCGGGAGTTCAAGTCCCGCTCTGGGCACGTCCGTTTCCCTGGTCAGCGAGTCGCCGTCCCGCCAAGTTGGCCGATTTGGTCACGGAGTGGTCACGGCGGAATCGACCATCGCGAGCCGCTCGTGGCCGGGATCGCCGCTCCGGCTCAATCTCTCTCGAAGCGCGACGTCGCAGGCCATCGGTCAAGGTTCTCATCCTCAAGGCTCTCGGCCATCCGGACAAGGAAGGAACGTACGGTCGACTGGGCGACGTGGTGCAACAAGGCGCGGTTGAGCTGACCTCCGAGCTGCCCGAACGGGGGTACGTAGGAAGCAAAGAGGGAGACACGGCAGTAGTCCGGGTTTCGCGGGAGGAGTTCCACGTCGCCATCGAGCACAGGAAAGAGCGCAGGCAGCCCACTCGACTGCCAGGATACGGGCACGACCACCGCGATCCCACGGTCGCGAGGAGGACCGAGTGTCACCCGAATTTCACGCGCCACTCGCCCGCTCGCCCACGACGGTCCCATGCGGAGGTAAAGCGCTTCGCCGTCCTCTTCGGCTGCGCTCGCGAGAGGCGCGAACCAAGTTCCGTCACTGACAAAGCGCTCCCGTACCGCCTCGAACGGACGCGAAACGTCGACGGAGTCCTCAAGGAAGAAACGCATTGCTCAGCCCCCCTTTCCCATGAGGGCAGCGTAAGGGGCACTTCCGGCTCGCGATAGGGGCGAAAGCCCCTTCGTCCACGGGGCCGCAGCTCACATCGCAGTTCTACCGAGCCGCATGGCTCAGCAACAACCTGCGAGCCGCCTCACGTGGCCCAGGTGCCTACGCGAAGCGAGTCGTGCGGCGGAAGACCTACAGCAAGAGCATGGGCGCCACGGGGCGGTTTATGCGGATATTTGGAATGAAGTAATGAGGCGGCCGTGAAGATCAGATGTGCCGAGTGCGGTTGTGTCGTCGATCGAGGTGTCCGCGTCACTCCCTGCGGCGATCGGGAGTGTTGCCCTCCCGCGTGCGCCCGCGTGGAGAAGGACCGATGCAGACGGCACGGTCGCTAGGCCCCGTACCGTCTGCTCGTGTCCCTGCGTGTCCCTCGGGAACACGTCGGCTCTGAATGAGACCTAAGCCTCAGGCGCTCGGGAAGCTACCTGTCTTGGGCGTCGAGGCGCCGGTCGGGGCCGTACCTGCCGTCACACGCGCTGGTCACCATAACGTTCAAGGGGCGAATGACCCAAGCCGATATTGATAGGTGGCGCACGACCCCCTGTCGCCTAGCGAGGGAAACGAGGGGTCGTACACCCCGTCATCCTGGACGTGTGGTTCCAGGAGACGCTCGGCTCCCCAGGGACCGGGATATCTCGAGATGTTGCCGCTGATCTACTAGAAGGAGACGGTACCTGAGCCCGTGATCGAGGAGTACTGGCTAATCGGCTGGGCGCTTAGGTTGCACTGGCCCTTGTTCCCACCACTGGTGGAGAGCGGGCTGATGAAGGCGTAGGTCTCGGTGATGCTCAACGTCCCGGAGATTCCCTTGTAGAGACCGGTGCCGTTGAACAGTGTCACCGGACCGGTTACAGAGTCCAGTGCCGAGCAGGTCGCCTTGTAGAAGGTCGGCTGTGAGCTGTTCGCCTTCGCGTCGAGCGTCGTCGAGTTGATCTCGAAAGTGCCCTTGTGCAGCGTGACGTTGATGTAGTTCCCATTCGAGTCGGTCTTGCCGTTCTTGTCGATCGTAAGCGTCTTGCCGTAATCGCCAATCGCCCCGGTGACAAGAATCGCTGCAACTGCACCGTTGTTGGGCGTCACAAAGATCTTCACGGGACCTCCGGCGGGGATGCTCGCCGTCGTAGCAGCAGTACCGCTCGGTGTATTTGTTGCCAGAGCAACGCCTGCCGACGCACCTATCAGGGCTACAACCACGACAAGTGCGGCAATGACCTTGTAACGCATGGCTTCCCCCTCGTGGACTTCGTCTGCCAGAAGCCTACTGTCATGTTTCCAGGCGTCGCGTGAACCCTGGGGTGGATGACGACCCACGGGCAGCCTCGATGGCTAAGCCACCGGGCTCGGTCACAGACGCCTTGCTCAGCATCGGAAGCGAGCGTTCAAGGGCCGAGCGTCCAGGTCGACATTGACATAGAGGGCGCACGACCCCGGTCGCCTTGCGAGGGAAGCCGTGGGCCGTGCACCCCGTCGTCCTGGATGCGTGACTCCGGGAGACGCTTTGTCGATGGAATCCAAGCAGACGACGAGAAAGCTGTCTAGCTGGTCCATCTCGACCGTTTCGACAGGCTGAGAGCGCCTAGCCCCTCTAGGGGTTCCTCACCTCGGGGTACATGCCGAGCCACTCCTCTAGTGCCTTGAGGTAGGTCCGGGCGGCCTCGGTGAGGTTCACGTCCCCGTCCTCTATCACTCGGAGGAACTCCGCCTCGTCCTCCAGACAGCGCAGCTCATCGGAGCCATAGGTGGCGACAATGGCGGGGACGAGCGCAAACCAGTCCAGCCAGTCCTTCTCGACGTGCCTCGGGCTGAGGGACCCTTCGAGCAGGGCGCTCGTGTAGAACCTGAGGCGCTGGACGGCATCGAGCTTCAGCTCGTCTTCCTCATCGAGGTACTCCAGGAGCCGCTCGTCAACCGATTCCAGGTAGGTGACGAGGAAGTCGCTCACGGGTCCATCATGGTTCATCGCGACGGGGAAGACGTGCTCCGGGCACATGGCTTGGTTCCTGGGCCGAATGACCCGCGGCGATATTGACAAAGGTGCACGACCCCGGTCGCCTTGCAAGGGTGCACCCCGTCATCCTGGTCGCGCTCACCAGACCCGCGACACGAGGCGACGCAGTGGGAGGCTAGGACTCATGATGAAAATAGGCACTGTTGTCGTCAACGTTTCAGATAGTCGCAGAGCTGCGGAGTTCTGGAGCAAGGCGCTCGGCTATGCGGTTCGGGGCGGAAGCATCCCCGAGAACGAGTCCGTCGTGCTCCTCGCAAGCGCGAACGATGGGCCAGGAATGACGCTGGATGAGGATGACCGGATGCACCTGGACCTCCACGTTGACAGCGGGGAGGAGCTTGTCGCGCAAGTGGAACGCCTCATTGACCTCGGTGCACATAGGGTCGAGTGGCACTACCCAGACGACGCGAGTTTCGTGGTGCTCGCCGACACGGAGGGCAACCTCTTCTGCGTTGTGAATGTCGGCAGCTAGTACCGCACATTCGTGTCGCCAATCAATCGTGATAGAAGGTGCACGACCCCCGGTCGCCTTGCGAGGGAAGCAGGGGGCCGTGCACCCGTCATCCTGGTCGCGACTCACCAGGAGACGCTTGTCGATGGAGTCCAGACGGTCAACTAGGCCGTTCATTGGTCCATCAAATCAGTTCTATGTACCGCCTAGACCTCAAGAACCGGGGAAGCCGCCTGTCTGCGGCGCTGACACGGTGCCCGCCGTCGGGGCCGTGCCTGAGGCCACGCAGTCGGCCGCCGGAACATCGGCGTCGAGGGCGTAGTAGGTGCCCATGTCAAGGCTTTGGCCCCAAATGGTGGCCGGAGCCTTCAAGTCCATGACGGTCCAGCAGTCGTGGGTGGCCGGTGAGTAGGCCGACAGCACGAGCGAGGTGGACCCGTCGGTATAGAGCGACACGACGTTCAGTCCCGACGAGTTGGCACCGCTGACGTAGTTGATGCCCGTGTCGATTCGGTCGTCTCACATTCGCGTGACTGAGACGGTGGTTCGGGTTCCTTAGCAGCCACAAGCGTTGTGGGGGCCTAACGCAACGGCCCCCGAAACGGCCGAACCACCCGTACGCAGGACCGCAGCGCGGCCGCGACCGGGGCGCTTGACCACGCACAGTGACAGACCGCCGGCACGCAGGGCCGAACCGCCGCCACCGGGGACCGAGCCGCGGCCTGCCCACATCGGCCACGACAGGCGCCCAAGTTCGCCCACGTGGCGGCGTAGGGGAGGAACCGCACACAGCACCGGGGGGCGGTGCATCTTTGCTAGTCGAAGGTCTCAGCAACGCGAGAGTCTCTCTTTGAGGCACGCCCCCCGCTGGGTGGGCATGCTCGCGGTTTCCTGCTGCCCGGACGAGCTAACGGAGCAACTCGTCCTCGAACTCGATGGGACAAGACCATCCTGCGGATGATGACGTAACAAGCCGAAAGGGGAAGAGAGGGCCGGAGCAGGCAGCTTCCCGCTTCGTCGGTAAGCGCAGATTACAGGCCGTCTACTGCCGTGGAAAGCTTCGGCCTGGGTGCGGCTGGACACTGTCGCCCACACCAGGCCTCGCGTTTACCGTTCGC
>Ga0208038_1001130_pt1 | contig 15790 bp, 16 predicted proteins | sample June2015DPH_16_1_FD_184714 | JGI IMG/M metagenome (GOLD analysis project Ga0208038, IMG submission 184714) | Peatland microbial communities from SPRUCE experiment site at the Marcell Experimental Forest, Minnesota, USA - June2015DPH_16_100... | ecosystem: Environmental > Terrestrial > Soil >...
GCCGGTGGTGGACCATGACCGCCTGGTGGGCCTGATTACCGAAACCGATATTATGCTGCAATATCTTAAGAACTGCGGCGGCGAATAATCCGGTTTGCGGTTTGCGGTAAAAAATTAACTAGGTCGTAGGGCGGGAAAGTGAAACGCATCCCGCCTTCGGCAATCGGGTTAGACCTGAATTACTCAAGGCGGGATGCGCTCCGCTTTCCCGCCCTACCTTGCTCTCGTGAGCTGATGAAGACCGTGCGCATTAAGGACATCATGGTGCGAGAGCTGGTCACTATCTCCCCGGAGCTGGATCTATGGCAGGCCGTCAAGATGATGGTGGACAAGAAGATCGGCTGCCTGCCGGTGGTGGACCATGACCGCCTGGTGGGCCTGATTACCGAAACCGATATTATGCTGCAATATCTTAAGAACTGCGGCGGCGAATAATCCGGTTTGCGGTTTGCGGTAAAAAATTAACTAGAACAAGGAAAAGGGCCCGGGAGAGTAAAGGTCTCCCAAGCCCTTTTTCCTTTTTACCGAAAACCGAAAACGGAAAACCGCCTTAAATATAGGTGAGCCAATCCCGATAGCGCGGGTCCTGGCCCAGGACCACGTCAAAGAAGATGGTCTGCAGTTTCAGGGTGATGGGGCCAGGTTTCCCAGGGCCAATGACCCGGCCGTCCACTTCCCGGATGGGGGTGACTTCGGCGGCGGTGCCGGTGAGGAAGGCCTCGTCGGCCAGGTAGAGTTCATCCCGGGAGAAGAGGTCTTCCCTCACCGGCAGGCCCAGGTCCTGGGCCAGGGTGATGATACTGGCGCGGGTGATCCCCGGCAACACCGAGGTCAGTGGCGGCGTGCGCAGCACCTCATCCGAGACGATGAAGATGTTCTCCCCGGAGGCCTCGGCCACATTGCCGTAGATATCCAACATCAGGGCCTCGTCATAACCCAGGGAGGTGGCTTCCCGCTTGGCCAGGATGGAGTTGACATAGTTGGACGTGGTCTTGGCCTTGGTCATCATGACGTTGACGTGGTGCCGGGAGAACGAGGAGATTTTGGCCCGGATACCCTTCTTCAGGCCCTCCTCTCCCAGATAGGCGCCCCAAACCCAACTGATGAGGGCCACCCGGATGGGGTTGTTCTGGGGATGCAGGCCCATGACTCCTTCGCCCACAAACACCAGGGGGCGCAGGTAGGCGGATGCCTGGCCGTTCCGCCGCAGCAGGTCGCAGCAGACCTCTTCGATTAAGGAACGGCTGAAGGGGATGTCGATCTGCATAACGTGTGCGGAGTCGAACAGCCGGCGGATATGCTCCCTCAGGCGAAAAATGGCGGTGCGGCCGTCCTGGCATTGGTAAGCCCGGATACCCTCGAATACTCCCAGTCCGTAATGTAAAGTATGGGTCATGATGTGCACCTGGGCCTCAGCCCAGGGGATGAATTTGCCGTCCAGCCAGATATACTTAGCCTTCTCTACCATCCATCCGTCCTCCTAAGGAGCATCTGGAAATTTTTACAGTTTCCCAGGGCGCCTGTCAAACGGTTTCCCCCGGATTTCATTGCCTCCGTGTCTCCTTTTCCGGTATGATAAGCCTGGGTGGCTAGCAATATTTATTACCAGCCATTTTAAAACAATGGGTTTTAGGGGCACCCGGGCTGTCCCCCCCCATTAAAGGCGGAGACGCGGGTCCATTTTTACCTGCAAACAGGGTATCTCCTCTGGAGGAATCTGTTCATCATGGTTTCACCCTTAAGAGTCGGGGTTATTGGCGTCGGCTATCTGGGCCGCTTCCACGCTGAGAAATACGCTTATCTAAAAGAGACGGAACTGGTGGGGGTGGCCGACCTCAACCAGGCTCTGGCCCAGGAGGTGGCCCGGGCCCTGGGAGCCGAAGCCTACAGCGATTACCGGGCGCTGCTGCCAGAGGTCAGCGCGGTGAGCGTCGCGGTGCCCACCTCCCTCCATTTTGCGGTGGTGCGGGATGCCCTGGAGGCCGGCTGCCAGGTGCTGGTGGAAAAGCCCCTCAGCGTCACGGTGGCCGAGGCCGACTCCCTGGTGCGTCTGGCCCGGGAGCGCCGCCGCATCCTCATGGTGGGGCACCTGGAGCGTTTCAATTCCGCCATGGAGGAACTCAAGACCCGGGTGAGCGGACCCCGCTTCATCGAAAGCCACCGGCTGGCGTTTTTCAAGGAGCGGGGCACCGATGTGGACGTGGTCCTGGACCTGATGATCCATGACCTGGACCATGTTCTCTCCCTGGCCCAGGCACCGGTGCAGGAGATCAGGGCGGCGGGCATCTCGGTGCTCACTGACCGCATCGATCTGGCCAACGCCCGCCTGGAGTTCGCCGACGGCTGCATCGCTAACCTCACCGCCTCTCGCATGTCCTTCAAGAGCATGCGCAAGTTCCGCCTCTTCCAGACCGACGCCTACCTGGCCGTGGATTTTGAGAACCGGGAACTGACCGTGGCCTTCAAAAAGGAGGGCGCCCAGGGCCCCATTCCCGGTGTGACCCTGGAAAGCCGGCGCTTTCCCCAGGAAGACGTCCTGCTGAAAGAGATCAGCGCCTTTGTGAAGGCGGTTTTAAATGAGCAGGAGCCGCCCATTAGCGGCGAGGCCGGCCGGGCTGCCCTGGACCTGGCACTTAAGATTAATGCCGCCATGAAGATAGCAAAAGGCTGATGGCTAAGATCAGTAACAAACCTGGGGGAATCCTCGTCGTTGCCGGGGAGGCCTCGGGGGACGAGCATGCGGCCCGGTTGGTGGCGGCCATCAAGGATCAGTCGCCCCAGGCGGAGTTCTTCGGCATCGGGGGGGAGGCCCTGGCCGCCCAGGGGGTGCGCCTCCTCTGCCCCGCTTCGGAGCTGGCGGTGGTGGGGCTCTGGGAGGTGGCGGGCCGCCTGGGCGCGGTAATGCGGGCCTTGTGGGACGTGGGCCGGGCCCTGAAGAGCCAGGAGCCCGCCCTGGCCATCCTGGTGGATTTTCCGGATTTCAACTTCTGGGTGGCCCGCCTGGCCAGGTATTACCGGGTCCCGGTGATGTATTACATTAGCCCCCAAGTGTGGGCCTGGCGCAGCTACCGGGTGCGCACCCTGGCCCGCCTGGTGGACCGCCTGGTGGTGATCTTCCCTTTTGAGGCCGATTTTTACCGAGAGCGGGGGGTGCCGGCAACCTATGTGGGCCACCCCCTGCTGGAGACCCTGCCGCCCCCGGAGGCGCGGCGTTCCTGGCTGGCCCGCGTGGGCCTGGAACCGGGACGCCTTACCGTCGCCCTGCTCCCGGGCAGCCGGGCTGGAGAAATCGAATGCCACTTGCCCGGGATGCTTAAGGCCGCGGCTCTGATCCGGCAAGCCATCCCCCCAAGCCAATTCATCCTACCGGTCGCTTCCACCGCTCCGTGGGAGTTGGTGCAAAAGCTGGTGGGGGAATTTGAGGATGGTTTGCGGGCCCAAAGCCAGGGAGGCCTGATTCTCAAGACCATTCAAGGCCAATCCTTTCAAGTCCTGTCCGCGGCCCACCTGGCGATGGTGGCCTCGGGCACCGCCACCCTGGAGGCGGCCCTGGCAGGGACGCCCATGGTGATCGTCTACCGGCTGTCGCCCCTGAGCTACCGGGTAGGGAGGCTGCTCATCCGGGTGGAGCATGTGGGCATGGCCAACCTCCTGGCCGGGGAGCGGCTCTTCCCGGAGCTGATCCAGGAAGACTTTACCCCGGATCGCCTGGCCAGGGAGGCACTGGGTTGGATAGGGGATCGGGAGCGCCTCGCCGCCCTGGGGCCGGGGCTGGCCCGGATCGTTAGGAGCCTGGAGGGCCTCGACGCCTCGCAACGGGCGGCCCAGGTGGCCCTGGAGTTAATGGCTGGGGGGAAAAAAATAGAAAAAATATTTGCCATTGCCTAAGTTTAGAGGGATCTTATCTTATTAGATGAGGGAGATCTTTTGACTCATTGCGGCATCTTGCCGGTTCTCTCGCAAAAATCAAAGAAACTGAAAACTGAAACCTGAAAACCGAAAACCGAAAACTGCCTTTCAGGAGGTGACGATGGACATGATTAAAAAGATTCAATCTTTGCTAGGCCCCGAGGCTGATGATCTTTTGACCCATACCTGTAAGGGGTTCCCCAAAGAGAGCCTGCACCTGCCTGGGCCGGACTTCATCGACCGGGTCTTAGTGGGGAGCGACCGCTCGGCCAGGGTGCTGTGTGCCCTGGCGGCCCTCTTCGGGCATGGCCGCCTGGCTGGCCGCGGCTATCTCTCCATCCTGCCGGTGGACCAGGGAGTGGAGCATTCCGCCGCGGCCTCCTTTGCCCCCAATCCCATCTATTTCGATCCTGAAAACATCATTAAGTTGGCCCTGGAGGGGGGTTGCAACGCGGTGGCCTCCACCCTGGGGGTCTTGGGCGCGGTGGCCCGGAAATACGCCCACAAGATTCCTTTCATCGTCAAGCTAAATCACAACGAGATACTCAGCTATCCCAATTTCTATGACCAGACCCTGTTCGCCAGCGTGGAACAGGCCTTTGATTTGGGGGCGGTGGCGGTGGGGGCCACCATCTATTACGGCTCGGTTGAGTCCCGGCGCCAGATCCAGGAGATCAGCGAGGCCTTCAAAATGGCCCACGAACTGGGGATGGCCTGCATCCTCTGGTGCTATCTGCGCAATCCCGCCTTCAAGACGGAGCAGGGGGATATGCACGCCTCCGCCGACCTCACCGGCCAGGCCAATTATCTGGGAGTGACCATCGAGGCGGACATCATCAAGCAGAAATTGCCGGAGTGCAACGGTGGCTACAAGGCCCTGCCGAAATTTGGCAAGACCAATGAGCTGGTCTACACCAAGCTGGCGGGCGCCCACCCCATCGACATGTGCCGCTATCAGGTGGCCAACTGCTTCATGGGCCGGGCCGGGCTCATCAATTCCGGCGGCGGCTCCGGGAAGAACGACCTGGCCGAGGCGGTGCGCACCGCGGTGATCAACAAACGGGCCGGGGGCATGGGGCTGATCTCCGGGCGCAAGACCTTCCAGCGTCCCATGAAGGAAGGGGTGGAGCTCTTCAACGCCATCCAGGACGTCTTCCTCAGCCCCAAGGTGACGGTGGCTTAAGCGCCCTGGCGGGGCCTCCTTTGGCAAGGTTTCCCCGGTCGCCAATAAATTGTAAAATCTTAAAGCAAATCGCCGCTTCAGGATATGCTTCATGTTTACCGGATTAGTGGAAGGGGTGGGGGAGATCGTAGGGCTCACGCCCCTGGCGGAAGGACTCAAGGTCACGGTCAAGACCCCGTTCCCGGCGGCGGAGCTGAGCCTGGGGGAGTCGGTGGCGGTGGCCGGAGCCTGCCTGACGGTGGTGGCCATCGCTCCGCCGGCGGCCAGCTTTGAGGTCTCGCCGGAGACCCTGGCCCGCACCACTTTCCCCTTGAAAAAGGTGGGTGACCGGGTAAACTTAGAAAGATCCCTGCGACTTGGCGATCGCCTGGGGGGACACCTGGTCACCGGCCACGTGGACGCCGCCGGTGTGGTGGGGCAGCTCAGGTCCGGCCCGGCCTATTTCCAGTTACAGATAGAGCTACCCGCACCCCTGGGCACCCTGGTCATTGAGAAGGGCTCCATTGCGGTGGACGGGGTTTCTCTGACGGTGAACTCAATCAAAGGAGCCGCCTTCAGCGTCAACATCATTCCCTTCACCGCCCGGAAAACCACCCTTGGGGCTTTGCGGGTGGGGGACCGGGTCAACCTGGAGGCGGACCTCATCGGCAAATACGTGGCCCGGTTATTGGGGAAGGACTCCGGGATAGGCCAGGGAGTCACCGTGGAGATGCTGACCCGGCACGGATTTCTGTAGTGGGCAGTGGGCAGTGGGCCAAAGAATCACCGGCTCAGATGCCGGCGCCAGCAAAAACAGAAAACAGGAAACAGTCGCTCCTGAGCCCTTGGCTCACCCGTAAATCATGAAAGGCAGCGCCGCCGCCCCCGGCGGCGCGGAAAACCGAAAACAGGAACCAAAAGAAATGTCGTTAGCACCCATTGAAGAAGTCATCAAAGATATACGCCAGGGCAAGATGATCATCCTGGTAGATGACGAAGACCGGGAAAACGAGGGCGACCTCACCATGGCCGCGGAGCTGGTGACCCCGGAGGCCATCAATTTCATGGCCCGTTTCGGACGGGGACTTGTTTGCCTGGCCCTGGAGCCGGACCTGGTGGAGCGCCTGAAATTGCCCCAAATGGTGCGGGACAACCAGTCGGGCTTCAAGACGGCGTTCTGCGTCTCGGTGGAAGCGCGGCGAGGGGTGACCACCGGCATCTCGGCGGCGGATCGGGCCACCACCATCCTCACTGCAGTGGCGAACCACACCCGTCCCGAGGACCTGGTGAGCCCCGGGCACGTTTTTCCCATCCGGGCCCGGAGGGGCGGGGTCCTGGTGCGCACGGGCCAGACTGAGGGCTCCGTGGACCTGACCCGTCTGTCAGGGCTGAAGGGCGCCGCGGTGATCTGCGAGGTTATGAAAGACGACGGCACCATGGCCCGGATGCCGGATCTGGAGAAGTTTGCCGAAGAGCATCGCCTGAAGATCGCCACCATCGCCGACCTGGTGGAATACCGGTTGCGGCACGAATCCTTTGTACACCGCCGGGCCAGCGTCAAGCTGCCCACCTATTTTGGGGAATTCACTGCCATTGCCTATGACAATGACGTGGACGAAAACCAGCACGTGGCCCTGGTGAAGGGGGAGATTATTCCGGAGCAGCCGGTGCTGGTGCGGGTCCATTCCGAATGCGTCACCGGTGACGTCTTCCATTCCCTGCGCTGCGACTGCGGCGACCAGCTGGAAGCCGCCATGCAACTGGTGGAGTGCGAAGGCAGCGGGATCATCCTGTACATGCACCAGGAGGGCAGGGGCATCGGCCTGGTCAACAAGCTGCGGGCCTATGAGCTGCAGGACCAGGGCGCCGATACGGTGGAAGCCAACGAAGCCCTGGGTTTTAAGGCGGACCTGCGGGATTACGGCATCGGGGCCCAGATCTTGCGGGACCTGGGAGTCCGCCAGATGCGCCTGATGACTAACAATCCCAAGAAGATCATCGGCCTGGAGGGCTACGGCCTCAAGATGGTGGAGCGGGTGCCCCTGGAGATTCCTCCCAACCGGATGAATCGCAACTATCTCAAGACCAAGTGCCAGAAGATGGGGCACCTGTTGAAGCTGGTGGAAAACTAGTGTCATGTTTCATAATTAACTGGACATAATATCAGGACTGGAACGCTGGATTTGGCATGGTTAAGTCCCCCTTTGAAAAAGGGGGATTTAGGGGGATTTCAAGAGGTTATATTAAATCCCCCCTATCCCCCTTTTTCAAAGGGGGGTTAAGAATCAGTCAATTTCCATGGATAATCAATTGTGGAACAGACCACTAGTACCAGCAAGCATACGTTACCTCTCTCCTGACCAGGGGCTTGCGGACCAGAAAAACACCAAAAACTCAAACTGAGAAACTCAGAAGGGGGAAGGATGCGTACGGTAGAAGGCAAGCTCATCGGCGCCGGCCTGAAATTTGCCCTGGTGGTCAGCCGCTTCAATTCCTTTATTACCGAGCGTCTGCTGGAAGGGGCCCTGGATTGCCTGCGGCGCCAGGGGGTGGCGGAAGACGATTTAATGCTGGTGCGGGTACCCGGGGCCTGGGAAATCCCGCTAACGGCCAAACGTCTGGCAACCTCCAAGGCCCACGACGCAGTGGTCTGCCTGGCCGCGGTGATTAGGGGCTCTACTCCCCATTTCGATTACGTGGCCGGGGAAGTGAGCAAGGGGATCGCGCAGGTGGCCCTGGAGAGCGGGGTGCCCATCTCCTTCGGCATTCTCACCACCGACACCCTGGAGCAGGCCATCGAGCGGGCCGGCAGCAAGGCGGGCAACAAAGGGTTTGCCGCGGCGGAAGCCGCCATCGAGATGGCCAATCTTCTGAAGGCCTTGGGGGCCTGATTTCTTGCCGGCTTATTCCCGCAGCCGCTGCCGGGAATGGGCCCTGCAATTTCTCTATCACGGTGAATTCGCCCGGAGCGACCGCCCGGAGGATTTAGAGCGCTTCTGGAGCCATTTTCATCCGGAAGGCCCCGGCGTACCGGTCTATCTGCGGGTATTGACGGCCGGGGTGGCCTCCCATCAGAGAGAATTGGACGCCCTCATCAACCGTCTTTCCGAACACTGGCGCCTGGAGCGCATGGGTGCGGTGGACCGCAACCTCCTGCGCCTGGCAGCCTATGAACTCCTCTACCTGCACAATATTCCCCCCAAAGTGGTGATCAACGAAGCCATCGAGATAGCCAAGCGTTACGGGACCGAGGACTCGGGGGCCTTTGTCAATGGCATCCTGGACCAGATCCTGGCGGACCGGAAGAAGTTAGCATTGAGCGATGAGCAGTGAGGAAAAAGTGGTTGCTGGTTAATTATACCAAGGTGCAGTCAAAGAACTAGAAATATCCTCCGTAGGGAGCGCACAGTGGCACAGGCTTTCAGCCTGTGATGCGGTGCGCCCTCCGGGGGCGGACACCTGGGTCCGCCCCTACTGATCCCCGCCTTTGCTTTTGGCTGGCAAACTTGCACACCGGAAAATAAAGATTTATTATCTCTAGAGATTGCCATCCGGTACCAAAAGAAATCTGAACCGGCTCCACCGGCACTGCAAAAGGAGGAAGTTGAGATGTTCCGGAGAATCCTGGCATTGGCAATGATAGTCATTTTTACCCTGGCGCTGGCGGGTTGCATGACTGAAAGCGGGTATTATTCGCCGGAACAGTCCGCCGGCGCTGGCGCCTTGGGAGGTGCGGCCACCGGGGCGGCCCTCGGCGCCATCATCGGTGCGGCCACCGGCGCGCCCGCCACCGGCGCCTGGATCGGCGCCGCCTCCGGCGCGCTCGTGGGGGGAGTGGGCGCTTATCTCTATGCCGAACACGCTAATAGTGAGATCAGCTCCAGTCAGGCCGCGGCCCAGTCCTACAATTACAACCCCTCGCAGGGCAACCTGGTGAGAATCGACCGGGTATCCGCCAACCCTTCGGTGGCACGGCCTGGCCAGCAGGTTAACCTGGAGATGAATTACACCGTCCTGACCCCTGACAATGCTCCAACCTCGGTCACCCTGGTGCGGGAGGTCCACTATGGCGGCCAGATGGTGGGGCAGCCGTACCAGGCCACGGTCACCAATGCCAACGGCACCTTCACCGATTCCGTGGACTATGCCCTGCCCAGCGGCGCGGCCTCTGGGAGTTATACCGTCACCAGCCGGGTGATCAGCAGTTACGGCACCGACCAGCGGGATTCCTATTTCCGCATCCAGTAAGATCCTGGCCAGGTCAGCAGGGGGCGGCAGGTGAGAACCGTCACTGGCCGCCTCATTCCCGCCGGTTCCCGGGGCGCGACCCGGAGGTCCATTATTGAACTACTTTTAGGGTTTCCTGCCGGTTGACAAGACTCCATCCTTTTGTTAAATTTCATTTTTACTCTCCTTGCCCTGGGCCGGAGGCGCCAGGGCCATCAGGCCATAAGGAGGAAGAATGCGCCGCTATGAGTCGGTCTGGGTGGTGAACGGCGACCTCCCGGACGAAGAGATTAAGGGCACCATCGACAAGTTCAGCCGGATCATCTCCACCCAGGGAGGCACCCTGGTGCGCCTGGAGGAATGGGGCCGCAAGAAGCTGGCCTATCGGATCCAGGGGGTTACCCGGGGTTACTACGTCGTGGTGGACTATGCCGGCACGTCGGCCACCGTCAAGGAACTGGAGCGGAACTACCGCATCGACGACCGTCTCATCCGCTCTCACACCGCCAAGAAATCCGATAAAGTAAACCTGGAGGCCCTGCAGGCGGAAATCGCCGCTGCGGTCCAGGCGGTGGTGGCGGCCCCGGCCCCGGAAGTGGAACCCGCGGAGAGGGTCCCGGAGGCCGTAGCGGCAGTCGAGGCCGCGGAGGTAATCGTTGCGGAGATGGAAGCCGCCCCCCCGGGACAGGAGGACTGAGCCATGCCGGTAATGCCTCGCCGCAAACGGAAACAGTTCTACGTCAGGCGCAAGGTTTGCCGCTTCTGCGTGGACGCCAACCTGCCCATCGACTATAAAGACTTCAACACCTTGAGGCAGTTTGTCACGGAGAGGGGCAAGATCATCCCCCGGCGAATTTCGGGAAATTGCGCCCGCCACCAGCGCCGGGTCACCAGGGCCATCAAGCAAGCCCGGCTGCTGGCCCTGATTCCGTACATTCCCACGGCGTCGCCAGCATGATGGCTGGAGCAGAGCCTTGTTACCCGGAGGCCGCCTCTCCATCTGGTTCGCCTGTTTAAGCTTCCTGCTGCTGCTCTTCATCGGGGCGCACCTGCACCCCATGGGTTACCTGCTAGCTGGCATCCTGGCGCCCCTGCCGGTGCTGCTGGTAGGCTGGCGCCTGGGAGACCGGGCCGCCCTGCTGCTGGCCCTGGCCGGCGTTGTGGCTGTCCTGGCCTTGAAACCAGGGCTGGAAACCCTCTGGACGCATCTCAGCTTCCTGAGTCTGCTGCTCATGGGCTTCTTGTTGAGCGCCATGCAACACCGGGATCTGTCCGCCCCCGGGGCCATCATGCTCACGGTGCTGATCCTGAGCGGCCTGGCCCTGCTGATATTGCTGGGACAGGCCGCTTATCAGGGGGTGAGCCCCCAGGTTCTCCTGGCCCAGAGGGGCGCGGAAATCATGAAGTCGGTGCACGAGGTGCTGGCGGAAGGCAGTGGCGCCTCCGGGGCCGCGCTAACGCCGGGGATTTCCCCGGGCGAACTGGAAGCCCTGCTTAAACGGCTGCTGCCGGCCCTGGTGGTCACCAATACCGGCCTGGTGGCCTGGCTCAACGTGGTGCTGGCCCGGCAATTGGCCTGGCTGCTGAGCGGCCAGAAGCCCGAGCCGCCCCTTTATTATTGGGCCCTGCCCGAATGGCTTATCTTCGTGGCTCTGGGCGCCGGCTTCATGCTGTTGGTTCCGGTGGCCGCGTTGCGTTCCCTCAGCCTCAACCTGTTACTGATCCTGACGGTCCTCTATTTCTGTCAGGGTTTGGGGGTGGTGGCCGGCTGGTTCCAGCGTCTGAGGCTGCCCCGGGTTCTGCGGATCATCGGCTATGCGGTGCTGTTTTTAAACCCGCTGTTTTTTTTGATCATCATCCTTGGGGTGCTGGACCTCTGGTTCGATTTTCGCCGCTTGCACCGGCAACCCGGGGATGCCGGAGGAGGAATCGAGAGTTGAAGGTCATTCTGACGAAAGACGTTACCGCCCTGGGGGTACTCGGCTCCGTGGTGGAGGTGGCCCGGGGTTATGCTAGAAATTACCTGATTCCCCAGGGCCTGGCCATGGAAGCCAACCGGGGCAACCTGGCCCAGGTGGAACAGGTTAAAGCCAGATATGCCGAGCTCCGGGCCAAGGAGCAGGAAGCCGCTTTGGCCAATGTTGCCCAACTGGAAGGGGTGAGCGTCACCATTGTCCAACGGGTGGGAGAGGGAGAACGCCTTTACGGGTCGGTGACCGCGGCCATGATCATCACGGCACTGGAGGCCAAGGGCTTCAATATCGACCGCAAGCAATTGGACCTGCCGGAGCCTATCAAAAAGCTGGGCAGCTACCAGGTCCCCGTCCGCCTGGCCCCGGAAGTCAAGGCCGAAATCACCGTGGCAGTAGTGGCCGAGGCAGATTAACTTTCCCAGTATGGGAGCTTGGCACCAAGGGTGCGTTCCCAAGCTGGAGCCTGGGAACGAGAGAAAATCCCCTTCCCCTTGAGCTCATCATTACCCACAAGCTTTGGGGTATGAAGGTCTCCCCGCGTGGGGCGGGCATCTCGCCCCCCCCACGCGCAACGCCGCCCCTCTCCCACCTGTGGGTACTGATGAGCCCTTGGGCGGCGACACCGGGTGGGGGTGGCATGGGACCCGGCCACAGGCTGGAAGCCTGTGCCACTGCCGTCCCTAAAAACTTCACTCCCTCGATAATGGTTGGCGCCAGCCGGTGCGCCCTGATGCAAAAATTGGCTGCTTTTAATCGGAATGGAGGCAGGATTTAGAGCCATTGGGTGAAAAATCCAGCTAACCCCCTGGGGAAGATCGCTTAATCTTCTGTAAAAACGTTAACTTGGTTCTAAATCTTTAACTTTCATTCCTTCCCCGCTTCCCTGGGGTGCCCAGCCCGCATTTGCAATCCCGCCGGGTTTTCGATATGATGCATAAAGAGAACTCCTGTAACCGGTCAACTAATCATCTTTTAAATTCAAATAGTTACTAACAGAGAACCGTTCTGCCACCCGGGGAGAGTCACCATGCCTGGAAGCATTCGGCGCAACACCCAACGGATGGCCGCGGCCCCGGCGGCAGCCGCCCCCCCCGGCGGCTTTACCCCGCCGGCCAATCCAGAGGCGGAGCAATCGGTCCTGGGGGCCATCCTGGTGCGTCCGGAGGTGCTGGACCGGGTGGCAGATTTGATCGAGCCCGGCGACTTTTATCGGCAGGCCCACGGCCGTATCTTTCAGGCCATGCTGGACCTCTACGGCCGGGGCGATCCGGTGGACCTGGTGACCGTCACCGCCCTTCTGGATGAGCGGGGCCAGTTGGAAGGAGTGGGGGGTCCAGTCTTCCTGGCGGGTCTGAGCGAGCAGGTGGGATTCGCCACCAACGCCGACTATTATGCCGGCCTGGTGAACGACAAGGCGATCCTGCGCCGCCTGCTGGACACCACCCAGGAGATCGCCGGCTCCTGCTTTGCCCCGGTGGAGGATGTCGCCGAGTTTCTGGACGCAGCCGAGCAGAAGGTCTTCGAGGTGGCCGAGTCCAAGGTGCGCCTGGGCTTCCAGCCCTTGTCGGCCCTGGTGGAAAAGGAGATCGCCATCCTGGAGGCCATCTGGCATCGGGAAAAGGACCGGATTACCGGGGTGCCCAGTGGCTTCAAGGACCTGGACAACCTCACCGCGGGCTTCCAGAACAGCGACCTGATTATCATCGCCGCCCGCCCCAGCATGGGCAAGACCGCCCTGGCCCTGAACATCGCCTTCAACGCCGCCTACAAGCCCCAAAAGCACGTGGCCTTCTTCTCCCTGGAGATGGCCAGGGAGCAGTTGGTGCGGCGGCTGCTCTCCAGCGTCGGCAAGGTGGACGCCTCCAACCTGCGCCGGGCCTTCCTGAGCACCATGGAATGGGCCAACCTGCAGGATGCCGCGGGTTATCTCCTGGATTGCCCCATCTACATCGACGACACCCCGGCGGCCACCGTTCTGGACATCCGGGCCAAGGCCCGGCGCCTCAAGGCGGACGGCAAACTGAATATGCTGATCATCGACTACCTCCAGCTCATGCGCGGCCGGGTTGACGTGAACAGCCGGGAACAGGAGATCTCGGAGATTTCCCGGTCCCTAAAGGCCCTGGCCAAGGAGCTGAAGGTGCCGGTGATCGTGCTCTCCCAGTTGAACCGCCGCCTGGAAGACCGCCCCCACCCGCACAAACGGCCGCAACTGGCGGACTTGCGTGAATCCGGGGCCATCGAGCAGGATGCCGACGTGGTCATCTTTATCTACCGGGATGAAGTCTACCGGGAAGACTCCCCGGACCAGGGCATCGCCGAGATCATCGTCGGCAAGCAGCGCAATGGCCCCACCGGCAAGGTCAAGCTCATTTTCCGGGACAAGTACACCACCTTCGACTCATATGAGCGGGAAGAGGCCCCGGCGGGAAATTGAGGCCTCCGCCGCGGCTTTCTGATTATGCCGGGGGTGTAGCCCGCCCTAGGAGCTTCGGTGGCCAAGGTTGGAGCATAATCTCGGATACACTTGGTTTTTCAGGATGGTGACCTATAAGCTGGCGATATGGCAGGCCGTCAACGGCGGCCAACCCCGCTGACCCGCTTCCCCGGCGGGGTTTGATCCTCTTCACCGCCTGCCTGGGGGCCTTCATGGCCACCCTGGACACCAGCATCGTCAACATCGCCTTGCCCCAGATAGCCCGGGAATTCGGCAGCTCGCTTTCGCAAATCTCCTGGGTCATGGTCGCCTATCTGCTGGTCCAGGTCTCCCTGCTCCTGATCAGCGGCCGTTTAGGGGATCTGTTGGCTCCCGGGCGCCTCTATCTCCTGGGGCTGCTGGTTTTCACCGGCTCGTCGGCTCTCTGCGGCCTGGCCTCCGACCTTCCCCGGCTGGTGGCGGCCCGCTCCTGCCAGGGACTGGGGGCCGCCCTGATGCTGGGCCTGGCGCCCAAGCTGATCGCGGTGACCTTTGGCGAAGGAGAGCGGGGTCTGCCCCTGGGCCTGTTTTCCACCGCCTTTGCCGCGGGCATCAGCGTTGGCGCCCCGGCGGGCGGGCTCATCACCTACTACCTGGGCTGGCCCTATATCTTTTTCATCAATATCCCCATCTGCGCCCTGGCCCTGCTGGTGGGCGGGACTTCCCTGGGAAGGCTCCGGTCCCAGATGGCCTGGGACCGGCGAGCCTTGGACCTCTGGGGCTCTCTGGTCCTGGCCCTTGCCCTGGGATCGCTGGTCCTGGCCCTGACCCGGCTGCGGGAATCGGGTTGGGGTGACGGTCTGACGGAGGGTTTTCTGGCCCTGGGGCTCGGGCTGCTCCTGATCCTGGTCTTCCTGGAGCGCCGCCAGCCCTTCCCCTTGATCCACGGCGAGTTGTGGCGAAGTTGGCCCTTCGTGGCTGGGTCGCTGGCGGTGGTTCTGACCTTCGCCGCGGTAATGGGGACCTTTTTCCTGCTGCCCTTCTTCCTGGAGCAGGTTTACCGCTACTCCCCGGATCAGGCGGGCCTGCTGCTGGGCGTCCTGGCCCTGACCAACGCCGCGGTGGCCGGGGTGGGGGGATACCTGGCGGACCGCTGGGGGAATCTGCTGGTGCTGCGCAGCGGCTGCCTGCTGATGCTGGGCGGCCTGGCCTCCCTGGTGTTCACCGGGCCCGGCGACACCGCCCTGGGCCTGGCGGCCAGGTTCGTCCTCCTGGGGCTGGGCTTAGGTCTGTTCCAGGCCCCGAATCTCAATGAGATTCTCCAAGGGGTGCAGCCGTCCCTGGTGGGTCTGGCGGCCAGCACCAATGCGGTGCTAAAGAACCTGGGGGCCTTGATCGGGATCACCCTGATGGTGACGGTCTTTGCCTGGTTGGAGCACCAGACCCCTAGCCTGGGGCAGGAGGTTTACCCGGGACTGGCGCCCTACCAGCGGGCCTTTGCCGCGGCCCTCCTGGTCGCGGCCCTGAACCTGCTCATCAATCTTCTGCCCCGGAAGACGCCCACCGCTAACCGCGGCCAATAACCAACCCAAACGAACCTCGGAGCCTATAAGCTATTTAAAAACCTCAATTCAACAAAATTGTCATTCTGAGCGCAGCGAAGAATCTAATCATTTCGAATATATAGACCATTCGCTATGCTCAGGGTGACAGAAAAAGGCTGGTTTTGAAATAGCTTGTAAGCAATTTAAGACCTCTGCGCCTGGTCCACGAGGCCCTGGGCCACGAAGACCTGGCGACTCCCCGGATTTATAGCCATACGAGTGAACGAGTTACTGAAGTATGCTATCAAAAATTAGGAACGGGGGAGAATAAGTATGGTACGGGGACTCATCTATGATGGGCATATCAGCACGCCAAAACCCGGCTGCCGAAGTGCGGAGATATAGCAGAGATTAGCTATATACTCGCGGGGACTATTTCAGATAGATCACACGCCAAATAAGGCCGCCAGCCCGCATTCTCGCCTTGGCTGGTGACTTCTTGAGGTCATCAACACGACCGCTCCCGCTTAATTCGGTCGTGTTGACTCAAGCGTTGCCC
>Ga0208038_1001133_pt1 | contig 15761 bp, 18 predicted proteins | sample June2015DPH_16_1_FD_184714 | JGI IMG/M metagenome (GOLD analysis project Ga0208038, IMG submission 184714) | Peatland microbial communities from SPRUCE experiment site at the Marcell Experimental Forest, Minnesota, USA - June2015DPH_16_100... | ecosystem: Environmental > Terrestrial > Soil >...
CGCTACCCTATGATCGTTGATAGCGATGCAGGCTACGAAATCCGGATTTCCGGCTTCTGCCACTTTGATAATGATGGATGACCGATTGCGGATGAGTAGGTATTGTTGCGTCAGCCCTAAGCGCTATGGCGCTTTTGCCTGGGAGTCTGGGCGTTTCCTTAAAAACTGCGGGCGAGTTTGCCCCTCAAGATCTGCGCGATGAGGTATCCCAGATGCCGGGTTGGGAAAGAACCGAGTACATGGGAACTTTGGACCGTCCCGGTGTCCTACGAGTTTTGGGTCAGGCCCGTCTGGGGCTCCTCACCCTGCATCCCTCGCCCGCCCAGTATGAGGCATGGCCGGTCAAACTGTTCGAATACATGTGTGCTGGAGTCCCGGTTATTGCATCGGACTTTCCCCTCTGGCGGGAAATCGTCCAAGGCGCGGGCTGCGGCCTCCTGGTGGACCCCCTCAATCCCCAAGCCATTGCGCAGGCAATCGAGTTCGTCCTGACTCACCCGCGGGAAGCAGCCGCCATGGGCCAACGAGGCCGTGAGGCGGTCGGTCGTCGTTACAATTGGGAGACCGAGGAAAAGAAACTGCTGAAACTTTACGCGGATCTCTTGCAGCCGGAAACCAGTGTATTGGAGATTGCCAGTTCACATCAAGCCATGCGAGCAAGCAGCACGCCCGGCACTGGGCCCTAAGGCGCCGGGACCAAAACATCCTGGCCCCGGAGTATGACTCTGAGAATCCTGCTGAACTTCGCTCCTGACCAAACGGCTGTGCACCGATCTCGTCTCCGCTACGCTTTTTCCTTATTCTGTGCAATTTACGATCATCAACCGATTTTTGAAGTCGGCCAAAGCGAGAGGGCGGACATTCGGATAAGCTATTCAGCCGACGGCACAGGAGCCACTTCCCTGAAGACGCTCAACCTCAGCAATCTCTACAGACCTCGACCGCTACACAAACCGGCGCCTCCACCCAAGAGCTATGCGATTGACGGCGAAAGGACAGTCCTGTTTTATGCCGCTGAGCCCGGCAGGGAACCCGATTGGCTGGGAGAAATCTTCGAGTGGGTCTCCTGCGCGGACGAGTACAGTATCCAAACAAAGGATCCGGAGGGCCGCATTCCCTTTGCAAAAACCTATGTCGGGCGTCACCGCTTGGACACCCACCGACCTTACGCAGCCATAGCCATGAGTCTTCTTCAAAAGACGCTCTGCCGAATACTGCCTGGAACTCCGCTAGACCCTGTTTCACCCGCGCCCTCCGTGCGCCACTTTGTGATCAACACGCACGATGTTGATTCCCTGCCCATAAGTCGTGCTAGTAGCGTAGGTCGTCTGGCGGGGAACGCGATCATTTCCCTGCTGGTTTACAATTCGCCAAAGCTTGCGGTTGACCAGGCGACGAAAGCATTGAAGATGATGCTGGGAGGGGAAGATCCGCTTGACCAGATTCCGTCGCTTGTCCAGGAAGAAACTCGGCGAGGGGTAAGTGCGACATACCTTTTTCTCACCCAGAAGCGCCATCGACGGGATGGCAACTACTCTTTTGACGAATCTAGCATTTCAGATTTGCTGCGTTCTTTAGACCGCAAAGGGATGGAAGTCGCTCTTCATGGGTCGTACTGCAGCCTTGAGAACGAACACACTCTTGGCGCTGAATTCAACCACTTACGTCAGCGAGGATTTGCAGTGAAAGGTAACAGGCAGCACTGGTTGCGCTTTACCCTCGACCGCTTAATTCCTGCCCTGGAGCAAGCTGGGGCGGCTTACGATAGCTCCCTTGGATGGTCCGAATCCATAGGATTTCGCGGTGGTGCTTGCTTCGCCTATCCTCCCTACAACTTCGACAACGAGCGTCCATCGAGCTTCCTGGAGATTCCGCTGGCGGTGATGGACGTGAGTCTCCTGTCGGGCAAGGTCCCCGAGAAGAGTTGGTACGACCGTGTGACAGAGTTGCTTGCGGCGAGCCGACGTTATGGATGGGGAGGAATCGCGCTGCTCTGGCACCCCACCACATTTGGTGGAGGTCAGTATCCCACCGCCCTGGGCGAACTCTTCTGGCGCTTGGTCGACGGAAGGAGGAATATGAAGGACACCTGGACCTCTGCGAGCGATTTCGTTGAATCTGTTCGACAACGGTATGTGCAAGTCGGGCTGCTTCCTCTCGTGTCGGCGAGGGAACCGGAGGCGAGTTGCGCAACTCCTCTTTCCCCCTGCTAACCATCTCGCCTCTAGGGAACACAGTGGAGCACAGATGAAACCTGCCAAGGTCGTGCACCTTTCATCCGTTCATTCTGCCTTTGATACCCGCATCTTCCACAAGGAGTGCAAGTCGCTTGCGCGAGCAGGCTACCAGGTCGTGTTCGTCGTGCCTCATGACAAAGACGAAGTCGTGGACGGGGTAAGAATCAAGGCAGTGCCGAAGCCTCGAAAAAGACTCTCCCGAATGACCAAGACCGCTTGGAAGGTGTACCGCGAAGCGGTACGCCAGAAGGCAAACGTGTACCACTTCCACGATCCGGAATTGATTCCCGTGGGGCTGATATTGAAAGCACGAGGGAAGCGTGTTGTCTATGATATGCACGAAGATACGTCGAAGGTCCTGTTCTCCAGAGATTACCTCCCTAGTTGTCTTAGGCCCTTTCTGAGCAGGCTGGCAGAGAGCGCGGAGAATACGACCGCTGGCTTTTTCTCCTGCCTAGTTGCGGCCACTCCTTCCATTGCTGAACGTTTCACGGCAAGGAACAGATATGTTGTCGTCCTGCACAATTTCCCGCGCCTTCAGGAACTGGCACCCACGACGGACGGTCAATGGAATCTGCGCGCTCACTCCGTCGCCTACGTGGGGGGCTTAGACGCCAATCGGGGGATTCGAGAGCTGATTGCCGCGATGGATCTCTTGCCGGAAGGATTGAACGCGACCTTGAAGTTGGCTGGTGAGTTTTCTCTGCCAAGTTTTGGGGAAGAACTCGCGCGCCTACCGGGCTGGAGAAGGGTTCAGATGTCAGGGCTCGTCGATCGCGAGGGAGTGGCGAGAACGCTCGGAAATGTCAGGGCAGGTCTCGTTCCCTTTCTTCCTGAGCCTAATCATATTGAAGCGATGCCACAGAAATTCTTCGAATACATGTCAGCAGGCATTCCGGTTATTGCTTCGGACTTCCCTCTATGGCGAAAGATCATCGAGGGCGCGGGCTGTGGGCTATTAGTGGACCCCTCGAGTCCCCGAGCCATCGCGGACGCGATCCATTTCGTACTTACTAGGCCGCAGGAGGCCGAAGCCATGGGGCGACGGGGCCGTGAGGCTGTGGAAAAGCGTTACAACTGGGAAAGCGAAGAAAAAAAGCTACTCGAAATTTACGCTGACCTGGTGAACTCTTCATGTGCGGCATAGCCGGAGTTGTCGTCCTCGACGAATTCGATCCGAAGTTACTGGCGTCAATGACGCATCTCGTAAACTATCGTGGGCCCGACGGCTACGGCTTTGCTTTCTTTCACCCCTCTGAGAAGGCCGACAGCGAAGTAATTCACAATGAAGATCGTCCACCAAGATTTACGAATCCGGTTGTCGGTTTGGGAAACCGCCAACTCGTTATCCTGGACCTTTCAGCCCTTGGCGATCAACCCATGCAGACGGAGGAAGGGGATTTGTGCATTACTTACAACGGGGAGATCTATAACTACCTTGAGGTTCGAGAGGAATTGGTGCAGTCAAGCATTCCCGCCTTGCTGCATTATGAGGATCGCAATTCCATGGCGCACTCGGTAGAAACGCGCCTGTCATTTCTCGATTACGAACTCGCCGAGTACTAGGTGAACTGTGCGCCATCTCTGAAATTAAGGAACGGTTGGAGTAAATGGATTCTTCGAGAAGCACTCAAGGGTACCCTGCCAGAGAGAATGCGGCTCCGAAAAAGCAAATTGGGATTGGACACGCCTCAGGCCAAATGGATGCGGGAAGGCATGGAGAAGAGGTTTCTGGATGTTTTCGCAGGCTCGGAGCTTCGAATGGGAAGATTCCTCTCAAAGAACAAGGCAGCGGACGAGTTTGCCGCGTTCTTGCGCTCTGGGTGGAGGTCTTTCGAAGCTGCTCTCTTGTTTCGCGTCTTTAACCTGGAATTGTGGGCAAGGACTTTCAAAGTGGGTTAATAAGCCGCAAGGCGGACGTAAGGGTCCATCGGCCCCGGCTAGGTACGGGGAGCGGTGTGGACGCCAGATTTGAGGCTTTCGCATGAGATTCCTTATCCTTTCCCAGTACTTCCCGCCTGAAGTGGGGGCGCCCCAGACTCGTCTTGCGGCGTTGTCGCGGGAACTGACTCGACTTGGTCACCAGGTTGAAGTAGTGACGGCCCTGCCCAATTATCCCGCTGGACACATTTTCCCGGAATTCCGGGGCAGCTTTTATCGTCGAGACGATTGGGAGAGCGTGCGTGTTCATCGGGTATGGTTGTATGCCAGCATCGGACAAGGGCTGAAGCGAATGTTGAATTATGCCTCATTCGCTATCACCTCGTTTTATGGCTTGCTCAGGGCCAAGAAACCCGATTATGTCTTCGTCGAATCTCCCCCAATATTCCTTAGCGTGCCCGGCTTTGTGATGTCTCGGCTCTGGGGCGTTCCCTTCATTTTCAATGTTTCCGACTTGTGGCCCGATTCAATCCGTGAACTAGGCATTTTACCGAAGGGGTTTTTGTTGCGTTTCGCTTACGCACTAGAGCGATGGACCTATCGAAAGGCCAGCTACATCAACGCCGTCACCAAAGGCATCCTGGCAAAGTTAGTGGAAGTAAAAGGTGTGCCCTCACACAAGGTCCTCTTTATGCCCAACGGCGTGGATACGAATCTATTTCAACCCACCTCTCCTGACCTCGAGTTCAAAGACCGACTCGGATTAAAAAACCGCCAGATTGTTCTTTACCAAGGGACACAAGGCTACGTCCACGGCCTGGAAAACGTTCTTTACGCTGCAAAGCTTTTGAGCCAGGATACCAAAATCTGCTTTCTCTTCGTGGGAGGCGGATCTGAGCGGCGTAACCTGGAAAGGCTTAAGAGCGACCTTGGCTTACAAAATGTGACCTTTCTTGACCCGGTTTCCAACGAAAAGTTGCCCTGCCTCTTCTCCATAGCCGAGTGCGGCTTGGTCTCCCTGAAGCAAAGCCCACTATCTGCTGACGCTCGGCCGTCAAAGACTCTGCCTATCATGGCCTCGGGCAAACCCGTGCTCTACGTCGGGAACGGAGAAGGGGCACGGCTAGTCGAGGAGGCCAAAGCGGGCGTTGTGGTACCACCCGGCGATCCCCGTGCGCTGGCTGATGCCTTGCGCACTCTCATTAGCAATCCTCGCGTGGCCGATCAATTGGGGAAGAATGGCCGCAAACACGCTGAGGAACAGTTTCAATGGTCCAAGTTGGTTAGTAGTTGGCTTAGAGACCTGGCTCAATCCTCTTTAGTGCAGTAAACGTTGGGGTTGGCGGAGCGGAGCCATGCTGTATTCCTCCGAAATCGACCGAATAAACGGTCACACTGGGCGTTCGGGACGACGAGGATCTCCGGGTCACAGATTGTATGGCTGGATCCGTGCCTTGCGATTGCCCCAGGACGGTGGGATCGAAATGTGCGAACACAAGAAAACGCTCTTTCGGCCGGCTTGGTCTGCGGTGAGCTGAAATTGTGCTGGAAATGAGTGGCAGCCTTCGACGGGGGACCGTGGGCGATTTCCCAGGAAACAAGAATTTTGCTTTCAGCATCTTCGACGATACCGACGATTCAACGGTCGCAAATATCGCGCCTATTTACCGGCTCTTGAGCGAGCTGGGGTTTCGAACTACCAAATCAGTGTGGCCGCTTGCCAGTGTCGATGCCGGATTAAGCGGAGGTTCAAGCCTTGCGGAAAAGGACTATCGCGCTTTTGTCGTGGCCTTGCAGGCCGAAGGTTTTGAGATTGGCCTGCACAACGTTCGAAATCACAGCGCCACTCGCGAGGTGGTCGAGCACGGATTCGAGCAATTCCGAAGCGTGCTGGGCGACTACCCGAGGATACAAGCAAATCATGAGTTCAATGAGGACAACATCTATTGGGGCGCTGATCGGTTCAGCATTACTGGGCTGAAATGGGGATACAGGGTCCTGGCCCGTTTTTGGCGTCAAAGTGGATTTAGCGGTCACGATGAGAACTCACCGTATTTCTGGGGAGACCTGTGCGCGAAGCGTGTGACATACGTGCGAAATCTTGTGTTTGATGAAATCAACCTCTTGCGGATCAACCCCACTTTGCCGTATCACGACCCATCCAAACCGTACGTGAACTTCTGGTTCAGCAGCTGCGAAGGTGCCACGGTAGAGAGTTTTTGCAAAATGCTGTGCGAGGCGAATCAGGATCGTTTAGAGCAGGAAGGCGGGGTTTGCATAATGTACACGCACTTTGCCTATGGATTCTGTGACGACGGTGTACTTCATTCCACGTTTGAGGGACTGATGCGCCGGCTCGTCAAAAAAAAAGGCTGGTTCGTGCCCGTAGCTACTCTCCTGGATTACCTGCGTGCCAGACGAGGAGACAACGACATTCCGCAGCGCGAACTGGTGGGCATGGAGTGCCGCTGGCTCTTATCGAAACTACGGAGAGGTCGCTCCTGAGTTGGACCCCCGGCCGACGCGGTGCAGACGACTGGGTATACGGACGGTAGATTACAGTTAGGTCTTCATGTTCGATTTCATCCTTTGTTCTCCCATCCTCATCGCTCCTCACCCCTCGCGCGTAAGGGTTAGGTCATGCTCTCAGGCGTAACGAAGTTGCTTCCTTTTCACCTCCCACTAATTGAAGAGGAGGAGATTCAAGCCGTTGTCCAGGTGCTCCAGAGTGCCTGGATCACAACGGGACCCAAGGCGAAGCAATTTGAGCAAGCATTTGCCGAGTATGTGGGAGCCCGACACGCTGTCGCCGTTAATTCTGGCACCGCCGCACTCCATTTGGCTCTGGATGCCATTGGTCTCGAAGAGGGCGATGAGGTACTGGTGCCCACGATGACCTTTGCCGCCACGGCGGAAGTAGTCCTCTACTTCAAGGCGCGACCTGTCCTGGTGGATTGTTGTCCGGATAGCTTCAACATGGATCCGGTTGAAGCCGAGAAGGCGATTACGCCTCGGACGAAGGCAATGATTCCCGTCCATTTTGCCGGCCATCCTTGCGAGATGGATCGACTGCAATCCGTCGCACGAGCTTCCGCCCTCAGGCTTATCGAGGACGCTGCACATGCCCTCCCGGCTCGGTATAAAGGAAGAATGGTCGGAACCATTGGTGACATCACTTGTTTTTCCTTCTATGCGACTAAAACCATTACCACCGGCGAGGGTGGGATGGCCACAACAGAGAACGAAGAATACGCCAATCGCATGAGGATCATGAGCCTGCACGGCATCAGCAAGGACGCGTGGAAACGTTACACCGCAGAGGGAACTTGGCGATATGAAATCCTGGAGGCCGGCTACAAGTACAACCTCACGGACCTCCAGGCGGCATTAGGGCTCACACAACTTGCCAAATGCCAGAGAATGTGGGAGCGACGGGCGGCTTTGGCGGGAAGGTACCGCCGGGGGCTTGAGCCGATGGATGCCTTTCGGCTGCCGCAGGTCAATGCCGACGTGCAGCATGCCTGGCATCTGTTTGTCGTTTTGGTGAATCCCGAGGCATTGCGAATTCATCGCGACCAGGTGATCGAGGAGCTGCGACAGCGGGGAATAGGGACCTCCGTTCATTTCATTCCGCTTCACTTGCACCCTTACTACCAGCGGCGATGGGGCTACCGAAACGGTCAATTCCCTGTGTCGGAATACTACTTCGAGCGGTGCATCTCCCTGCCGCTCTACCCCCGCATGACGGACGATGATGGCGACCGCGTGATCCAGGCACTGCGCGACATTGCGCGCGAATTCCGAAAGTGACCAACTCGAGCGATGGCACGGTCCGCAAACCAGCGCAATTCCGCGATAATCGAACAGAATCCACTTAAGGAGACCCGAAAGCCACCAGGTCTGCAATTGGCAGACAAGACCGCGTGTAGCACGACCCGGCGGCCCTCCGGATTTTACCTCCACGCAGGCAAACAGCTTCTCGATACAGTCCTCGCCTTCTTCGGGCTGGCATTCATTTTTCCTTTGCTCATCGTCTGCGCAGTTGCCATTCGCCTGGACTCTAGCGGCCCGATCTTCTTTCGACAGTTGCGAGTCGGCCAATATGGAAAGCTCTTCTGGCTTTTCAAGTTCCGGACGATGCTCGAACAGCCGAACCCAAACGGGGTGGACATCACGGTTTCCGGCGACCCCAGGATCACCGCCGTCGGTAAATGGCTTCGCAAGTTCAAATTGGATGAAATCCCTCAATTGCTCAATGTCTTAAAGGGAGAGATGAGCCTGGTCGGTCCTCGCCCGGAGCTCCCTCAGTACGTCGCCGCTTACAACGACAAACACAAGAGAGTCCTTGAATTCCGTCCGGGTTGCACGTGCTTAGCCGCCCTTGCTTTCCTTGACGAGGAAGAGCTGTTGGCCGCCACTCCGAATCCGATATCTTTCTATGCCGACGTTATCTTGCCGCGCAAGCTGGACCTCGACCTGGCTTATTGCGATTCAATCAGTTTCACGACCGACCTAAGGTTGATCCTGATCACCGCTGTAAGGTTGTTCCGCGCCCGATAAAAGGTTTCTGGCCGACCAGTCCCGTTCTCGTCTTGTGCCTGCAGGACAGCCCCGCGGGGGGCTTAGAAAGCAGAGCCTAGATAGCGATTCGGCAGTCCGACTTTTTGGGGAGAGGGCAATTCCATGAGACATTCATTTAATTTATTCACTCGAACCAATCAGCTCATCATCGATGGCGGAATCTTCTGCCTTAGCTTTGCCGCCTCGTACGTCATCCGGTTTGAGGGATTCCCGGCCGCGCCGGAAATCCGGCAGTTCCTGCTCTGCTTGCCGTTTCTGGTATCTGTCCGCCTGCTGACGCATTGGAGATCCGGCATATATCGCTTTGTGTGGAGGTTCGTGTCCCTTTCCGATGTGCTAGCCATCGCTCGGTCGCTTTCCGTCGTCAGCGTCGTCTTGCTGGCGCTCCGTCTGTTCTATCCCGCAGGGTTTCCTCTTTCTGCGACGGTGCGGTTGCCGCTCACCGTGATCACGCTCGAGTTCCTCTTGTCCTTGACCGGCTCGTTGTCGGCTCGAGCCCTGCGCAGGGTTCTTTATGAGAAGGGGCGGAAGTCAAGACCTCTGGCCGGGCAGCGGTTGAAGCGGGTGGTCCTTTATGGGGCAGGCCGGGCGGGGATTCTGCTCCTGAAAGAACTGAGAACCCAGAGCAATTTCGAAGTCGTTGGATTCGTGGACGACGACCAGTTGAAAGTCGGCATGGTCGTTTCGGGAGTGGATGTCTTGGGCAACGGCGAAGCCCTGGCGGAGATCGTCCGCCGCTGGTCGGTGGACGAAGTAGTCATAGCCATGGCCACCGCCAGCCGGTCGACCCTGCTGCGTATCCGAGCCAAGTGTGACTCCATTCCGATCTCCGCCAAGATTATCCCTAGCCTGCAAGAGATAGTGGAAGGACGATTGAAAGTCAGCCAGTTGCGGGACATCCGGATCGATGACCTTCTGGGCCGGGAGAGCGTCCAGACGACGAGGTTTGATCACGAAGTTCAGCAGGCTTACGCCCGCAAGCGAATCCTGGTAACCGGCGCGGGGGGCTCGATCGGGAGTGAACTGGTCCGGCAGTTACTACTTTTCGCTCCATCTCGCTTGGGAATGCTCGACAAAGACGAAAACTCGATCTACGAACTCGACCAGGCGATCAGATTCCGCGACCCGCGGGCTCCCGTTGAGCCTGTGATCGCCGACGTCAGACACTGCAACCGTTTGTGGACCCTGCTCGAGGAGTTCAAGCCCCAGGTGGTTTTTCATGCGGCAGCTCACAAGCACGTTCCCCTCATGGAAGGACACCCTTGCGAAGCGGTTCTGAATAACGTCGGTGGCAGTAAGATTCTCTTCGACGCGTGCCTGGATGAGGGTGTAGAGTGCTTCGTGTTCATTTCAACTGACAAAGCCGTCAACCCGACCAACGTCATGGGTGCCACGAAAAGAGTCGGCGAGATGCTCGTCCAAGCCGGCGCCAACGGCAGCGCCATGCGTTCGGCATCTGTCCGGTTTGGGAACGTGATGGGAAGCCGGGGCAGTGTCATCCCATTATTTCAAAAGCAGATAGCCGAGGGCGGCCCCGTCACTGTGACTCACCCCGAGGTGGTGCGATTCTTGATGACCATTCCGGAAGCTGTCGGATTGGTCCTGTGTGCCGGCGCCCTGGCGAGGCACGGCGAATTGTTCGTTTTAGATATGGGGAGCCCGCGGAAGATTCTAGATCTGGCTGAGGAAATGATTCGGTTGTCAGGTCTCCAGCCGAGGAAAGACATCGAGATAGCGATCACCGGATTGCGGCCGGGCGAAAAGCTGAGTGAAGAATTAACGGGAACGGATGAGACTCTGTGCTCAACGCGCTTTGGGAAGCTTTTTAGGGTGGTCCCCGCAGGATTTGAGACCTCCGTGTTTTTCGAGAATGTGGCTCATCTCGTGAGAGCGGCCGAAGCCAGTGACTGCGAGAGCGTTCATGAAATCTTATGCGCTATGGGCATCGGGTATAAGCCCCAGCTCAGCCGAGTCTCCATCCCCGTTCATTAGACCCGAATTGAAATTGTGCACGGCAGTAGATTTGCTGAATCTGGAGCATCCGCAGAGAAGCCTCCAGCAGCCCCGCTCAGAAGCTGGGTCCGCCGTGGCCCAGGAACCGTGTTCGATCCTCTGCCAGCACCTCCGTCACAATTGGGGGAAAACCAATACTTCTTGAAACTTCATCCCCATAACGGATACCCCCCTGTTGCCGGAGTGCCGCCACTCGCCGATCTCGCTCCGCCTTCAGCAACCCTTCGATAGTCTTCTTCAACTGCTCCAAGAAACCCTGCCGAATCTCCTCAAAGACGTGACCGGGCTTTTTTGTACCAGGTGAAATGAGAGAGAATTCACCTGAGAAGGAGGCCCGAACATGTCCACGAGGAGGTACAAGCCGGAGCAGATAGTAAACCTGCTGCGGAAGATTGAAGTGGAGCCTGCCAACGGGAAGACGACGCCCCAAGCGGCCCGGGAGGTGGGGATCACCGAGCAGACGTATTACCGCTGGCGAAGAGAGTTTGGCGGACTGAAGATGGACCAAGCGAAGCGGCTGAAGGAGTTAGAGAAAGAGAACAGCCGGTTGAAGCGCTTGGTGGCGGAACTTTCCCTGGAGAAGCAGGTCCTGCGCGAGGTGGCGCAGGGAAACTACTAAGCCCCGAGCGGCGGCGTTGTGCGGTAGAGCATGCACGCGAAGAGTACGGGTTGAGCGAACGGCATGCCTGCCGGCTGCTGGGGCAGTGGAGAGGGACGCAACGCTACACGCCCATTTTGCGGAGCGATGAGGATGCGCTAACGGGGGCGATTATCGCCTTGGCCACGAAGTACGGGCGTTATGGCTATCGGCGGATCACGGCGCTGTTGCGGAGTGCCGGATGGAAGGTGGGCAAGGACCTGGTGCAGCGGATCTGGCGGCGGGAAGGGCTGAAAGTGCCGCAAAAACAGAAGCCTCGAGGGCGTCTGTGGTTGAACGAAGGTTCGTGCGTGCGGCTGCGGCCGGAACGAGCGAACCATGTTTGGAGCTACGACTTTGTGAGCGCGGCGACGCACGACGGGAGAAGCCTACGGTTGCTAACCTTGATCGACGAATACACGCGGGAGTGCCTGGCGATCAGGGTGGCGCGAAGGCTGGGCAGCCAAGAAGTGATCGAGACGCTGGCGGAGGTGATGGTATGGCGGGGCATTCCCGAGCATCTGCGCTCCGACAATGGCCCGGAGTCCATCGCCCAGGAGTTGCGGAAGTGGCTGGGGAGCTTAGGAACGGGAACGCTGTATATCGAACCGGGAAGTCCCTGGGAAAACGGCTACTGCGAGAGTTTCAATGGGAAGCTACGGGATGAATGCTTGAACGGAGAACTCTTCTACTCGCTGAAGGAGGCACAGATCGTGATCGAGTTATGGCGCGTGGAATACAACACGCGGAGGCCCCATTCGGCGCTCGGCTACAGGCCGCCGGTACCGGCGGCCTGTAGCCCCCTGGTTGCAGCAAGTCTAGTTTCACAGCCCCGAGCTGTGATATAGACTCTCTCAGATCCGCTGGTACAAAATCTCGGGCAGGTCAGGGTGATGGCACGGTCGCTGAAGCTGGAACCGAGTCCGCACTCTGAGTGACATCATCCGACGCCACGGCTGTAACCACATAGTAGTACGTCTGCCCTGCCTGCACAGTCTCGTCGCAATACGTGGTTCCGTTAACAGGCGTGGAATTCAGTTGCGTCGGGTACGGCCCACCCGAGGTAGTGCCACGGTAAACATTGTACCCAACTACGGCGGGAGGAGTCGCGCTCGCGGTCCAGGATAGAATCGCGTCGTGCGTTCCCGCGCCAGACAGGGGTACCGTCTGCGGGCTGGCGCTGGAATTGTCCGCGATGCTTAGCGAGGCCGCTTCGGTCCCGGTGACGGAAGGTGTGAACATCACAACAATCGTGCATTTGGCGCCTGCCGCCAGCGAACTGCCGCACGTGTTGCTCTGATCAAAGTCGCTGGCATTGGTACCCGTCAACGCGAGGCTGGCAATGCTCAAGGTGGCGTTGCCCGTGTTGTTCAAGGCGACGGTCTGGGCTGCACTGGTCATATCCACGGCTTGGTTGCCGAAGGCAAGGCTGGTGGGTGAAAGGCTGACCAGGGCAGCCGTGCCCGTGCCAGCCGTGCCCGTGGCAGCGGTCTGCGTGCCTGTCCCGGATAGGCTCGCCGTCTGCGGGCTGCCACTGGCATTGTCCGAGATGCTCACCGAAGCCGTGCGGCTCCCTGCCTGCGAAGGTGTGAAGGTCACGCTGATTGTGCAGTTGGCTGCTGCCGCAACACTTGCCCCGCAATTATTGGTTTGCGCAAAGTCGCCGGGATTCGTGCCGGTGAGCGCGAGGCTGGTGAGGGTCAAGGCCGAATTGCCGGTGTTCATCAGCGTTATGGTCTGAACCGCACTGGTGGTGCCGACGGCTTGGCTGGTGAAAGTGAGACTGCTGGGTGAAAGGCTGGCGACGGCCGCCGTTGGCGTGCCGGTTCCATCATTGAACACCACGTCAACCCAGTAATTGCTCGATTTGTAGGTGGAAGTGGGGAAGGCGCTCTTCGAGCCGTAAGTGTAAACCCCGTTGGGGCTTACACTGTTGGCAAGGGCTTGGAGGGGTGGGTTATTGACGCCCGCCGAGCTGAAGAATCCATTGTCGTCGGAATAGTGACCCTGCGGAGCATAGTATGAAGCTACATAAGTCGTGTTGGCGGAAATCGCCACCGGACTGCTGAAACTGACTTGCTGCCACCCTGAGGCGCTCTCATTCCTGAAGACTGCGCTCGCCAGCAGTGTGCCACTGCTCGTCCAGAGGTTTCCTATATGTGTGCCGGTATTGGCGGCGCTTTTGTAAAAGCGAATCCCGGTGATGAAGCCAAGCTGGCTCGAGCTGAACTTCACGCCTAATTCAACCGCTTTGCCGTCGCCGCTGTCCACCGTCCTTGGTGTCGTCGTAGAACTCCACAAGTCGGTCTGACCCTGTCCAGCCGCATTTTTGGCGAGACAAAAGAACAGGATGAAAAAAAAGGCAAAGAGGGATAGTTTGGCGTGGCGCAGGGCGCACCGGCCCTCCCGGGGATTTTCAAGATGAATCTGGTTAGGCATGCCTCTCCTCTTAGGGCTCAGCAACGGGTCTGAGCTGTGCTGGGCGTACCTACGGGTTGGTTGCCGAAAGCAAGGCTGGTGGGTGAAAGGCTGACCGCGGGCGTGCCTGTCCTGTAGAAGCGGGCCGCCTGCGGGCTGCCACTGGCATTGTTCGTGATGCTTAAGGCAAGTGCGATGCAGGCCGTGGAGAGAAGCACTGCCTTCGCACGTTGTCGTTGTAATGCTCTGGTTTCCATGGGGGATGCCTCCTGCGCGCGCGTGTTACCAATTCCGGGTCGAGTTCTTGCCCTCGATATTCGTTTACATCAACCAACCCTCTGTCCCGAAAGGGAAGGCCAGGCCTTCTGTTCTCAGCAGGCGTTTGACAATCTCAGACGTCCTTCCTTTTTTGCTTTCCCGGTGACGCGAAAAGAAAGGAGTGACTAACTTACCGAAAGAGACAAAAATCACTGCGAAACTCTGTAAACCTCCAGCCCGATGCGCAGAAACTGCCGCAGGGTCAGCAAATCGTTGCCTCGCCAGGCGATCCCGCGCCCCGAGTCGATCCCTTTCAAATATCCGATCGGTGGCAAGCCAGAAGTGGACCCTCGGCGCAAAGCTGCGGTTTGTGGGCCGCTTCTGGAGAGGTACGCCGCCGAGAAGTACTTGAGTACTAGATACACCCAGGAGCTATCCGGCTTCTCCGCGCCCCTCAAAGTTGAGCGGAGACTCTCCCAGGTGCTCCTCAAAAAGGCCGTGATCGTGAGTCGCTCGTCGTCCGTCCCATAAGGGCGTACCGCCTTCCGCACAGTGTTTAGGCAGCGTTCGAAACGATGGGCGGCATTGAGAGCTGACGCGTCTTCCATTTTCCCTTTCCCACAAGTCGCTTTAGATCATCCGGAGCAAGGTTTCACCTGGCACTTCATTAATTACCGCTATCCCACACGACTGTCTACGGTACTACGGTACTGATATGCCGCATATGACCTAACGCGGTAATAGAATAGGTTGCGGTGTAGGGTTACGCGTATGCCCTTGGTGGGAGGAAAATGGCAATGCCCTTTCTCAACAGGCGCGCAAAGGTGAAGCTTACGGAAAGGAGATCTCTTGGCAGGAACGATCGGCCCAGTGGCGGTCCGAAGCGGACAAAGGTGCGCTTCCGTTCCTCTGCGCGCCAGCCGTGGAGCAGCCGACGCTCCAAGTGAACGATCGGCCTCCTATGGTTACCAAAAACCTCGTCCACTTTGAATCAATTGATGTTGGCGCGGAGGGTATTAAGAGAGACTGTGGGTCTTGTCAGTAAAGACGACTGCAGGGATGCAGAGGATAAATGGGCCGGGTTTAGACCACACGTACGAGGTCTCGCGGAGCTGCGCTTACCGTCGTTTCAGGAAGTTGTTCCTCGGGAATACCTGCGAAGAAGCAGCACTTCTCGCAAAGCCTGCCCCGCTTGGGCGGCGGGGCTTTGCCGAGATCACCCGGCTCAAGTTGGGCGGAGGCGCAATCCGTACTGAAGTCCAAGATCCCTTCTCCCGGCAGATAGTGATAGCGGGGGCAGTACTTCCGAATTTCCTTGCGGGTGGCGCACACCATAGAGTGAAACTGTACTTCGATCGAGCGTTTCAACTCGCCCTCTGGCGTCTCGCGGAGTAAAAGGGAAAAGGAATCGATCTTTCCCGCAAGCTTCACCAAATGGCTCGATCCGTTCCTTAGCATCTCAGGAAGTTTAACCACTGCGATGGTCTTTGGCATACGCACATCCTTTCCCGGGTTATTGCCCGGAGTTGAAAGTTGAGATTTGACACAGAGGAATAGTTAGCGCTTCGACATTCCGAAATACGCAAGGGCCATGCGTGGTGATGGGGCACTAGCCTCAGTTTACGAAATATTCGGCCCCGCCACGGGGCGGCAAGCCGAAGCTCGGCCAAGCCGACTGGCAAGGGGTGGCCGGAACCCGCTGCCCGTGCGGCTTTCGGTGGGGATACCGCGATCCG
>Ga0208038_1001137_pt1 | contig 15679 bp, 16 predicted proteins | sample June2015DPH_16_1_FD_184714 | JGI IMG/M metagenome (GOLD analysis project Ga0208038, IMG submission 184714) | Peatland microbial communities from SPRUCE experiment site at the Marcell Experimental Forest, Minnesota, USA - June2015DPH_16_100... | ecosystem: Environmental > Terrestrial > Soil >...
CGCCTGAGCCGGCAAGCGAAGGTCCGGGCACGAAGTCTGAGCACCGGGAAAGCGTCTGGGAGACTGTCCGTTCCTTGCTGATCGTCCTGGTGGGCGTCTTCTGCATTCGGACCTTCATTGCGGAAGCTACCGTGATTCCCACCGGCTCCATGGAACAGACGATCCTGATTGGCGATCATGTGTTTCTGAATAAGCTGCTTTACGGGCCGCGGCTTCCTTACACTTCCCTTCGCATTCCTCCGCTCAGGACTGTGCACCGGCAGGATATTATTGCCTTTCGCTATCCCCGAAATCCGTCCGTAATGTTTGTGAAACGCGTCATGGCCGTGGGCGGCGACGTGCTCAGGGTCGAAGACAGGAAGGTTTTCGTCAACGGTAAGCCGCTCAACGAGCCTTACGTGCAATTCCAGTACTCATCCACCTTGCCGTTGCGGGACAACTTTCCTCCTCCCCTTAATGTTCTGGATACCTTGCCCGCCGCCTGGGGGCTGGACCCGGCTTGGTCGCGGGAAATGCCCAATTTCATCCGGGAAGATGGTTTGCACGTGCCGCAGGGATATCTGTTCTGCATGGGCGACAACCGGGACAACTCGCTGGACAGCAGGTTCTGGGGATTTGTTCCGGAAGAAAACGTAGTGGGCGAGCCGCTCTTCGTTTATTGGTCATACGATGCCCCCAGCCGGGACTGGACGAGCGAGGAGTTGGCGTCGCGACTGAGGTTTGACGTATCCATCGTTTGGAACTTCTTCACCAAAACTCGCTGGTCGAGGACAGGGAAGACCTTCTGATTGGTGATTGGCGATTGGTGATTTGTGATTGAGGTAATCGGCGAGTCGTGATTGGTGATTGACAAGGGAGAAAGCGGCCCACCGCTTTTTCAATCGGCAATCACAAATCGATCGACGGCAATCACAAATCACCAATCGCAAATCACAAATCTCTATGCTATACCGTGACGCTGGTGTTGACATTGACGCTGCAACCGAAGCCAAAGCAGCCATCAAGCAATTAGCGCGCAAGACTTTCAATGCCCGCGTGCTGAAAGATGTTGGGGCCTTTGGGGGATTCTTCTCAATCAAGGGCCTTCCCCGCGACGCCGTCCTTATTTCCAGCATCGACGGTGTGGGAACCAAGCTGAAAATTGCCTTCGCCTTGAATCGCCATTCCACCGTCGGAGTCGATCTGGTCAATCATTGCGTCAACGACATCGCGGTCCATGGCGCGGCGCCCTTGTTTTTGCTCGACTACCTGGCAACGGGGAAAATGCATCCGAAAGTCGTCACGGAAGTCGTGCGCGGGCTGGCCCTGGCATGCCGCTCCGTGGGCTGCGCTCTGATCGGCGGTGAAACGGCGGAGATGCCGGGATTTTATCCGCCCAATGAATATGATCTGGCAGGCTGCATTGTAGGCTGGGTGCGGCGGCGCGAGATTATCGATGGCAGCCGAGTCTGCCCGGGAGACGCCATCGTTGGGCTTCCTTCGATGGGACTGCACACGAATGGATACTCCCTTGCCCGCAAGGTCCTGCTCGAACAAGAAGGAATCAAGCTCACCCAGCAGGTGCCGGAACTTGGCTGGACCCTGGGCGATGAACTGCTCGCGCCGCACCGCTGCTACTGGAAAGTCGTCGAGCCCCTGCTCGCTGAGCATTTGCTCAAGGGATTGGTCCACGTCACCGGTGGCGGGATCACCGACAACACGCCGCGCATACTTCCGACAGGAACGCAGGCGGTGGTCCGTCTGGGAACTTGGCCGGTGTTCCCGATTTTCGAGTTGATTGCCCGGCTCGGTCGCGTCCCGGAGTCCGACATGCTTCGCACCTTCAATATGGGCATCGGCATGATGCTGATTGTGGCGAAGCGAAAGCTCGCTCGCGTTATGACTCTTCTCGCTCGACAGCGCGAAAAGTTCTGGATCATGGGCGAAATCCAGCGCGGAAATCACGGCGTCAAGTACGTCTGAACATTGGCGATTGGTGATTTGTGATTGGTGATTGACAGTATTGACAGTCGCGGGTGGCGCATACATTGTCTTGTATGTATGCGCCCCGTTTTTGGCATCCGCAGCAGAACATTACGAGGCGGCGACATGGAAAAACAATGTCGTCGTCGCCGCCACCACGGCGCCAATCGAAAATCGACGATGGGCAATCACCAATCATCCATCACCAATTGATGGCTCTCATGAAAAACCTTGGAATCCTGCTCTCCGGACGCGGCTCGAACTTTGAGGCCATCGCCCGCAACGTTCAGGCGGGGAAAATCCCCGCCCAAATCGCCGTCGTGATCAGCAACAAGGAGGAAGCTGCCGGCCTTGCCACGGCCAGAAAGATGGGCCTCCAAACCCGCTTCATTCCGTCGACAGGGAAAGAACGGGAAGCCTTCGATCGTGAAGTCGTTTCGGTTCTAAAGGACTTTCAGGTGGATGTGGTGTGCCTGGCAGGTTTCATGCGCATTCTCAGCCCTTATTTCGTTCGCGCGTTTCCGCGTCACATCCTGAATATTCATCCCGCCTTGCTGCCCGCCTTTCCGGGAACCGACGCGCAGAAACAGGCGCTGGATTATGGCGTGAAATTCACCGGCTGCACGGTCCACATCGTGGATGAAGGTGTGGACTCCGGCCCCATCGTCTGCCAGGCCGTCGTCCCTGTTTTGGATGAAGACACCCCCGAATCTCTCGCTGCGCGAATTCTGAAGGAGGAGCACCGGATCTATTCTGAAGCTGTCTGCCTGCTCGTGGAAGACAAGGTCCGGGTAGAAGGGCGGAGACTCTTGAGGAAGGATTGATTCGGTCGCTCTCCGGGAAAACTACTGGCGGTTGCACAATGAGCCCCTGGAGTAATCGTCATGACGTTTCTGCCGTCCGTGATTCGCGCTGAGTATCGTGGTGGGTTTCGTATCCACCTCACCTTCAACGACCTTTCCGAACGGACGGTTGACTTCCGTCCGTGGTTGGAAGGTCCGGTCTTCGAAGCACTCAAAGACCCGGCATATTTCCGGGAATTCTTTGTGGATGGAGGCACGGTGGCGTGGCCGAACGGGGCCGATATCGCACCCGAGACTCTCTACGAGGCTGCGGCGTCGCAGCGAACCCGTGGCAAGCGCCCGCCGCGGGCGACGGCGAATGCGCGCTTGAGGCCAGCCAAGGCGCGGGTCCCTCACTGATACTACCTTTCGGAGGCACTGCTCGGCGTGACATCCGTCGTCTGACATGCCGTCATTCTGATCCCGTCGGCCTAGGAATCGTGTTGCGATCTATGCGGCCTCTTGGCAATTGGACTAGAATGCACGGGTGCGCCGGGAACCGCACTGCGCGGTGCCATGGTCGCATACATGCCAAAGGGCGGCATGTATGCGCCACCCGCGATTGCTCCAGGGCTCCGTCGATAGCCGCTCTCGTCTCCAGAAGTTCCTCTTCGTCCTCCTCGACCAGCCGGTGCACGGCCTCCTGCACTAGAGCGTCTACGCTCGCATACTGCCCCCGCTGGATCTTCTCTTGAACGAGCCTCTCAATCTCGGGTGTGAGGGTAATGTCCATGGTTTGCCCACTCTCCAAACCTAACGCTCGCAATTCGGCTCTCGACATGCAGCCGGATGGCATCTTCGATGAGTTGGCGTGCTTCTTCCTCGGTCTCCCCCTCGGTATAGCAACCCTGGAGGGCAGGACAAATGGCCACAAACCGGCCATCCTCGTCCTTCTCAATCACCACAGTGAATTCGTAACCCTGCATCGTTTCACAACCTCCTTCTCGGTGCGAATGACCTTTGGGGGGATCTTCTTGAGGAGCGCACCGTACTCCGGGCTGACCGTGAGAGTGCTCATCTTCTCCCACCTCCCTTGCTGTACTCAGCATGAGTCAGCACATGGCGCCGGTGGATCGTCCATCAAGCTTGATTATATGCCTACTTGGGTATAACCCAGTTTCTTTTGGCTGCCCTGAACCATCGCGAGGACGATGTGATGGAATGTAGGGCCGCCCCCCGCCATGGCAGGACGGCCAGGCCGGGGCAAGCCCCGGCCCTACATCCCAAATTAGGACACTACCGTTGCGGCGAATCCCGTTGACTCTGCGGCGGGCTGGGTGCAAAATTCCAATTTGGGGTTAGCGGGGGCGAAGCAGCCGAGCATTCGGCGTGGTTGCCGCTCCCAGGGCGTAAACGTCGCATTGAGCTATGAAAAACAGGAAGCTAAAGTTTGGGATAGGTGTGGGCATTATTCTCGCCGTAGTGGGCTGGGAAGCTGTTTCAGGATTTCAGCAGAGCAAAACCTATTACGTCACCGTAAACGAACTCACGCACGGCCAGGCCGCGCGGCATCGCGTGCGTGTGGGAGGCACTGTCGAGCCCGGCTCGGTTGAACGCCGGGCGGGGAAGCTCACCTTCCGCCTCGCTCAGGATGCCAATTCCCTCCCAGTGACTTACGTGGGGACCGACACCTTGCCGGACACCTTCAAGGATGGTGCGCAGGCCATCATCGATGGAGATTACCTTTCAAGCGGCGAGTTTCAGGCCGAGAAGATCCAGGCGAAATGCGCCTCGAAGTATCAGGCGGCTCCGGCATCCCCGGCAGGCGGACCCAAGAATCCCAAGGTTGCGGCTTTGGACCCGGCCAAGTAAGCCCAGAGCATCGTCGCCGGCGGCGGCTCTCTGCCTCCGGTGAGTGTCCCAGAGAGCACTTATGAATCAACTCGAAAGCGTTGGCCTGATCGTTGCGCTGGCCTTTGCCGCATATGCGGTGGTCGCCGGAGTTGTGGGCGGCAAGCTGCGCAGTTTGCGGGTGGTGAGGAGCGCCGAGCGGGCCACGCTGGCATTCTTCGTCATGGTCACAGTGGCGGTGGTCGCGCTCGAGTACCTGATCCTCACCAACGACTTTCACAACGCCTATGTTGCCGAGCACTCCAACCGTGACTTGTTCACTTTTTACAAAGTGGCGGCGCTCTGGGCGGGCCAGGAAGGCTCGCTGCTTTTCTGGACGTGGCTGCTTTCGATTTACAGCGCCCTGGCCGTGTTGCTGAACCGCAAGAAAAACCGCCAGCTCATGCCTTATGTGGTTGCGGTGCTGATGGGCACGGGCGTCTTCTTTTCTTCGTTGGTGCTTTTTGTTGCCAACCCATTTCAAGAGCTGTCGCTCGCCTCGCCCGCTGGGGTGCAACCCTTCGCCCCGCCGGATGGCAACGGGCTGAATCCTCTTTTGCAATACCACTCGATGGTGATTCACCCTCCCATGCTTTACCTGGGGTATGTGGGCATGGTGGTCCCCTTCGCCTTCGCGATGGCGGCCCTCATCACGCGGCAATTAGGTGACAACTGGATCCGCACCACGCGCCGCTGGACGATGGTTCCCTGGATGCTCCTCGGCCTGGGCATTCTCCTGGGCGGCAACTGGGCTTACGCGGTGCTGGGCTGGGGTGGCTACTGGGGCTGGGACCCGGTGGAGAACGCCTCGCTGCTGCCGTGGCTTTCGGGGACCGCGTTCCTGCACTCCGTGATGATCCAGGAGAAGCGCGGGATGCTGAAGGTGTGGAATGTCGTGCTGGTCATCACAACTTTCTTCCTCAGCATCTTCGGGACGTTCCTGACCCGCAGTGGCATTGTTTCTTCCGTGCACGCCTTCGCACAATCGAACATCGGCCCCTTCTTCGCGGTCTTCCTTTTCATCATTCTTTTTTTGTCGCTCACGCTGCTTTTTCTGCGCTTGGATCATCTCAAGAGTGAGAACAAACTCGATTCCCTCGTTTCCCGAGAGAGCGGCTTCCTCTTCAACAACTGGATACTGCTGGCGCTGGTCTTTGCGGTCCTCTGGGGAACGTTGTTCCCGCTGATTTCCAAGGCTGTGCAAAATGTGAGCGTCACCGTGGGCGCGCCATTCTTCAACAAGACGGCCATACCCATGGGCCTGCTGCTCCTCTTTCTGACCGGCGCGGGTCCGCTGCTGGCCTGGCGGAAGACTTCCTTCCAGAGTCTCAAGCGGAATTTCCTCGCGCCGCTGATTATTGCCGGGGTATCAGGCGCGATTCTGCTCATCGCGGGTGTGCGGCATTTCTATGCATGGATGACCCTGGTTCTCTCCATTTTTGTGAGCGTCTGCATCCTGGGAGAGTTCTGGAAGGGCGCCCGGACGCGCATGAAAACTGCCGGCGAGAATTTTGCCCAGGCTCTCTATAACCTCACCATGCGGAACACGCGGCGGTACGGCGGTTACGTGGTGCACCTGGGCATCGTGCTCCTCTTTATCGGGTTTGCGGGCTTGGCCTTCAAGACGGAGGGCAAAGGCTTGATGCGAGAGGGCGACTTGCTGCGGGTGAGGAATTACCTGCTGCGTTGCGACGGCCTCGCGAACGGCGACACTCCGAATTACGAATACACCCGGGCGCTTATTACCGTCACCAAGGACGGCCACGCATTCACCTCGATGCATCCCGAGAAACGTTTTTACAAGGCCAGCCAGCAGCCCACAAGCTACGTATCCATTCACCCCACGCTCTCGGAGGACTTGTACGTCGTGCTTGCGGGTCTGGACCAGGATACGGGCAAGGCGGTCATTGAAGTGTTCGTGAACCCGCTGGTCATGTGGGTGTGGATCGGCGGCGTGGTGGTGTTCCTGGGAACGCTCCTGGCGCTCGTGCCCAGCCGGGTGGAGCGCGAGATGGCGGAAATCCGCCGGGCCCAGGAAGTAGCGGTACAGGCGAACGATGCCATCTAAATGGACTTTAATCATCCTCGCTCTTGGCCTGTCCGCGGCTTCCATGACGCGCGCGGACGGCTCCAAGAAACCGACGCTGGAATCGATTGGCGACCAGGTGATGTGCCTGTGTGGCTGCGTGGCGACTCTGAACCACTGCCCGCACCGCGATTGCGCGACGGTGGCGGAAATCCGCCCCATCATCGAAAAAGAAATCGCCGCGGGCAAGGACGAAACGGCGATTCTCCAGGATCTGGCGATCCGTTATGGCGTGCAGGTGCTGGCCGCTCCCCCGGCCAGGGGATTTAGCTTGACGGCCTGGATTCTCCCCGGCGTGGGCTTGCTCGCTGGGTTATCGTTCGTAGTGGTCATCGCGCGGCGATGGAGGAAACCGGCGCCTGTGTCAGCCGGCATCCGCCCTGAGCCCTTAGACCCGAAGTTACTGGCGGCGGTGGAAGAAGAAATGAAGGCTTCGGGGCTAGGGACTGGGGGCTAGGAATTGGATCATTGATTCATTGAGTCATTGATTCATTGGAGGAAGCGCCGCCGTTGAAGAACCGCAGGACCGGACCGCGGGTCCTGCACTACGCCAATTGCCGGTTAGTTTGGCAGTTTCTATGTTTCTCGTTATCGGATTACTGATTGCCTTAGGTTTGGCGGCCTTCGTCGCGACGCCATTGCTTTCGGCGGAAGGCGCGGGGAATTCTACTTTGCCCGTGGATGTCACTCCGCTCGGGGATTTAAAGCGACGCCGCCTGGTGGTCTACGAGAACCTGAAGGACCTGGAATTCGAACACCAAGCCGGAAAGATCGCCGCCCAAGACTACCAGAGCCTGCGGGAAAATTACCTTGGTGAAGCCGCTGCCCTCATGGCTGCCACGCAGGAGGCTGAACAACTGAGAGAGAATGATGCCGTGATAGAACGTGAGGTCGCGGCGCGTCGTGCCTCCCGGAAAATCCAACCCCCCCAGGATTATGTTTGTCCCCATTGTGGTTTCGAGAATCCCGTGCCCGTGAAGTTTTGCGGGGAGTGTGGAACGAGGATTACGGATCACCCACGGAATCCGTGAAGCCACGTGACGGGTTATTCATTGCCGATTGCTGATTGCCGATTGACGATTGAAAAAGTGGTGTGGCAAGTTCCTCGGCTGTCCATCAGTCCCGCTGAGCGGGATCAATTGAAAACCGGGGTCCGTGTTCTCAGTGACCTCTGTGGTAAAAGCTTTTCACCACGGAGGGCACAGAGGTCACGGAGAAGACATCTGCGAGACCCTATGACTTTACGATCACTGCGCAAGTGCGCGGGGCGAGCTGAAGTTTGACTGGCAGCTTATCTTCCGCCTCGGGATGAAACGGCTTGAGGACCTCGACGGTCTCGCCTTCTCCTCCCGGCCAGGTCACCTCCGCGCCAGCCTCCTCGTTACTGTAATTGACGACCACGCAGGCTTTGCCGGGTTTGTCCACCCCCTCGAAGACCGAATAACGGACGTCCTTCCCTGCCCTCACCTCCGCTCCCAGGGTGTCGCGAAAACGCCCAAGAAAAAGCAGGTCTCGATGCTTGGTGCGAATCCGAATCAACTCCCGAACGTACTCCGAGAGCCGACTCGTCAGTGGCTCATCCATCGAATCGTTATAGTGGCGAGGCTGGACGGCCCAAACCAAGCCATACCGCATGCCATTATTCATCACGTTGAAGTTTCCCGGGCTCTCCGCGCAGATGGTGGAAGTCCACTCGGGAAACGTGTAGCGGAGCGCGGAGGAGTTCATGTCGATATCGTTCATGCGCACGTAGGAGACATCCACTAGCGGAAATGCTCGATCCCAGAAGATCTCTGACGCCAGCGCAAACTGGGGGTCTACCTCCCGGCACTTCGCAAGGATCTCTCGGAACGTGGCCAGTAATTCCTCCGTCATGGAACGGTCGGGTGAGGTACGAAGTCGGGGATTAAAATCCAAACCAGCGGTTAAACACGTCTTATCCAATTGGAACCCGTCGGCGCCGTCTTTAACAAGTTGAACGAACTGGTCCACTACGGATTTGCGGAATTCGGGGTGAGCAGGACTGAGCACGGTCATCTTGTGGTCCGTTAACCCCATGCGGGCAATGTTAGTGCCCTCACCCCATCCCATCAGCGCGAAGTCCTCGGCCCATCGTCCCATAACCGCATATTGATGGAGTCGCTCTTTGAACAAAGGCGTGGCCGTGTCGGCCACCTGGATATTGGCAAATATCAGTGGGTGCACCCCTATCCTCTTGATGTCCGCCAGAGCTTGCCTAAACTCCTCCGGCGTTCCTAATCGCGGATTGGGACGATACTGTGGATAGCCGCGATCGATCCCGCCCATGTCCCATCCCAAAATCTCGAAGGTCGTCACACCATATTTCTTCGCGTCCGCTGCCAGCTTGGGCAAGTCTTTGAAACGATGCACGATCACGTCTTCGCAATTGGAAATTATGATTGACTGCCAGGCCATCTCTTTTCTCAGGCAGCTCGCGGGCCTCCGTACCTGGAAGTGCTGGTCGAACCATGAGCGGTACAACTCGCTGCCCTCATGCCAGTCGCCACGGTGGACCTGTAGCGCCACGGGACCGGAGTTGAAAATACCTCGCTTGAGGTAAGGGAACTTCATCCAGCCCATGGTGAGCCCGATAGGTTCCCCGGGCGGCACGTCTTCAGGCGCCGGCCAGTTATCACCCACTGCCGCGCTCTTCGTGAAGGGACGAAGTTCAAGGTAAAGGCCCGTCAGCCTCGATTCAGGATCGTGATTCGCATAATAAAGCCCCAGGTTGGCCTTGCGGTTAAAGAATTCCATCCATCCCATTTGCAGGTGACCGGGGTAAGTGAAACCCGCCGCATCATAGCGAATTCCCAAATTGCCCCCACCGTAACCTCCGGGGCGAAAATTGCTGAAGACCGATGGGGCGAGATTCCAGTTCAAACCCGGTATCAGCGACTCGGTATCGAGACGGTTTCCTAAGCCCTGCTGGCCGCCAACAATGCCAAAGTAAACCTCCGCCAGGGGCAGGTCGGTGGGGTTGTCAACCTCAATGGCAAACTCCATATGGCCGCCGACCGCGCGAATCTGATAGCGCACCTTGACATCGAGCGTCTCCCGCGCATTGCGCAGCCTCTCATAAATGCAGGTGACACCGTCTGCCGTTTTTTCAATCCGGCTGACATCCTGCTCGCTGCTGGTGAAGTAGTTGGCCTCATAATCAGGCCGGGGTAGGAGGAGCCGGAAATTTTCGCCCAGCCGAGGGTCCTGGATGACCTCGAGCGCGGGACTCTTCCAGGCTACACCAACTAAATTCCCGTTCCTGCGGTCCAAGCGCAGGCGGCAGATCGGAGTCTCGACGACCTCCGTACCCTCGGGGGATGAATCCTGCCCTTGTTGCGACCGGGCCTTGCCAACCCCATCCCATGCGCTCAAGGAAGCCAACACGCCTCCGGTTACCGTCAAAAATTCTCGTCGATCGAGCGACTCACGAGTTAGCTTTTGCATATCCTTCGGATCCGACTCATGCATTCTTGTTTGCTCCCTTCCCCTTTCGCTTGACGAATTATGAATTCCCAGCCAGTATAATTGTATAGGAAACATGGGCCTGTAGCTCAGTTGGGAGAGCACATGGTTTGCAACCATGGGGTCGGGAGTTCGAACCTCCCCAGGTCCACCAATCAATCCGAAGGACTTAACCCCAAACGTTCTGTTCACGAAAAGTACAAGTTCGTACAACCAAGTGCCCTATAGTAAGGCGTGGGCGACTTTCGAGGCGGCTTTCCGTTTTTCGCCCGACACGGCGCGGGTGTATATGTCGAGCGTTGTCCTAATATCAGCGTGTCGCAGGAGTTCCTTTTGAACCACGGGTGTCGTGCCGAGCGCATGGAGCAGGGTTGAATATGTTCGGCGGAAAGTATGCCAACCCACCTTACCGATGCCAGCTTTCTCAGCTGCAGGCTTGATGTGGTCGGTAAGCATGACGCCCGGCCAACGTGGTTTGCCTGAATCGCTGGCGAACACATAATCTGAATCCGATACGAACGATGCTCTTGCCTTGTGTTGAAGAAGAGCCTCAGCAAGAGTGGGGTCTAAAGGCAAAGTGGCTTCGGAGGCTTCGGTCTTGGTAGGATTTACTTCCCCTCCTACAACACTTCTCAGGATTCTAACGGTAAGGCTTTCAAAATCAATATCTCCCCACTGTAAGGCCATGAGTTCACACACCCTCAGGCCCAAGCAGGAAATCGTGATTACCATAGTTTTGTAAGGCTCATCAAGCTTGCTCAGAAGGGACTTGAACTCCTCTGTGGTCAGGACACGCGGAGCTTTCAGTCTCTTTCTTGACTGCCGCACAAGCGTGATTGGGTTTATATCCAACATTTTCCAGCGAATAGCCTGATTGAACAAAGTGTGCATGTATTCTCGAATGTGGGCTTTCACTTGTCGGGAAGATTGGTACTCATCTAACCAATCTTGAACGGCCATTGTTTCAATCTCTGGAACAAACTCCGTTCCCCATTTGGGTCTGACGTGTTTGTCGAATGTCCAACGATAGCAATTCAGAGTGTTGAGCCGGCAATGCTTCGGCGCATATTCCTTCATGAACCGATCAATCAGCGCATCCACCGTCACAGAGTGGAATTGCTGTTGTGGATTGTGTGCGTTGATCCGCAGGCGAAGGTGCCCAACGGCCCTTTCCGCGTCTGACAAAGTCGGGAGTTTCTCGACTGTTCCAATTAGCAAAGACCTCAGTTTCCCGTTTTCCATCCAACGGAATTGCCAAACGTTCGGCCCTTTCTTCCGCCGCCTAATCGTCAAGTTTCCGTACTGGTATCGTGCCTGCATGGTTCCTCCATTCAAAATGAAGTTGCCGTGCGGCACGGTTGGCTCCCTGATTGTAGTCTGGAATTGATCCAGGCGTCCAGCGCTGTCGCCCGATACCGCCAAAACTTTCCAACCTTCAGCGCGGGCACCTCGCCGCGCTTCGCCATCCGTTCGAGCACCTTCGGATGAATCTTCAGAACTAGGGATGCTTCCTTGCTCGTGAGGAGGACTTCCATCCCACCACATGCCGCGACGCTCGCGTGGTGCTCTCCGTGCGTTGCTCGCAACAACGATGTGGCTTCGAGATTTGGTTCAAATTCCTGCTTTGTGGACTGCCTTTCTTCAAGCGCGACCAAACGTGCCATCCTCACCTCACAAATATCCCGCCCAACCCAGAAGCTGTCCCAAGGACCAATGTGTCATGATCGTTCAGCCTATATGCCAGCCTTTACCAATCGCCTCCATACATTCCTCCATGCATTCCGCCTCTGGCTGAGTGTTGCTTGTGTCTTTGGGCCCGGCCCGCCTACCGCCCAATTCATCGCCCACGCCACGTCAAGTTACAGTTCCGCGTAATGTGACCTCTTGGAGCTGAGCATTCCGAGGACTGCCCCACGGGTCATCGTCAAACGGAACAGAATTCCTGTCAAATTTCCGCGTACAGACGTATCTCAAATGGCTCTATCTGCCTGTCCTCCTGATTTTTCAATGGGTTAGATGACGAGACTTTGAATAGTTTCGACCTTTAGCAAGGGAACCCAAAGACACCATGGGCGAGGTGTTGTCCGCGCCCTCAAGAAAAGATCCCGGTGTCGAATGACGCAGTCCGTCCGGTGACGGACACGCGAAAGTGACTGAGGTTCTTATGGCAACTTTATCTGTACCCACTTCACTGCCGCTGGGCAGCCCAGCGGCAGTTCCTATCCTGCATAAGGGGCCAACTTCACGCCGGCCCACGAGTCGTCCCAGCGTGCGTGCCAAAGACCGCTGGGATGATGAGCAACTCCAGAACAGGCAGAACCTTATAGTTGAAATGCTTCCCCTGGTTAAGCGCCTGGCCTTCAAGATTCGCCAATACCTGCCTTCCCACGTGGAAATAGACGATCTGGTTGCCAACGGCGTGCTGGGTCTAGTTGATGCCATCCGCAAGTTCGATGCCGGCAAGGGGGTGAAGTTAGAGAGCTACGCGCAGCACCGTATTCACGGTGCCATTCTGGATGGCCTGCGCGGCGTCGATCCAGTCTCCCGGGACATTCGGCGAAAGCACATGAGAATTCAAAAGGTTTATCGCGATCTGGAGGCCAAGCTCGGTCGCCCTATCCAGGACGAAGAGATGGCCGGGGCTTTGGGAATGAATCTGGCGAACTGGCACCGGACATTAAACGGGATGCAGGCCGGGGGATCTGACTTTGCGGGACGCGCCCTTACGGCGGGTCCGACCGCCACAGTGCCTTCGGTTGATCCAGCGCTCTTGGCTGACGATTCCCCGACCGCGGGACCGAGTCCTTTCGATCTCTGCAACCGTCGCGAACAGTGGGATATCCTCCGTCGCGCAGTCTCTTGCCTGAGGGGAGGTGAACAGCAGGTCATTAGCCTTTACTACGAGCATGAGCTCACGATGAAACAGATCGCTGATCGCCTGGAAGTGCATGAATCCCGCGTTTCGCAGATCCACGCGACGGCTTTGGTCCGCTTGAGGACAAGCCTATATACCCTGGGAATTGGGTTTGAGGCCTCATCTACAAGATTGAATCCGGCCTAACCCAGATGCAGGGCACCATTTGTGCGGGCTTCCAAGCACGCTCGCCCCGTAGGCAGAATAGGAAGCTACTCTCTTCCGCTCATAACCGCGACACAGTTTCGCCGTCGATCAAGGTGGTTACAGACGGGGGTAATAGGAAACAGACAACATTTATTCGCCGCTTAGCGCCCATTTGTCGACATCGCAGCAAATCCCCTATATACTAATAGTTTGGAGCGTTCAGGGCGCGTACTCCTAGTCTATGAGCAGGATTTTTGTCTTCGCAGCTTCGAAAGCAGAAGCAGGCCCGTTGGCACGGCTCCTCGGAGTCTCACGGTGGGACTGTGCTTCCCATGCAGGCCCAATCACGGCGGGGCCGAATCGACTCGAGTTCTTCATCACCGGGATGGGACCCAAGCAGGCGGGAGAACGCGCAGCCCAGATCCTCTCTCGCGCTCTCGGTCTGCGATCACCGGGTGAACGGCAGGCCGAGGACCCGGATCTCGCAATCCTAATTGGCTTCTGCGGGAGCCTGACCGCTTCGCTCCCTGAATCGGCCGTCGTTATGTACTCAAGCTGCCTCTCGGCGACGAATGGTGGATCGCCGTGCCTTTGCACTCCCGAGCTTTCTGAACATGTCACCGCGCAACTGAATGCCCAGAATGTGGTGTGCAGATCGGTTTTGGGCATAACCTCTCCACGCGTAGCGTGTACCAAGGATGACAAACTCGGGCTCGCTGGAACGGGGGCACAGGTTGTGGACATGGAAACTTACGAGGTGCTCTCAGCAGCGCGTAAATTCGGTGTTCCCGCAGTAGTCGTCCGCGTCGTCTCGGATTCTCTAGACCGCAAACTCCCCGATTTCAACCGCGCGCTGAACCCGGACGGCAGCGTCAACAACGGCATGGCCCTTCGTGTGATGTTGGGCTCCCCTTTGCTGACGGTCCGCGCCTACCTAGCCAGCACGAGAGCAGCCCGACACCTTGCCAATGCACTTGGTCCCGTTCTGTCGGCGGATTTCCCTCGGCATACGTAGTGCGGTTATGAACCGTGAGATTTCTTCATACTTGAACCGCTCAACTGGGCTGGCAACCAGGGGGAGCCTAGTGTTTCTCACAATGGTGCTCTTGGCTTCCCTCACGCTTATCAAGGTTCTGCGTCCCGCGGTTTCTCAACTAAAAGAGCCCAGGCAGTTGCTTGCCCAAGCCGACCACTTCGCGTGGCTCTCGAATTGGCAGCGGGCGGGTGAGCTTTACGCCCGTGCGGAGCAACTTGCGATCCAGAAGGGTGACAAGCGAGACGAGTTATATGCCACATGTGGACTGGGCCGGGCGAACATAGGCGTGGATTCCATCGCACAGACTTCAGCGCAATTGACCCGCATCCTGAACGACCCTGTCGCAGCAAGCGATTCCTGGTTGAGGATTCGCTGCCTGGCGACTCAAGGCGACATTTTACGAGACGATCATCCTGATGCTGCGGCCCAAGCCTGGCGGGAGGTTCTCACTCTGGCAGAAGGATTAGGTGACAAGCCATGGCAGGCGAGAGCGCAAGCCGAACTGGCCATCATAGACTTCATCATGGGTGGCAATGATGAAAAGGCAAGAGGATTGCTCACCTCTGCGTTGACTTCAGCTACTGCCAGAGGCGATTTACCAACAGTAGTGCTCTACGGGTCAGCGGTTGGCAATGGGTTTGCCGAAATGGGCCGCGCCGGTGAAGCACTGGAATATTGCAACGCGGCTCTACACATCGCGGCAGTGGTCAAGGACATTGGGTTCCCGTTCCTTGCTTATGGCTGCACGGGGCGGGCGCTTGCACTCCTGGGCAGGGTGGATGATGCCCGTGCTGTTCTAGTGCAAACACTGGACAAAACCCGCCAGTTAAACATGCCGCTAGAGCAGTCCCAAGTCTTGGTCGCACTGGGGAAGGTAGAGGCAGCGGCAGGTCATCCGCACATTGCGACTCAGTATTTTGAAGAGGCGGGCAGGCTGAGTCGGACGAGTGGATTCATTCACTCAATTGCTTGGAGCATGTACGAAGCTGCAAGAGTTTATCGTGATGAAGGCCAATACACCGACGCGGAGCGGTGCGAAATTGAAGCGATGAGCGCCATGCGCCACGTGGCGGACAAATATCATCTACCGCTCCATCTGGCCATGCTTGCTGATCTGAAAGCCAAAGAAGGGGACTTTGCAAAGGCTCAGGAATTCTATGACCAAGCTGCAGACGTTACTGAGAGCCTCCTCGCGAACAGTCCGAGCGAGCAGGTGAAGAGTTCGCTCATCGCGACTATGAGCGATACCTACTAGTACTAGGTTAAGTAGCTACGAGGAGTCTTCGAATCGTGACTGGCACCAAGGGCAGTAGCCCGATAACCTAATCAAGATGACTTGCAATCTCTTCCTCACGCTCGGCAAGGTCGCACCAGAAGTT
>Ga0208038_1001141_pt1 | contig 15655 bp, 15 predicted proteins | sample June2015DPH_16_1_FD_184714 | JGI IMG/M metagenome (GOLD analysis project Ga0208038, IMG submission 184714) | Peatland microbial communities from SPRUCE experiment site at the Marcell Experimental Forest, Minnesota, USA - June2015DPH_16_100... | ecosystem: Environmental > Terrestrial > Soil >...
AAGGCTTCGGCCCGGTCCGGCCCGTCGCCGGCCTAAGCCGCTTGTCAGCTACCAGACTTACCGACGACTATCTGGGTGGGACTTCCACCCACTGGCGATCCGCGCCGTTGGGGCGCACATAACATTCCCGCCTTATGCTCGCATCTCCTTTGTTTTCATACACATTCCCGCTTAACCCCAGAGCTTTCCACACTCTTCCTTTGTTTTCAATAACATTCCCGCGTCGATCCGTAAAAAAAAGAATTCTTCCTCCAAGGAAGCAGACTTCCTGTCCAATTGAATAAGAGGACTCTTCTGGTCGATCCTGTGTCGAAACCTGGCAGCTTGCTGTAGCGCCGAGCCCGCCCTGCGGGACCTCCCTTCCGTCTGCCGCCAAAAGTGTCCCAACGTGGTGGGAAATCACGGCTAACACCCTTTCTTTTCAATAATATTCCCGCCTTATGCTCGCATCTCCTTTGTTTTCACATGCATTCCCGCTTCGGCGCAAAGTTTTCCACGGCCGTCCTTTGTTTTCAACAACATTCCCGCGTCGCTCCGTCAAAAAAAAGAATTCTTCCTCCGAGGAAGCAGACTTCCTGTCCAATTGAATAAGAGGACTCTTCTGCTGGTTTCATACCTCCTGGGTTACGTTTGAGGACTGATTTGCGTCGTCGCATCGAAAAGACCGTCCACCAATGCCCCAGGGTACCCGCAGGGCGGACACGCACTATACTAGCCTATCTTGCTTCGCCTGTCAAGAGAAAAAATGCAGCAGTCAGGGTTCAGGAGTCTGAAGCCGCTAGGACGCACGCCGGACGATTATGAGCCCCAACGGGGCGACCCAGCCCAGCCCAGGGCAACGAAGCTGTGAAAAAACCGCGTTGTAGGGGCGGCCCTTGTGGCCGCCCTCGGGCAACCATCCCGCGCCTGCGGGACCCCCACGACGCGCCGCCACAACGCGATTTTTTCACACCTTCAACGCCCTGGGAATCAAGGAGCGGTCACAACCTCAAGCCCTGAAGGGGCGCCCCAATTAAAACCTACGCCACAATCGGTATCGAGGGGAGCACCATCGAGTGGTAAGTTTTCAGGAGGAGCAGCGAAACTTTTTGGAGGCGTACGGGGTTGATTGCGGCGAACGATATGTGTGGGATTGGAGCAAGATCGTGGGTCGCCCCTTCAGGGCTCACGCGTTGAAACGGGTTGGGCCGCGTAACCCAGGCCGATGGCCTGGTCCCGCAGGGCGGGATGGGTCGCCCCCTTGGGGCTCAACAACCGGAATAGTTGAATCTCGTGCGGAAAGAGCGGGGGATTAGGGGTTGGGGGCTCGGGATTCCCGGCCCGGGACTAGCCGTCAGCTTTCGCCTTACCACCCGTTGTTACTGATAACTGAAAACTGATAACTGAAGACTCATTTTCAGCGGCGTGCCCCATCCCGATTGATTACGTTCGGTTGCTGGGGCATCGCGCACGAGAAAAGCCCACGGTCAGAACCGCACTGGCCGTGGCTGGGGTGGGATGTGGGAAGGTCAACCGATGCGATCAGGTTGGATCTTGAGCTTCTTACCTGCGATCACCTCGATCTGTTCCTTATAGTACGATTGCCCCTTGGCATCACGGAATTCGATGGTATGCATGCCGGTTCGCAATGGGAACTTTTTTAGTTGTCCCGTGCGGCCTGCGAATCCGCCATCGACAAAAATTTGATTACCCTTTTGCTTCGTCGAAATCTGGACTTCGCCCACCGGTGAGACGGGGTAATAACGCGATCCGTAGTAGGGGCCGTACCCATAATACCCCCCCGGATAAAACCCCGGACCGAAGCCACCGCCCATGTAGCCCCCTCCGAAATAGCCTCTTTGTGCGGACGCTGCCGGCACAAAGGTTAAAAACGCCAAAAGGGCAATCGCTGAATACTTCAAAAACCGTGTCATGGCTGCTGCCTTCTTTCCAACGCCGGCCTTCAAAACCTGCTCGCTCTTGGCCTGCATATTCTGTTAGATGCAAGAAATGACAATTTGATACGTTGAATAAGTTAATTAATATTAAATATCTAGAAAAAGCAATAGGGCAATCCTTCGTTCTGAGCGTTCACAGCCTTTCGGCTGCCCTTATTTCGCAGTAACTCGGCGCGTCGCCAGAGGGGAGCATGTACTGAATCTAACTGACTTACGAGTCGAGTCGCAGCAGAGCAGGGTCCCCGGCATGTAGCTCGGTTAATGCTTACCAAATAGTTGGGGACTCGGGATTCGGGCCTCGGGTCTAGCTGTCATCTGTCAGCGTTTGCCTTGCCACCCGTTCTTACTGATAACTGAAAACTGAGAACTGAAGACTTCCTAACCGAACCGCTTCCGTAGCCTTCAAGACCTCACGTCATTCCTCGAGGAACTGAAGATCGATCCTGCGGCACAAAGACTTGCCATCGCGGACCTCGAGCGGACCGAGACAGCCACTATTCCCGATATCCTCCTGACAATGGCCGAGCTTCACGAGCTCTGGCCAATTCAATTCTCTGAGAAGTCTCGTGGGGGGCCGTAATCAGAACCCACTAGTGTCATGCGACACCCTATTGTTGACAATGGTACCACTCGACCGTTTGTATGGCCAGGGCTTGTCCCGGCCTCATCCGATCCCGCATAAACAGGTGGACCTCGCGAGGCCGCAGCTTCCGCACGCCGCAACGGTCATCCGAGCGTCGTGACAGCTTACGAATCCGGTCAGGGCAACCCACAGTGTGCGCTGGGGGCGCAGAATTACCCAAGTGTGCCCCCATGCCCCGAAGAAAAATCGAGCCAAAACGGCCGATTGCGGAAAGTCTGAGGTATAATTCTGGACGCCGGAGGGCCACGATGGCAATTCAGGACCCTACCCATCTCAGGCATCGCGGGCGCGCGTTCGGCCCCAGTCGTACCGCTCAGTTTGGAAGTTCAGAGCCCACGGGGCAGTGTACCTTGCCCTCGGATGTTCAGACTCTCATCCGCGAATTCATGCAGGCCCTCGTGGAGGAAATTCAAGCCATTAAGAAGGGACGTGGTGGCTCGATCATCACGGTTCACAATGGCATATTTGTGCGGCGGGAGGGACCTTTCTTCGTTTACGTTTTTAGTACGGAGAGCCCACTGATTGTAATGGATGACGCTCCTGCAGAGGTCGAAGTCGGTGGCCAAAAGTTTCCTGGGCAGATCATTTCTGTCCAGGGGAGTGACGTAGCAGTTGGGATTGAGAACGACTTTGGAAAGACCATCGCCCAGGCTCGGCTCATCACGGATCTTTCGTATCTGCTTGAGGCGCTCCGGAAGCGCTACGAGGAGGTGTTGAAGGGAGAGCGCACGTTAGATACCGCCCTTAGTCAGCGGGTTTTCGGCCTCGCCCCCGTTTCGACTCAAACCGATGGCACAGAGCTGAATCTTCCGCCCTCTTCCCACCCGCCGAACGCTGAACAGGAAACCGCAATACGTACTGTTTGCGGTAGCGATGTCCAGTTCATATGGGGACCGCCCGGTACAGGAAAGACTCAAACGATTGGGTTCCTGATTGCAGCCCTGCTCCGCCGCAACCTGCGCGTTCTTGTTGTTTCTCATACCAACATCGCCACCGACAACGCGATCGAGAAAGCTGCAAGACTCTTGGAGGCAACCGAGGATTATCAGAGCGGCAAGCTGGTTCGCTACGGCACCTCTAGCCCCAATTCAGATCTGCCGGCGATGGTCCGCCTGGATAAAATTACCGAGTTCCTGGGACGGCGCCTCAAAGATCAGCTTGCAGAGCTCCAAGCAAAGCTCCAAAAGGTCAATTCTGAATTGAAGAGCCTGCGGGAAGTCCAAACATTGCTAGCCGCAGAGAAGGAAGTACTCCGAAAGCTGACCGAATTGGAAATCAATGTTCAGCAGTGCATCCGAGAACACGAGACTGCTCGGTCTCGCGGGGGAAATCTCAGGGCGCAGCTACAGGAAATCAGCGCAAAGATTGCCACGGCAGAGGCCGCTGGAAGGCTAAAGCGGTTTTTTCTTGGCCTGGATCCGGCGAAGCTACGAGTCGCGGCAGCTCAGACCCAGAGTGAACTGGATGTGGCCGTTAAGGTTAGCTCTGCGCTGACAGCCAAGCGGGATGACCTTCGAGCTGCCGTGGAACTCGCCCGAAGCGACCAAGAGCGTCACGCGCGGGAGGCTCGGGTCCTTCTGTCTCGAAATGGGCTCGACGCTGATGGACTCACCGCGCGCCTCGGCGAGCGCGCCAAACAATCTGAGGAATTGACCGCAGCAATTCGCACAGTGGAAACGGAGCTTGAGGCTCTGCGATCGAAGATTCTACGCGAAGCGAAGGTGATCGCGACCAGTTTGACCAAAGCGACCATTTCGAAGCAGATGGATGACCAGAAGTTTGACGCTATCGTGGTGGACGAAGCGAGCATGGCTCCGATGCCAAGCCTTTACTTTGCTGTAGGAAGAGCAGCGAAGAAAGCAATCATTGTGGGCGACTTCCGCCAGTTGCCACCGATTTGTCTCGCCGATACCCAAATCGCTCAGAAGTGGCTCGGCCGGGATATCTTCAATGAAGCCGGCGTTCAGAGCGCGGTCGACAAGCAGAAACAAGAGCCCCGTCTGAAAATGCTGTGCCGGCAATATCGGATGCATCCGGAGATTTCGGCAACTTCCAATGGCATCTTCTACAAAGGGCAGCTCATTGACTGTTTGAGTAATGATACACTCCATGATATCAATGTGCTTCTGGAGAAGTCGCCGTTCGGCCACAATCCGCTGCTACTCTACGACGTTTCATCGACAAACCCCTGGAGCAGCCACCTCGAACGACGCGGGCGCTACAACCTGTATAGCGCGGTGCTTTCGGCGGAACTCGCCAAGCAGGCCACCCAAGCGGGGATCGAAAGCGTTGGAGTCATTTCGCCGTACTCAGTACACGCACGCCTGATCAAAATGATTCTGGAAGACTCCGGCGATCCACAACTCCGTCGCCTCCAAGTTTCCACCGTTCATAAGTTTCAAGGCTTGGAACAGGATATGATCATCTTTGATATCGCCGAAGGTCCGATGCCTCGTTACGGGCCATCCGGTCTGGTTGATGGCGTGGATTTGGGGAGCCAGGCCGCCAAGCTTATCAATGTTTCCATTACCCGGCCAAAGGCGCAGATCGCCGTAGTCGCCAACGTAAAGTACCTAGTCTCGAAGCTTCCTCGTGGTGCTATTCTCCTTCAACTCTTAGGGCAACTGCAAGGGCGAGGCACCGTTGTGGATTCGAAAAGGGTGGTTGACGATTATTTCTGCTCGGAGTTCGAGCGCTGGGCGAGGCTGCTTGATCCGCGCGATGACGGAATTAATCCGAACGACGGAACCCTCTACACGGAACGCAATTTCTACGCGGTTTTTTTCGCGGACCTGCGCAAGTCGACCAAGGAAATCATCATTGTCTCGCCCTTCCTGACCGCCACCCGGGCGCAGCAGTTTTTCAACTTGTTCCGTTCAAAACTCGCTGACGGGTTAGAACTCCGAGTCTTTACACGTACTCTCCGCGAACAGCAAGGCGACATGTTCAGACAGGCAGAGATGGTGTTCGAGGAACTCAAGCGAATTGGGGTACAGGTTGTCGAACGGAGAGGGCTGCACGAGAAGTTCGCGTTCATCGACCGGAAGTATGCGTGGGAGGGCAGCCTCAATATCCTTTCGCAAAGCGAGGGCAGAAGCACCGAGCACATGCGGCGGCTACCATATGCCAGCACGTGCGAGGAGCTGATCAAGCTCCATAACTTTGGGAGCGACACAGAGGTTGCCCCCGGATCACGCGAACCTGTCCGGACCGACCGCAAGTGTGATAAGGATGGCTCCGTGGTGCTCTTGGTGCCCGGCCCACACGGCTTTTTCCTTGGTTGCGATCGCTATCCTGCGTGTGATGGCCCGACATGCAAGTCCATTGGATGGGGTGAGCGCGTCGGCACAGATGTAAAATGCGCCGCTTGCGGCAAACCCATGGTCGCTTTGCGAGGCCGTTTCGGCGTCTATCTCAGGTGCTCTGACCCGAACTGCAAGGGGACGGGGAGCATGAAAAAGTAGTCGGGCCGCGCGGGGATTGGCGGACACCTTTCTGATTCTCCGGCAGTGCTGAATCTGCGCGAAAGTAGAAGGACGGGACATCCACTAGTTCGTGGCTGGCGCAGAGCGAAGCTCTGCGGTGTTGAAGCACGGCAACTGCCCAAACGCAGAGCTAGCGCTCTGCGCCAGCCGGCGTCCCTCGTTTTCCGAAGACGGCTCACAGGACCGTGAAATGTGGCAAAGGATGCAGGATAGCCTGAACCGGATCGTCGGCACCAGCAGTTCTATAAAATGAAAGGCAAGCCATGAGTGACCGATTGAAAACCATTTCTTACACCGATGAAAGAGCAAAGGAGATCGTCGAGAGGTTTTGTGGTCATGTCCACTGGCTGGTAAGAGTGCGACACACCTACAGAGTCCTTTTTGAGGACAAGCAGCCGTCCTGCCAGACTCTTATGGAAAAAACAGCATCGTGGTTCTTCGCTGATCTAAACAGGATATTGCAGGAATACCTGCTCTTAGAATGCGCCAAGATTACTGACCCCGCAACGACCGGCAACCACGAAAACTTCACGGTCGATTGCCTTGTTCGAAACATCTGCTGGCCAAATGATAAGGCGATTCTAAGAAAACTGACGTCGTTGCCTGATGATGATAAGAACATTCTGAAGGAATTGGAGTCATTGCGGGCCATTACAGAGGAGTTTAGGAGCTATATAGGGCCCGCGAGGAACAAGTTCTTGCCCACATGGACAGGACAGCCGTTCTATCCGGCAAGCCTCTTGGTGCATTCCCCGAGGGCGAGGACATCAAATTTTTTGGCGCGTTACAGGAAATTTGCAAGATTACCCACGAAGCCTGTTTCCGTAAGATCTACGGTGACATGTCACCGATCCCATGGGGGGGTGGAGATGTAATCAGTTTGAGAAAAACACTTGCATTCGCAGTCGCATTCGAGAAGGCGCTATCAGAGAGTTCGGACCAAAACAAGACATGGCTATACTCATGTCTGGAGAAGGCGCGGCATGAACCGAAGTCTTAGAGGGGAAGGAGCAAGGCAGCAAGTAGCGCGGTCATGCCCCCCAATGTCCGCGGTCCTCGTCCCCGTTTCACACCGCATCGGCGGGCATGACACGGCGAGATTCGACGCGCGCCCGCGTCGCGGCGCCCAACCCCGAAGCCGCGGACATTGGAAATCATGACCGCGCCGCGACGCTCGGATGATAGGAGACTTCGAGAATGAGCACATGCTTGAAGGCACTCGACACGAGCGAAGGGCAAGTTTTTGTCCTCACCAAGACGCGCTGGATGGGTTATGTCCCCATGCCGCACACGAGCGTCACACCACACAGTGCGGCTAACTTGACGCGTCTGGGCGTGTTCATTAAGTGGACCACCAACGACCCTCCGACGCTTGCCAGACTACACGACGCCATCGTTCGTTTAGTCGAGGGGGTCGGTATTTCCGGCTTGGCTGGGTTCGCGAATGACATGACGAGGACAGAGCAGCGAGTTGCGAAGATTTCCGGCGTAAGGTGGCATGATGTAGTTAACCATATAGTTAAGGAGATGGCCCAAGAGGGCGTTGCTTTTCCAGTGCCAGACGACGTTCTCAGGTATATAAAGGCATTCGGGTGATGATCTCAGATCAAGGTCGTCACCTAACCGGGCGCTGCAGCCAATCCCACATACGCGGCTTTGGGTGAAGTGTAGGCTTTTCTCGGTGCAGCGGTAGGCTGGTAGTCCGTGCGTGTCAACCTTATTACGGGAACTGATAGGAGGTACTACAGATGGCGGCGCTCGGCATCCCCGGTACCGTAACCGAGGAGCAGTTCGCATACTTAACGGGGCAAATTTCTCAAAAGCCCGTGTCCGCTCTGGTGGCGACTGTAGTACTCTTTCTCGTTGTATCACTTCTAACGGAGTTTGATCTAAGTCGGATTCTCGTCATCCTCGCCGCTCTTCTCTCGCCGCCAATCCTTTTTCTGTATGCGCGGCTGACACTTCAGCGCCGGCGTGGTATTTTTCGAGCACTCGTAGCTTTCGGTGGCTTCATCACGTATGGTCTTGGCTGCTATCTCACATTTTATGAGGGTCTTTGGGGCCTTGTACGCCTCTTCAGGGTGTTCGCCCTCTCTTCTCTTTTTTGGTCTATCGGCTGTTGCATCCTGGGGCTCGCAATCGTTTACGGGATGTATCCGCCCACCGAACTGTGTCGCGCCGTCGACGAAGGACGCATCGTTGTGCGCCGCTCAGTATAACTACAAACAAAATTACTCCCCGCTCATGGCGAGCTGGCGCAGACGCTCGCTTTCTAGCGTCTGCGATCTCCCGAGGGGACGTTCTTGCGCCTGCGGGGGCAACGCTACAAGCCTGCTGCTGGCGGTCGGGCTGCTTCAGAACCCTGCGGTAAATCGCAGACCCAAACCACAGGGTCTGCGCCAGCCCGCCTACTTCCTTGGCGCACCATCTTGCGCGGCGCTCTCCCCCCAACTGTATGGCCACGGGGCCCTGACGCCGAACCGCGAGGCGTAGTTCCGATTCCAGAATGCCACGGCCGCGTCTCGTTCGGACAAATGTCGGTCAGGCGGCAGTATCCGCCGCTTCGCGTTGAGCGGCGGCTGAGCTATTTCGCAGATGAGCGACTCGAGGATCTTGGCGTACGATCGCGACGGCGAAATGGCAAGCACTTCCATTACCCGTCGGTCGTCCGGGGAAGAAAAGCCGTACCCGCACACGTCGGTCGTGCCGCTCCTGTTGCTGTGGTGCCTGGCAAAGGGCCGACGCCAGCCGCCGCTGCCCACGTACAGGATTTTGTCGCGGCTCGTGCGCGTGATGTACGTTGCCCCGCCCGTGCGAAAGCAGGATTGCCTCATGGTCTCGCGGTACCACTGCCAGCCACGCTCGTTAGGCCCGCAAACGGGCTCGGGCGGCATGATGTAGTCGCCCTGCACGATTTCCTGCGGGTGCACCCTCGCCACTGCGGGACCCTCGAATCGTCCGGGCGCAGCAGTCGCCGCAGGGCAGGGCGGCGAAGAGTCTAGCTCTAGGCCCGCAGTCCTCCGGCGGCTTTCGGTGCCGCAGGCGCTAGGAGGCGGCCCCCCTCTGCCGAGATTGTCAAGCAGCGCCCTGAGGTACCGATACGAATCCAGGAGTGACCCCCTGTTACCCCAGTTGTTACCCTCATCCTCCACGCCGGGTTCTACGAACGTCCCCCGGTCGGAAATGAGGAATTCGGAGTTTCGGATGTTCGCCCGCGTCACTTCCCAGTCTGCGTCGAAGACGAGCTCGAAGTGCTCAACAAAATCGGCCACCGCGTCCAGCAACCCCCGGTTCATTTGCCACCTCCCTGTGTTCGGTGTTTGCTTCTTGCCCCTCTGGATGCGGGTCGGCGCAGCCGCGCCCGAGGTCGCGAAGAAAACCAATGAGGCTAGAGTTGTTCGGCTGCCTTTTCGGCAGACTCGACAGCCTTGAGGAGCGACTTAGCGCGCTCCTTCAGCAACGCGATCAGGTGGGGAACGAGAGCCATGGCCTCGCTCCGAGCTTGGCGTGAAGCGTCCAGCAGAGGCCAGGGGGCAACCGGGCGTGGCTCCAGGAGATTGTTGGCAGGGTCTGGGTACTCGAGATCGTCGACTGTCTCGCCGGTGTCCTTCATAATTGCACCCTTGACTGCGAGCTGCCACTTGCGGGCGACCCTTGCGTAACCGAGCAGCTTGACCCGCCGACGGCCGCCGAGGGGCCTGCCGTCAAAATCTGTCGTCTCATAATACTCACCAAGCTCGAGCGGCGGATTTTCGAGCCACACCTCGATGCCAAGCTTAAGCTTGCCCAGCTTCTCATTCACTGTGCAGATGCCCGAATTCAATTTGTCAGATTTCTGATTTAACTTGTCGGAAAGGCGAGAAAGCTCACTGATATCGTAATCCATGGATTCCTCCGGGCGGTCAGCCCGTTTGAGTTCCGCCAGCTTCCGCGTGGCGGCGGTCACTTCCGTGACCTGCCATTAGAATACGTGATGCCCGCCCAGCCGTCAACAATAAACCGCGGCGGCGGCATCCTCCTGCCACGCTGCTTTGTCGAAATCGGCGGCCAGGAAGAAACAGGTTTCGTCCAGCAGCATCGGATAAACGCCCATGACGAAACCACGACCCTGGTCGTCCCGACCCGATAGATGCCAGCGTATTACCTCGTCAGTTGCGGGAAGAAAACGCTGGTGGGGACATTCGGAACATTTGATTCGCGGTTTTTCGCAGATTCCCGCGACCCATTCATTTGCGCAAGCGGGTAGACTCTCACTTCTCAGAGAGTCTGCGGCTCTTTATGTCAGATAATACCTATATGATGGCTATTACTGTACTGACAGGCGGGCTGGCGCAGACGCTCGCTTTCTAGCGTCTGCGATCTTCAAAAGGGACGTTCTTCCGCCTGCAGGAGGGAACGCTACAAGCCTGCTGCCGACGGTCGTTCCCGGTCGTCACCAACACTTCAAAGCCTGCGGCCTCGGCCTCGTTCAGCAATTCGCCGTTATCCAAGCCCTCCCACCCACGGGCGCGGGCTTCCGTGACTGCATGGTGGTCGATCAGGTAGCGGGAAAGAGTGCGAGGCGTGCCGTTGTCAAACAAAATGAGCATTTACGGACGGGGACTTGGCGTTTTTGCGCTCTGCGCCGCGAATTCCAGAACCGCCTGAACCTGCTCCCGCGTCACGCCGAATTCTTCCACCAACTCGTCAACGCCCATATCCTGAAGGTTTTCGAACACAGTGGCCAAAGGCGTCCGGGTACCCTTAAGAACCCATGCGCCGCTGCGCTTACCGGGGATGCTCTCCACGGCAGGGCATTGCGACCAGTCGAGAGTTGCCATGTTCTTATCCTCCTTCCATAGTAGCTTTTTACCACAATTCGGCGGCGCCGTCACGCACGGCATTGATAGCGGCCATGTTCACGGCTGTCATGAGGGCCTGAATAATCGCGTAAATCAAAACCCCATGACCCGAAGAATGCTTCAGCAACCCTTTGCCCGGCAAATTACCAACTGCTGCAGAGCATCTTCTCTTGATAATTTGCGGTTGTTCATGGGCCACCACCGCTCTCTAGGCTGCGAGCAGATCGTCGCTGGACAGAGCCTACCCTTCCTCAATGCGAGCCCTGCTGTGCCTGCCCTTACGGGTATACTGCGACTGCCGGGTTCTCAACGGCCAGTCCCATCTGCCGGGCCGCGGCCAAAAGTTCTTCATCCGGGGCAATTAAGAGCAGCCTCGAACCGCCGCATCACCCAGCCACTGCCCGACTCCTGGAAATAGCGTTTCAGTCAAGCGCTGGAGTCCAAATAGAGGAGGGTCACCGGCGCTCTCGCACCAGCCGTTCGGAAGGCAACTCACCTTCAACCTCGAGCGGCTCGAGGGGTTTAAATTGGGGTGGCCAATGGGCAGGCAGCTTAACGCCAGGCAGGCTCTTAAGCCGTTCCCGGAGGGAATCATTTGCCGCATCACTTTTCCGGCCGTCGGCCAGTGCTTGCTCGAGGATTTCTGCAGCGGTGCTTCCAGGATTCCGAGCCATAGGAGCGCGCAACAACTGTTCAGCCTGCGGTGTGAGGGTAACCTGCATGAATCGAGTATACCCCAGGCCGGGGTGGAACGCACTAGAGGCTAGGTCCGCGCAAACTGGCCAAAGCCACGCGCCGGCAGCAGCGCCAGTACAAAGGGACCAACCACGTAAAGAACCGTCCCGTAAAGCGCTGGCTGGCGCAGACTCCTTGTTTTTTCGAGTCTGCGATTTCCCGAAGGGACCGAAAAGGCAGTGACAAGTGACGAGTGACCAGTGACGAGAAACAGGCAAAATCAGTCGGCTTGTAGTACGGCACGCTGGCGGGTGTCAGGTGCCGGGTGTCAGGTGTCAGGTGCTAGGTGTCAGGTGCTGCTGCGAGGGCCGGCCGCTACGAAAAGCTGTCCGCCTCCCGCTTTCTGCCTACTCCCCACTGCCTACTGCCCTAATGCGACCGTCTGCGCCAGCCCGCCCGGCCACCACAATCGCAGCGCGGTTCAAAAGCCGCAAGGCTGGAAAGCGAGCCTTGCGCTACATTCTCTTCCGGCGGCACCCGCCGGGACTTTTATACCTAGGCCAGCATGAGACGTTCGCCCTTCGGTTCCGGAATGGAATCCCCGAATTCCTGGGCGGTGTCGATCCACAATTGAATGGCCTGACTGGCGTGTGCGAGCGCCGCTTCCTGAGTGTTGCCATGGGCCATGCAACCCGGCAATTCCGGGACTTCGGCAACGAAGACTTGGTCCTCGTTGCTCCAATAGATGATGACCTCATACTTGTGCATGTTTACTCCTTTTCGCCTTCCAGCCCATAGCGCACGACGACCTGGCGCACCTGACGCACTTGATAAACCTTGGCCTTGCTGCCCTCCCGCTGCAAATTGATCAGCTCCCTGACGCCGTCCCTCCTGAAAATGTGGTGGCTGCCGCGGGTGCGCTCTTCAAACCCCAACCATTGGAGGAAGTGGCGCAGCTCGTCGAAATTGACGTTCGCATCCGACTTGCCTTACAGAATCCGAAGATGAAGTTCCTCATACTTGCCCACAGCCCCTAATCTACCACATGTCAAGCGCGGGCGGCACGTACACCCCCTTTGCGGGACGTGTTCGGTTAAGGAAGGTGACGCGTCAGCGTGAGGAGCGGGTAGCGCCGGCGTCTTGGAGAGCGCCCGCTCACTGTGATGCCGATCCCGCCGTGCGGGACAAGCATCTCGCCCTGCTGTTTCTCGGCAGACAAGTCCAGAGCGAGATTCTTCGCTCCGCTCCGCTGCGCTCAGAATGACAGCATGGCAGGCGAGTACACGGATGCCAGGCTGAGCAGCGCAATCGAGCCGCGGGCTGGCGCAGACCCCTGTTCTTTGGGGTCGGCGATTTCCCGAAGGGACTTATGGGAGTCCTCGACCGACAACAAAAAGCCGCGGACCTAACGAACAGGTCCGCGCTACGATTGCTCACCTCGGTCGGCTTGTAGAACGGCACGCTGGCAGGTGTCAGGTGCCAGGTGTCAGGTGCCAGGTGTCAGGTGCCAGGTGTCAGGTGCCGGGTGTCAGGTATCAGGTGCCAGGCGCTGGTGCGGGGGCCGGACGCTACGAAAGGCTGTCCGCCACCCGCGTTCTGCCTACTGCCTACTGCCCCAAAGCGACTGTCTGCGCCAGCCCTCAGAAAGCAGTAGGCAGTTGGCAGGACGCGGTAGGCAGTTGGCAGGACGCGGCTGACAGCCGACAGCTAATAGCTCACAGTTGCCCTTGTTCTACCCGCGTTTCAATTCATACCAAGTGATCTCTGGAGTGGAGCCGAAGCGCACCGGGGAAAAGATGGTTCCGATGAGTTCTTTCTCTGCAGTTGATGTCAATACGACGCGGTAGCTAGCCACGCAGTTTTCCGCTTTTAATGAGGTCGGCCTTCACTCTCTCGAGCGGGATACGTTTTTCGTGCTGCCGCGACCGGGAAACCAGCACGTCCTCGATATCTTCCCAGAGCGCGCGGTGCTTCTTGAGGTCGATGATTGCCGCCGTCTTGCGGCCTTTTTCGTCGGTGATGAATTGGATTCCGGCCATGCGCCGTCTCTCCCTTGGGTGCGTTGAACCTGTCCTTAACCCTAATTCCGCCGTCTCGTTCTGTCAACTCAGATAGTAGGACAAGAGTACGAGAATAGGTGGACACGATGAGGGAGCATTACGACTTCTCGAAAGCCAAACGCAATCCCTATGCGCGACGTTTGGGGCAGCAAGTGACCATTCGGCTTGACCATGACACGGTAAAGTACAGAACATCCCCACCCGGCCCCAGCCCCGTCAGGGGCGAAAGAAATCACGACCAAATTCAATGCTCGTCGTAGGCGATGTCATTCTTCCTGAGAAAGGCGATGAATTCCTCCTGGAAGGTCACGCAGCAGTGATGCTTTTCCTGGTCGCGAATGTATTGCACCACGGCAGGCGCCAGGGATTGGCTGACGCTGAACGCTCCGTAGCCGGTTTGCCAGTCGAAGCCGGGATAGTGCCGACCGCGGTGCACACAGCGCGACGAATTGGTCTTCACCACCCGCAGAGCGTCGGCCGTCGCCACCGTCGGCGGCAACGAGCAGAGTAGGTGAACGTGGTCGGCTCTGGCGTTTGCAGCTCTTAGGGCACCGCCAAGCTGGCGCACGATGCCGCCCAGGTAGGCGAGAAGATCGTCGTGAAGCGAGGCGGTGACAAGGGGCTCGCGGTCCTTGGTGCTGAAAATCACGTGTGTAAGCAGGTTCGTGTAGGTGTGTGCCATGTTCTTTCGCCTCTCCGGGGCTTGTGGGGAATTCGACTCGAATATTTTACCCACCGCTTGCGAAGCTGTGAAAAAATTGGATTTCGTTTTTCTGGCCCTTGTGTTTTCAGTTAGTTACAGGCGCGAAAAACCGGATTTTTCAATTTTTTCACAGCTTCTTGCGCAGTGGGCTACGGTCTTTCGCCCGCTGCTGTACGTTTTCGCGGATGGGAAAGTTGAAATCGGAAATTCCAGTTAACAGGTTAGGAGACTCCGTAATTTCTTGCATAATGGGGTTCAAACTCCGGCCTGTGAGTGCCCCCGCCTTTACATCCTCATCAGATCTGCCACGCTCCGCTTAAGGAAGCCATTCCTTCCGTTCTCGCCTAACCTTTCATTTTCCGCCTTTAAAGGAGAACTGGGACTTAGCCGATAACCTAGCAGTGGGTCATTTTGAGTCGAGGCGCTTTGCGTCGGGAATTCGCCATCATGAGGATCAATCTAATCATTGTTACCCCTGCGTCAATTGGAGAGAACCGCAAATAGTGAGAAGGCGAGGTGATGTCGAATGATGGACTCAGGTTCAGGGCAGACAATGGACACCGCCTTTGCGGGTGCAATTGAGATCGAGTACAGAGCCGCCGACATCTATGGTCAATTCTCAAGACTCTTCTCACATGTGCAGGAACTTTCCGATTTCTGGCAGGGATTATCTAACGATGAGGTGCGGCATGCGACTACACTGCGGGCTGTCCGGGAATCGCTGGCTCCCCAACAGCTCCTAAACCCATGCGATAAGCAGGTCTGGGATAAGGTTATGCGAACGCAACGAATGCTCAAGAAGGATTTGGTAGGGGCCATCAACACGTTGGATGACGCCTACGAGGCGGCACACGATCTGGAGTTCTCTGAAGTCAATGTCATTTTCAAATTCCTAGCAGCAGAGGTCGTTCCTTCTGATGAGCGAAAGCAATTCATCCATTCCGAAATAACGCAGCATCAAAGCAAGCTCGCGGATTTTAATTTGAATTTCGGAGACAAAGCCTGGAGAAAAGGCATCTGTGTTCAACGTATCGCAAGTGGTCAGGTTGCCGCCTGAGAGTTCTTTCTTGTCCAAGCTGCCCGGCTAAAGCCGGCCGCTACGAAGAGCTGTCCGCCTCCCGCTTTCTGCCTACTGCCTAGCCAAAAATATTTGAAATTCATCAAGTCGACAGTCGACAGTTAACAGTCGACAGTGGGCAGTCGAAATTGATTCCATCGGTCATCTGTCCGATCATCTTGTTTTCCCAAATCAAGCGAGCGGAGGGAGACGACCGATGGAAACTCTTGGCAAACTCTTCGGCTCTCTTCTGG
>Ga0208038_1001148_pt1 | contig 15589 bp, 17 predicted proteins | sample June2015DPH_16_1_FD_184714 | JGI IMG/M metagenome (GOLD analysis project Ga0208038, IMG submission 184714) | Peatland microbial communities from SPRUCE experiment site at the Marcell Experimental Forest, Minnesota, USA - June2015DPH_16_100... | ecosystem: Environmental > Terrestrial > Soil >...
CAGCCTACCTCCCACGCCTGAACCGATCTCGTGAACAGTTCCAACAATCTCATGCCCGGTAATCGCCGGCGGCACTACGTTCTTCTGCCCATGGGTGTAAATGCGCTTGTCCGTCCCGCACACGGAACAGCGGAGGACCCGCAAAACAACTTCCCCGGTTCCAGCCGTGGGCTTCGGAACATCCTCGATCCGCACGTCTCGCGGCCCGTAAAAAACTGCTGCCTTCATTTGACTTGTGACCTTTCTCCAGCCTCATTCGGCGGGTGCCCAAACTTCGACTCCCCCCTCGCCCCCTTGGGGGAGAGGGGCCGGGGGTGAGGGGGTTCTTCCGTAATCGTATTTGCGAAACGCAGCATTACGTTGGCTTTGCCCACTGCGCCGTCCTATGCAGGTGGGGTTAAACAGGTGCGGGGACAGGATGGGTCGGCAACTGTTTGCACGCTCACCCTCGGAGCGCAGCGGATTCGACTGGTCGTGCGGGCGCCGGCCAGCTACTAGCTCGGTGTCCCGCCGGCGCTGCTTCAATGTCTCCGCAACCAGCTAAACGCCGGGCTCGCGACTGAGCGCCGCCGCGAAGGCCCGGCCGGCCTCACCATGGAATCCGAGTTCGAGCAGTTCGGCGAGCCTTTTCGTTGGCCCGGCACCGACGACGATCTTATCGCAGGCTTGCTTCGTCGCCATTCCGCCTCAGAAACCGCCCGTCAAGCCGCGCAACCGTAGCGCGCGCGGAGGTACGCCAGGTGCGGCGGAGGCCCCTGACTCGTCCATCCCTCCCAAAGCTCGCGGTAGCTCATCGGGAGCAGCCGCACCGAGCAGCGTGCCGCTCGGTTCGCCAGGTCATCCGCCTCCGCACGATGGCGCCGGCACTCCGGCCACTCTGCCGCGTTTCGGGGCTCCCAATACACGTATAGGAGCCGCAGTTCCCGCGCTCCGTAACAAGTCAGCAGCCCCAGCGCATGCTTAACGAGTTGTGCCGCATCGAGGAACTCGTAGCGGCCGGGCTTGTCACGCAATTGCTGGATCATTTCGTACCAGGGCGAATGACCGTGCGAGCCACGCAGGCGGTCGTACGACGGAGAGAATCGGGCGCTTTTGCGCTTCATCCACTCGGTGCACTTGGATTCAACCGCGGCGATCACGTCTCCCTCCGCTAGGAAGTCAAGATGTGGAGGCTTGCCACCGAGTCCGGTCGGGCAGGTAGCCTCGAAGCGCGCCGATCGGAATCCGGTCGCACCGGCCAGCGATAGCGTCTCCGGGGCGATACGCCAGGGAGCGAACGCATTCACGGCTAGGGCCGCCGACGAGTGAGCCGCACAGAGCTTGCCCCCCAACTCCCGTCCCGCGCCTCCGCCCAGATCGCGCGCAATTTCGGCAAGCGGCAAACCTGGCATCAGATTGTCCTGCCAACGGGACGCGTATCCGCGGCGATTGTAGCCAACCGAACCCGAGACCGCGCGAGCCCCGGCCAGCAAGGCTGCGTAGGAGCGTTCCCGCAACCCGGCGCTCATGGTCGCACGCCCGTCGCGCTCCCAATGGAGCCGATAAAGAAGACAATCAAACCAATTAGAATTCCAAGAACCCAAAAAGTTTTAGATCTCTCCCACGCACTCTGGATAGAGTCCGCCAGTGTATCGTACCAATGCGACTGAGCATTCAGTACCTTCATGCTGTCTTTTACGGCAGCACTCATGTCATTCGACTTCTTTGGCATATCCTCTAACTCTTTTTCATGCCTTGCGATAGGACCGCCCACAGTACCCGCGCGCTCCTCGTCCAGCCTCATCAATTCATCCTTCTGTCTCTGCTCTGCTTCGGCTACACGTGCCCGTGCCTGGGCATCCCTCAAATCAGACTCTTCCATCATGTTGTTAATCACAATGGAATAGATAAACAAAACAATCAAGACGACTAGAATTCCAAGAGCGCATTTCTGTGTCGTCGTAGATTTCGTCATACCATCGTCTCTGTCGATTTACTTACACTTAAGCACATACCTCGTTCCAGCTTAAGCGGATTTTAGCGATTTCCTCGCTTCTTGACGCGCGGAACGGGACGCAGTTGCCCTGGCCGCGAGTCGGTGAGCGGCGGGTTTTCATAGTCAGTGCCAACAAGCGCACAGTATACACGTAAGCCCATGTAGATTCAACGCGCATGCGTGGTGTTCCGCGGGTTCGGTCAAAGTTGAAAGCGTCAGGGTGCCCAAGGCCCCGAAGGGGCCTTCCCTGAGTAGCCGCAGGTTTCAACCTGCGGAGAACTGGGCCGGGCCAATGACGCCAACCCCAACGGGGTTGACCCGTAGTTCGGCCCCTTCAGGGCCGACACAGGCTTTTCGCCTCCTTTCCGTGGGTTTCACCCACGGCTACTCACGGCATGCCCCTTCGGGGCAACTGGGCCTCTCCATGTCGCAGGCAGCAACGGCGTCTGCGTCGCCTGCCGGTTACCCGCTGCCACTTATTAACCACCTTTCTTTTCAGTGACATTCCAGCTTCTGCCGGCTAAGTGCCTGTGTTTTCATACACATTCCCGCTTTGCACCTGAGTTTTCTACAGCGTCCCTTTGTTTTCATAGACATTCCCGCGTCGTTCGTTCAGTTTCGAAGAATTCTTTTCTTGCACCCCCTGCCACGAAAGACTTCCTGTCTGTGGCGCGGCGACCTGATTTGTGGGGTTTTCGTCCCGCTTGGCGCATTCCCAAAAGTGGCTTGGGGCCGACCCGCAGCGGTGCAGTTGTTCCCAGCGGACCGTGACACAAAGGAGGGAATAGGGAGTTGGGAATAGGAAATAGCGAAAGGGAATAGGGAGCAGGGAACAGGAAATAGCGAAAGGGAACAGGGAGCAGGGAACAGGGAATTGGGAAGAACAGCTTTGCAGCATAGTGTTCCCCACAAGGCCCTGACCCCTTACCCAAGTTCATGGCAGGATTGTAGCCTATCTTGTCTCGGTTGTCAAGAGACAAGAAGTCTGTGCGGCCAATTCATAAGGGGCCTAAGGAAACCCTTCCCTGCGGCCGGATTCTGGCATAGAATGGGTATATAGGTGTTTATCTACCTAAGTGTATAGGTGTCACATGGAAGAAGAAGCCGTCCGCTGGAACATCAAGGTCTCGAAGGAGACCGACCTGACCCTGCGCACCTATCTGGGTTCCCAGGGCATGAAAAAGGGCGCTCTCTCGAAATTCATCGAGGAGGCTGTCCGCCGGCGCGTACTTCAGTGCACCATTCAGGACATCAGGGCGCGCAACGCCGATGCCGACCCCGATGAAATTCAGCGCATCGTCGACGAAGCCGTCAGCGAGGTCCGCGCGGAACGCCGCTCCAAAGGGAAGGCTGACAAAGCCTGATCCGCGTGATCCTCGATACCAACATCATCGTGTCCGCCCTGATCGCCCCGGCCGGCAAGCCCGCCGCTATCGTTGACGCCTGGCTGGACGGAAAATTTACGCCCCTGACCTGCGCGGCGCATGTCGACGAGCTGCGCTCCACGCTGCAAAAGCCGCGTCTGGCCGAACTCGTCAAACCACACAAGGCCGGCCGCCTGGTCAACCAGATCAAAAAGCTCGCCGAGGACATCGATCCGCTGCCGCGTGTGGAGCGCTCTTCCGATCCCACGGACGATTTTCTGCTCGCCCTGGCGGAAGCGGGCAAGGCCGATTATCTGGTGACGGGCGACAAGAGCGGACTGCTGGCACTGGACCGCCACAAAGGCACGCAGATAGTGTCTGCGCGCGATTTCGCAGGGTTGTTCGCATGAATTCCCCAGAGGACAACTCATGGACTTAACCGCGAAAGCGCAGGGTTTGCGCGCTTTAAACTCTTTTGCGCATTTCGTAGGGCCGAACGGTGTTCGGCCCAGGGCCAGCGCCGCTGGCCCCTACAAGTTCGCCGCGCTGCGCTGCCCCCCTCCGTCATTTTGCGGAAGGTCCGCCGGTTTTCTGTGAGCCAATCCAGGCGTTGATTCTTGTTTCCAGCACATCGAGGGGGAGTGGTCCGTCCGCGAGCACGGCATCGTGGGTGGCGCCGACATTGCCTTCCATGTCGGCGGCCCAGGCGATCCGTCTTACATCGAGCGTTCGAGCGCCCTGCCGACCGGAAGCAAACTTCCGGCAAAAACAGCGGCAGCAAGCTGCCGCACTCCAAATCCTCGACAATCGCCCCCCTTCCGTGTGATCATCCGTTAGGGAGAAGACGGAATGGACACCGAGATAGGCGGGTTAATTGAGAAGGCAGCCGCGGCGCTGAAGGCCGCTGGGGCGCGAGAGGTTTACGTCTTCGGCTCGGCCGGCAAGGGGAAGCTGCGGCCCGACTCGGACGTGGACATCGCAGTCTCAGGACTGCCCCCCGAAGGTTTTTTCCGCGCCATGGGGAAAGCCAGCCGTGCCGTGGGCCGCCCGGTCGATCTCATCGATTTGGACGAGGACAACCCTTTCGCCCGATACCTGAAGAGCAAAGGGGAACTCTTGCGTGTGGGATGACTTGCGGGAGAAAGCCGCGGTGGAGCGAGAGCAGCTTCACCGGCTGCTGGACCATTGCCGATCGCTTCTCGAGAAGTGCGCGGCGAACCCGCCAAACGAGATTGAACTCTCCCCCCTTGCCGCGATGCTCCATTCGTTTTATAACGGCATTGAGAACATCTTTAAGCGCATCGACAACCGCAGCTAAAAACTGGTTGATCGCATCAACCACACTCTTGCTTTCAACCGGAAAGCTCCGCTATTTTGCGGAGGCTCGGACGGTTTTCTGTGACCCAATCCAGGCATTGATTCTTTTTTCCAGCACATCGAGGGGGAGCGGTCCGTCCGCCAGCACAGCATCGTGAAAGGCGCGAATATCGAATTTGTCGCCGAGCGCGTCCCGGGCGCGTTGGCGCAGTTCGACAATTTTCATCTGACCGAGCTTATAAGCCAGCGCCTGCGCGGGCCACGCTATGTACCGGTCCACTTCGGTCTGGATGTTGGGTTCATCCATGGCGGTGTGCTGGCGGAAGAAGTCCACCATTTGCTGGCGCGACCAGTGCTTGTAGTGCACACCTGTATCCACAACCAGGCGAACAGAACGCCACATCTCATTCTCCAACCGTCCATATTCGCTATAGGGATCTTGGTAGAAACCGGCTTCTTTGCCCAGCCGCTCCGCGTAGAACGCCCAACCCTCGGAATACGCATTGTAAGAAGCAAATCTGCGGAAGGGCGGAAGGTCAGGCAGTTCCTGCGCGATGGAGAACTGGAGATGATGGCCAGGTATGCCCTCATGATACGCAATCGCTTCTACATTGAGCAGGAGCCGATGCTGGGGATCATATTCATTGACGTTGATGCGGCCAGGGCGTGAACCGTCACCGGCTCCGGGTGAGTAATCGGCAGGGACGGCATCGGGAGCGCGAAAGGCCTCCATGGGAATTACTTCCAGTTTGTTCTTCGGCAAATGAGAGAAAAGTTGCGGAAGCTTGGCATACATCTGGTCGGTGTAATGTTGGTACAGGCCGAGAAGTTGCTGGCCGGAGCTCGCATAGAGATGGCGATCGTTCCGGATGTGCTGGTTAAAACTCGCCAAGTCGCTGAAGCCCTGCTGGTGAGCAAGCGCGAGCATCTCGGTCTCGATTTCAGCCACTTGTTTGAGCCCCAGCGCGTGGATCGCTTCCGGGCCCAAATCAGTAGTGGTCATTTGCCGGATGTCGAAGCGATAACGGGCGTCGCCATCCGGCAACGCCCAAATACCAACTTCCGTGCCTCCCTTAGGAGCGTATTGGGTGCGTACAAAGGCGGCAAAATTCGCGTACGCAGGCGCCACTTCATTCTTCACAGCGGCAAGGATGGCATCGCGCAGGCGCTGCTGAGCAGCCTCCGAAATGCCCGCGGGGAACTTAGACACAGGCTGTGTGAAGGGGCTGTCGTGCGGAGACTTGTCAGCGATATCCTGTGCTTGGAGGGCGACCTTCTCCAGCAGATATCGCGGTGGAATCAGACCGTCACGCAGGCCAAGCTGCATATCCGCTACGATCTGTTCGAAGATATGCGGGAGTTGGTGCAGGCGGGAGAGATAGTCTTCATAATCCTTCACCGAGCGAAAGGGCGTCGTGGAGGGCAGAGCTGCATAGGTCAGATGGATTCCGTTCATCTGGTCGACAGGCATTTCCCAGTCTTTGAATCGGGATGATTCAATCTCCTCGCGCAAGCTGCGTACCAGGAGAATCTTATTCAACCGTTCTTGCTCCGGGAAACCGGTGGTGTCGATAGAGTCGATACTCCGGAGCGTCTGTTTGGCATGCTCCAGGTCCTCGGCGAAGAATTGGGCCGAATGATCACTCACCCTGTCATTGAAACGGTTGTCCCCGATATAGGTCGCCATCTCAGGGCGAGCGCGAAGCTGATATTCCCACTCTTGCTCGAGCGCCGCACTCAGTTGAGCGCGGCGCACCTCTATCGCAGTTTCCGCCGACGTCCTCAGAATGGCAATCGTTACGAACGGAATTGCAAGAAGCACTATAGGAAGCCACTTCATAAGGGGAGTAGATTATCACAGATAACGACTCCCAACGAGCGGCTACACCACCTCATACGCATCGTCCGTCATTTGCAGAGGATAACCCCGCCCTGTGTCATTCTGAGCGAAGCGAAGAATCTCGTATGTTCATGAAAATGCCCAGAGCGAGATTCTTGGCACAGTTTATCCTGAGCGGGCAGAGCGAGATTCTTCGCTTCGCTCAGAATGACAGCGAAGGGCTCAGAATGACAGCGAAGGACTCAGAATGACAGCAGGGGAGCGTTTTCCCGCAGCCTGCTAGTCCCGGATGGGATAGCGTCCGTAAGTCTTGGCAGTCTCGTAGAAGGTCAGGATGTTCTGGAGCGGCACCTCCGGCTGGATATTGTGAGCCGGCGAGATGATCAGTCCTCCGCCCTTCCCTACGGTTCGTAATCGCAATCTGACTTCATGGGCCACATCCTGGGGTGTTCCGAAGGGCAGGACTTCCTGAATATCCACTGTCCCCCAAAATGTGAGGTTGTCTCCGTAGGCCTTTTTCAGCCGGGCCGGATCCATCGATTTCGGTTGGACAGGATTCAGGATGTCAAGGCCTACTTCGATGAGATCAGGAATAATAGGATAAATGTTGCCGTCCGAGTGGAAGGCGATCTTCACTTGGGGATTGACAGCCTTCCACTTGCTAAAAAGTTGCGCGTAACGCGGCTTGAAGAATTCTCGGAAGAGCTGCGGGGAAATCAGCATTCGATCTTGCGTGCCGAAGTCATCCCCGATCCAGATGATGTCCACGCCCAGCCCGACCATTCTGGTCCCAGCTTGGTCGATCCAGGTCATCAGTTTGTCGAGATAGGCGTGCATAAAGTCTTTGTTGGTCACCATGTCCATCAGAACTTTTTCCATCCCGCGCAGATACCACGCCAGCTCAAATAGAGTACATGCGCACCCGCCCATAATCCCGTACTCGTTCCCGTATTGGGCCACCAGCCGGCGAGCGCCGCCATAACGGTCTTCTTCAGTGAAGTCCGGCATGGAAAAGTCCGACGGATCTATGATGTCTTCGAGGGGGCGCCTCACCATTTCCGTGTACGCGCCACCCGCGGCGTTCTTGAACCATTTCCAGCCAATTCCCCACTCATCGGTATATTCCTCGGCGGGATCCCAGTAGTAGCCTGTGCAGGGGCCTACCCAGGAAATCAGAAAGTCGTGGTCCATCAGGATGGGAAGCGGACCACCGGCAGCCTTGTAAGTCTCAGTCTGATCCGATTCCACCCCGAGATGGCGTAACACGGTCTTCTCCGCTTCGGGTGTGTACCACGCGCAGAGGGGAACGCGGTCGGGCTCCTCATGGTTAATCGCCGTCAGCAAACGCTCTTTGTGGGTCATCAGCTTCTCCTACCAAAGGAAGCTGTCAGCTTTCAGCTATCAGCTTTCAGTCGTCACCCCCGCGCAAGCGGGGGTCCACCCGCGTCAGGGATTCCCGCTTTCGCGGGAATGACTGTCGCCTACTTCAGCTGTCAGCTATCAGCTTTCAGTCGTCACCCCCGCGCAAGCGGGGGTCCACCGCACGGCAGGGATTCCCGCTTTCGCGGGAATGACTGTCGGCTAGTCCGTGAAGAGTCAGGCAACTGGCGCTATTTCGAGTTGATTTTGCGCCACAAAAGCCAGGGCCTCCTCGAAGTGGAAAACCCCATCGTGGCATCCCAAGGCCCGCGTGCAGGAGGCGCCCACAGCACTTGCAAAGCGCAGCGACTCTTCGAGTGACCAACCCTCGAGCATCCCCACCAGGAAGCCGGCGTCAAAAGCGTCTCCACTTCCCGATTCGTCAATGGAGTCCACCTGGAAAGCACCCGCGCGCAGTTTCTCGCTCCCCCGCCTGGCCAGCGCTCCTGCACTACCCTGAGTAATCACGATGGTTCCGTCAGGATTGAAGCGGGCCAGGATTTCTGCCTGCTCAACCGGGTCACTACGACCCGTCAAGGCGCGGGCCTCGTCTTTATTGGGCAAGAACAGATCTGTATAAAGAAGAGCCTGCCGGATATCTTCTAAGGGGGATGGGGACCCTGAAGGAATCACGACATCCAGAGCTGTAATCAACCTGCGCAGCTTGGCCTTCCGGAATAGCTCCACGAGATGTTCGGGTCGAAAAGCCGGCATGGCGAGGTACCCTCCCACGTAGAGTGCACGTGCGCCATCAAGCACCCGTGCATCAATGTCGGCAATCGAAAAATCGGCGTTGGCGCCAAAACAGTGGAAGTACCGGCGGTCCTGGCCCCGGACGTTAACAATGAAAGTACAAGATGTGGGATGAGTCTGGCTGCGTCGAATGAAAGAAGTGTCGATGCCCAATCGTTTCAAATCTTGCCGAACAAACTCCCCGAAAAGATCATTGCCGACTTTGCCCAGTACACTCGTGCTGCGGCCCAGACGCCCCAAATCAGCCGCTGTGTTGGCAGCACATCCTCCGACACTAAGCAGATAGCGGTCGAGGAGCGCCAGTTCGCCAGCGGCTGGAAGGGAAGCGATGGGGTTCCCGAAGATGTCGGCAACTAAGATTCCCACACAAACCACATCCGCCATTTTGCAATGACCTCCTCTATTCCTGGTCTCCCCTTAACTGGTCTCCCCTTAAAAAGCATAGGCTGTCATTCTGAGGCCCCGTTCTTTGGGGGCCGAAGAATCTCTGCAGTTTCTTTGAACGGCTAACCAGTGAATGTCCCCTGGGAACTGCGGAGATCCTTCGGAGTCCCAAAGAGCGGGACCCCTCAGGATGACATGCCTGGGCTGTGCGCCGCGTCTGGGCTGTGCGCCGCGTCTGGGCTGTGCGCCGTGTCTGCGCAACTCCAACTTCCGAGTTCGGGTCAAGGCTCGAGAGGCACCGAGGACGAAGAGAGTCTGGTTTTCCCACAGTCGAGCCAATTCAAGCCTTCGCGCTCTCCGACGTTCGTTTGATACGCGGGTCAGCAAAGATATCTTGATCGTCGGTGCTCCGAGTCGAGAACTCAGAAACGATTGCTCCTTCCGGTCCCGCCTGGAACCAGTGCCGGGTGTCGGGGAAGAGTGTGTATTGTTGGCCAGGTTTCAGGCAGACTTCGTGCCCTACCGTGTAGTAAGCCTCGGAGCCTTCCGGTGGACAGCAAGCCGGTTGCGCCGCCGGAGGGCCGGGCACATACAGATAGACTGTTCCCCAGCGACAGCGGAACGTCTCCTCCTTGCCTGGTCTGCTGCCCAGCGTGGGATGCCAGTGTTCCGGGCAGGTCTGATGTGGCAACATCACGAGTTCCTTGGCGCAGACACGGTCCGTGTTCACGTACGTGATGATCTCGAGGCCAGTCTTTTCGAGTTCTCCCAAACCGAAATCCGCCACCTCGAGACGGGCTCGCTCCTCGGGCGTGAGCACAATCCCGGCTTGTTTGAGCATTTGTACGGAGCGTTCTACGACAGATTCATATTGTTGCTGGGTAATCATTTGCAATCTCCTCTCTCGATAATTTACCAGCTTTTCGCGCCGTTTAGCCTGAATTCCGAAGTTGGATTGGTCTGTCATCCTGAGCCCGCCGTGCTTTTCGGCGGGCGAAGGATCTCGGCAGTTGTCTCTCGCGCTCAGCAGCCAGCGACGAACTGCAGGCATGCTTCGCTAGCTTTCCGGCATCGCCTTTCGGCGCTGCAAATCGCTTGCCATACAACCATTCGGTGTTGGTGTCATTTGGGATGGGATCCCTTTCCAAGTGCCGGTCATTCCCGCGAAAGCGGGAATCCAGTCCGTCGACAGCGCATCTCCGAAGGTTTGCCGAATGGATTCCCGCTTTCGCGGGAATGACTGCGGCTTGCGACGCCCATGTCCCGCCATGGCGGGAGGAATCGAGCATGGCCCGACGGGCCCGCAGAAGGCGGAAAGCAGATGCTCTTCATTCTCTCCCCTGAATCCTGAATCCCGAATCCCGAATCCTGCCTAGCCAGACGCTCCGCAGAAGGCGGAAAGCAGATGCTCTTCATTCTCTCCCCTGAATCCTGAATCCCGAATCCTGAATCCTCTCCGACCCCGCACGCCCCCGACAAAATACGTTGACACGCAACTGGGGAAGAGGTAATGTCCGCTTGCGTTGGAGCAGACTCATGAGGGGGAAACCGGTGGCCAAGTATACATCATCATTCAAACTGCCTGAGGGCGCAGATTCATCTAAGATCGAAAGCAGTCGACGAGATTTCCTGAAGGGCGCCACCACTGTGGCTGCAAGTCTGATGGTTCCGAGTGCGCTCAGGGCGGAAACCTCAAGCCTGCTGCCCACCGTGAGCTTGGGGTCACACCGCGTGACGCGGCTGATTGTGGGCAGCAATCCCATGTACGGCTACTCGCATTTCAATCATCTGTATGACCAGCACATGCTGGAGTGGTTCACGGATGAACGCATCGTCAAACTTCTGTTGGATTGCGAGCAGGCGGGAATCAACACCTGGCAGGCGAGTTTCAATTACGGAATGAGAAACCACATCCCCAAGCTTCGCGCGGCGGGAGGCAAGATCCAATTCATCTGCCTGGTTGCCTCCTGGCACTACGACGAGAAGATGGCCCGGACCCCGGAAGCCATCCTGGATGGCACCATCAAGTGTGCGCAGGCCGCGATGGAGTTCAAGCCCATTGGCGCCGCCTTCCATGGCGGGGCCACCGACATCCTTTACCGTGCGGGTAAGATTGACCTCATTAAGACCTATATTGATAAAGTTCACGACATGGGAATCCTGGCGGGAATCTCCACGCATAATCCCATTATCCTGGACGTGCTCGGAGAGAAGGGTTGGTCAAACGACTTCTACATGGCGGGGTTGCACTATCTCACACGTCACCCTGAAGATTGGATGAAGGAAATTGGCACCCTTCCTGTGGGCGAGGGCTTCATCGCCTCCGACCCGCCCAAGATGGCCGAGGCCGTGCGCCGAGCCGAGAAACCTACCCTGGTCTATAAAGTCTTGTCCGCGGGCCGCAAATGCGGGTCGGAAGAAGAGAAGCGCAAAGCGATCGAATGGGCTTACAAGAACATCAAGCCGAGCGACGCCACGATTATTGGTCTGTACCCGCGCTATTCAAACCAGGTCAGCGAGACCACGAAAATGGTACGCGAGATCCTGGCTTGATGGCCGAAACTCGACTCGGTACATTTACCATTCCAGACCCCCACGGCGAGCCACCTCGGCGGCGGGAATATTCTGGCTCTCTTCTTGAGGTTGCTGAAGATCCCTCAGAAGGCGTCCCCGGATCTCGGGCCGCAGGGTAAGACCCGCGTCGGGGTCAGTGAGAATCTCGCGCAGTTTTTCCTCGACCACTTCGCCGATAACCGCCTTCAATTCTTCAACTGAAAGGTCCTTGACCGTCTGCATAATCTGTAGCTCCTCTTCTCATTCTACACCCTGAACGCCGCGCAACCTAAGTTGCATGGCGCATCTATAACCTCGTGGGCGGGGTCAGGAGCCGAAAGGCGAGGCACCTCCGAAGTGCAGGAGCGCGTCATTCCCTCCCCTGAATCCCGAATCCTGAAGCCTGAATCCTGTCCTTGAGGCTTTGACTTTAGATCTCGCGCTTCGCTATACTGATTCTGCCTGACATTCAGATTGTCGGGCAGACGAGGTACTATGGAAACCAGCAAGGTCGGCAAGCGCGGGACCGTCGTGGTTCCGGCCCGTCTGCGCCGCAAATTCGGCATCGAAGAGGGCCGTTTGGTGATCGCCGAGGAGCGGCCGGAGGGGATCCTCATCCGCCCTGCCCTCGCCCTCCCGGTCGAAATCTACGCTCCGCAGCGCAAGGCGGAGTTCTTGCTCTCGAACGCTGTCGACGCTGAGGATTACCGAGCTGCGGTCGAGGAAGTGAAGAAGATGGGGCTCAAGCCGGCAAGCATCCCGCACCACAAGCCCCGGAAAGCCCGGCCCTGACCCGTGGACCGCATCTTCTTGGACGCCAACGTGCTCTTCTCTGCCGCGTACCGTCCTGACGCTGGCCTGGCCCGCTTGTGGCAATTAGAAGGAGTGCAATTGATGACCTCCGCTCACGCCGCCCAAGAGGCCACGCTCAACCTTACCGAAGAGGATCAACGGGTCAGGCTGGCAAAACTTCTGCAAAGGGTCCGCATGACTACGGCGGTTGCTCCTTTGCCACCAGGCGTTAAGCTGCCAGGGAAAGATCGACCTATTCTCCAGGCGGCCATCCAGGCCCAGGCTACGCACCTACTCACCGGAGACAAACAGCATTTCGGCCCCCATTTCGGCTGCCGCCTCGGCGGCGTTCTGGTTCTTCCTCCGGCGGAGTACTTCCAGCGCCGAAGAAAGGCGTAGACCCAAGAGAAGTGTTGCAAATCTGGCGACAGGCTTCAGCTTAGTCGAGGATGGAGCGTTTGTAGTCGGTGGTGAACTGTCGGCGCTGGGGGTTGGCCGGAACCTCGGGGTCCGGAGCCCAAACGCGAGGGACCTCCAGAGTGCGGGAGCGCATCATTCCCTCACCTGATCCTGAATCCTGAATCCCGAATCCTGCATGGCCAGACCGTCCGCAGAAGGCGGAAAGCAGATGCTCTTCGTTCCCTCCCCTGAATCCTGAATCCCGAATCCTGTTTGCCCCCCCCTGCCCTGCGGAGCTTCCCACTCCACATCTGCGGAAAGCGGATGCTCTTCATTCCCTCCCCTGAATCCTGAATCCTGAATCCCGAATCCTGTTTGCCCCCCTGCCCTGCGGAGCTTCCCACTCCACATCTGCGGAAAGCGGATGCTCTTCATTCTCTCCCCTGAATCCTGAATCCCGAATCCTGTTTGCCCCCCCCTGCCCTGCGGAGATTCCCACTCCACATCTGCAGAAAGCGGATGCTCTTCATTCTCTCCCCTGAATCCTGAATCCTGAATCCTGAATCCTGTTTGCCCCCCTGCCCTGCGGAGCTTCCCACTCCACATCTCTTGCTTCCCCCTGCTTCAGGTTCAACTTGCTCGTCGAGCATCTATCCCTTCTACACCCTCGAAAGTAATTTCCGTCGGAGAAGGTGTCTCACTCATATTGGGACGGAGGGCGCTTGGACCAGCCTAGTGTGGATAGGTCCTCCCAGAAGGCCAGTCCGGCCCACGCTCGTGGGATCACGCTGGCGCAAGCGATTTGCGGCCTGTCAGGGACTCAGTGCGTTGAAATTCAGGCGGAATTCGCAAGATCGGGACTGAAGAGTCGCCTCCCTTGCCAATGAACGGATCAGCTTGCCACTTTCTGCATTGGGCGTCACGGCTATTTGAATAACCTCCGGACCAAACTCGATTCAAAACCCATAGGCCACAGCGTAGGTGCCGCGGCTTCGTTCAAACGGCTGTATCGAAAGCGCGCCGTCGGGGCCCTCGGGCTGCCGGATCGCTTTTTCACCCGCGCGCTTCCGATAGAGCACTAACGTTTCCCAGGCACAATCTGGGCCAGGCGCCAAATCCAACACGGAGTGAGCTGGGGACTGAAGTGTGGCTTGGAAAAAGGCTAGACAAGCCTCAGAGGTGCTGAAGACGCACACTTCTATAACTTGCAAGAGAAGAACGGAGCCTTGTACTGGTCCCGGGGGCAAGGACAGTTGAGATCAAGACGCACTAGTCCTTGATTTTGGCAGGCCGAAACCCGTAAAGTAGAACCCAGCAGTCAACTATTGAGAAGGCACTGATTCATGCAATGCCCCCAGTGTAGACACATCAATCCTGCCGCAGCAACTCGATGCGAAAAGTGTAATGCCCCGTTTGACTTTGAGGGCATGACAGCGACCAGCGGAGTGGCGGAAGGTTGGTCCATGCGCACACCCGCTGAGGGCGGGACGACCCTCGCCGGTTCCTCCCAGGCGCTGCAACCAGGGCATGTTTTGGGGGGGCGATATGAGATTTTAGAACTGCTCGGGCAAGGTGGCATGGGAGCGGTTTACAAGGCTCGAGATCGCGAGGTCGACCGGCTGGTTGCGCTGAAAGTGATTCGCCCTGAGCTGGCGGGGCATCCAGACGTCTTGCGGCGATTCAAGCAGGAATTGATCCTGGCGCGGCAGGTCACACACAAGAATGTGATTCGCATCTTTGACCTGGGAGAGGCCGAGGGGGCGAAGTTCATTTCCATGGAGTACGTCGACGGCCGCGACCTGAAGAGTATTCGTGCCGAGCGAGGGAAGCTCCAGCCAGAAGAAGCGGCAGAGGTCATCGAGCAAGTTTGCCGCGCCCTGGATGCCGCGCACGCGGAAGGTGTGATCCACCGCGACCTCAAGCCCCAGAACATCATGGTGGACAAGCACGGTCGGGTTGTGGTCATGGATTTTGGGATCGCGCGCTCGCGGGAAATGCCCGGCCTGACGCAAACGGGCGTGGTGGTGGGTACCCCGGAATTCATGTCGCCAGAGCAAGCCAAGGGCGAGGAAATCGATTCCAGGTCTGACCTGTTCTCACTCGGTATTATTCTCTACGAGTTGCTTACCGGCATATCGCCGTATGAGGCCACAAGCTCCATCGCTGCCCTGTTGAAACGCACCCAGGAGCGAGCCGTCCCGCCAGTCAAGCTGGATCCTGGGATTCCGAAGTTCATGAATGACATCGTGGTCCGGTGCCTGGAGATTGACCCGGAGCGTCGCTATGCGAGCGCGCAGGAAATTTTGCGGGACCTCGAAGCCCGTCAAGGCCCACGCAAGGGCGTTACCCCTCTGCACATGCCGCGCTTCCGGATGGTGGAGGAGTTCGGGACGAAATGGATCGCGCCGGGGCTGGCCCTGCTTCTGCTCCTGATCATCGGCTTTGTGTTCCGGGGAAAAATCTTCGGGCCTGGGACCAAGCCGGCGCAGCCGGCTATTTCCCTGGCGATTCTTCCTTTCCGCAATGCTTCGGGAGACCCCAAGCTCGACTGGCTCGGATCGAGTCTGGCCGAAATGTTGAGCACGGACGTGGGGCAGTCATCCCACCTGCGGATGGTTTCTTCCGACCGCCTGCATCAGGTTTTACACGACCTGCAAATATCGCCGGACTCCACCTTGGACCCCAATACCCTTCGCCGCCTGGCGGAATTCAGCAGCGCGGAGACCGTGGTCTGGGGGCAATATGCCAGGTTTGGAGATCAAATTCGTATCGACGCCAAGCTCCAGGATCTGA
>Ga0208038_1001152_pt1 | contig 15533 bp, 23 predicted proteins | sample June2015DPH_16_1_FD_184714 | JGI IMG/M metagenome (GOLD analysis project Ga0208038, IMG submission 184714) | Peatland microbial communities from SPRUCE experiment site at the Marcell Experimental Forest, Minnesota, USA - June2015DPH_16_100... | ecosystem: Environmental > Terrestrial > Soil >...
CGGCACACTTGATAGGCAACCAATTCAACACATGGAGAGGTGCTTTATGGTTCATCCTGATTACGTCATCGGCGCAGTTTCCTTGCTAATTATCGCCGTTCTTCTTCCTATCCGCATACGGCAAACCAGGGAGGAATCCGAGCAAATTGCAAAGCCGCTTCCACCACCAAAGATGAGTCCCGAAAAGTTTGCGGAACTCATTACCCTGCTCTGCGAGCATGAGGCCCAGCACGCTCTCTATGAGGCTGGTCACCCGTTCGACGGCACGCCTTACCCTCTTCAACCTTCACGGTACATCCCGGCTCCGCCCAAGCATGATGCGCCGTATCAGATCACCAAAGTCATTCTGCCGATGGAGACTGACCAACAGAAGTGGAATTAACCCTCAACCTTTTTTTGATTCCTTGCGCGATAGGAGAATCACCGTGAAAGATGTTATAGGAGAAACCGTCTATGGACCGCCAAACTGGAAAGCGTTTCTAGTCTTGGGCGCTGCCTGTGCCTTTGATGCGCTGCTTATCGTAGGAGTTTTTTGGCTGCTGCACTTCCTACGCGCCCATGGAATCCTGTAAGTATACGCAAGCATTTAATAGGAGATCGAAAGTGACTCAGACAGAGCGCAGAATCAAACGGCTATGGCTTGCCGGTCGCACATCGCATGAGATCGCGGCTGAGATCGGTATGAATGAACGAATGGTGCAAGGAATCCTTGACGACCTGGGACTTTGATAGGTGTCTAATTCGGAGAATGTGAAAATGACTTCTAGTGTGTTGGCAAGTCAAGCCGAGCAGTTCCGTGAGATATTCGGCGTCCGTCTAGCACCGTTTTGGCTTGGACCGCTCCGCCTTGACGTTGTGAAATTCGATCAAGACGTAGTCCATCCACGCGCTGGGGAAAGCACCGCGCAAGCAGTAGAGCGGAGATGGGGCAAGGATGCGCTTGATTTAGTTCGCATCCTGCTTTGATAGGCAACCAAAACAATTACCGGGAGAATGAAAATGATCGACGGAATACTCTACAAAACACGTTTTACAGAGATAGGTTTCACAATGGTTGAGCCGGGATTCTGGCGATTCGTTGACCTGTCAGACGCGCAAGACGGTAACAAAAACAATATGCACTGTATCGGCGTGAATTACGCAACGAAGGCGGAACTACTAGCTAACGTGGAACGCTACGCGGCAGAGTACGGCTGCGAAGGCTCTAACAAGCCAACACCGCCCGATGAACTCCTGGCACAGATCGCACAGCGTTACCTTGGAATCAAGACGCTGGAGATTCAAAACTCAGACTCACTCGACTTTCACAGCTTGTCGGTGTGGAACGTCAAGGCCGCTCTTGAAGCAGCATGGAAAGCCGGGAAGTCCAATGCCTAAAAACAGGATCACAGTACAGGCTACGGTGAACGGTGAGCATGGCGAATGGATTGCCCGCTCCGAAACAAAGACTGTCCAACAAATGATCGACTGGATGGACGCCAACCGCAAGCCCGACGTAGAACTCCGCTTCTTGGGAGATTACGGCTATCTTTCTCCTAGCCGCTTAGTGGTTGATAGCGAACCAAACCAGTAAAATTTCTAAACTTTTCCACTTGACAATCGTATGTGAGTTGCATTACTGTTTAGCAAGCATGACGCAAGGAAACAAAATCCAACGAAGGGAGGATGCAAGGATTACCATTCGAGAGCCGGGGGCACGCTACAAGCAAGGCCGGGGGTACATGGAACTGGCCGGGTTGCCATCCTAGAGATGGGTACACATAGCCTCTTCAGACCGGCACGGATGGATTCTAGCATCTTAGGGAAAGCAAGCATGAACTGGGAAATTCACGCCGAAACAGATACGCTTTGCGAGTGGCACGAATCCGAAGCAGGCCGTGTAGATTACCGTGGGCCTGAAGGATGGGATGCATGGGTATATATTCCTAGCGGTCTCCAAAAAACCCATGCAACCAAACACAAGGTGGGAGAGTGCTATTCTTCCGCTTCATCAGCAAAGGCCGCTGTCATTCGCCAGTATCGTAAGTACGCTCCACTGAGGTCCGCATGAGTCTGCATGACGCAAGGAAACAAAATTCAGGGAGAATCTTTTTCCTAGCGCCTTCGAGTCTTTCACCGCTAACCTGTACCAGAATCTTTGATAGGAGATTAACGATGCGATGTGAGGCTTGCCGTGGCGATGGATGGTTGCACCGATTAGTTCCTCATCCTTTCGCAGAAGGGTATTCTATCAGCGTAACCAAAGTCTGCAAAGTTTGTGACGGCAAAGGAACTGTAAACGTCTTTTACACTCCTAGCGGAAAGGATAAAGCCGCAGGAAATGAGGATTCAAATGTTTATCAATCGTGACTGGACTCGAAGTCGCATAGGATTTTATTATTGACAAACGCTTGCGAGTTGTGAGATAGTATTTTCAGCGGTTGGGAGACCGCAAATGCCAACCTTCAAAGGATCGAAGGGCGCAGAGGAAAAAATGGGAGAGAATCACCATGGCAGCACAATCCATTTCCTACGAATCAGTGTCCGTACCGACAAAAGTGGAAACTTTGTCAAACGGCAAAATTGCTTCCACTCTGAAACAGATTGGACAGCGGCGCGATTATCAAATGATTGATCCGCGCAAGATTGATATTGAGCCGGGGTTCAATGCTCGTGACTATACCCTTCCTGAAAACCGGGCGCATCTTGACCGCCTCAAGGTTCTTCTTCAGGAATCAGAGCGTGTTGAGAAGCCTATCATTGTTCGGCTTAACCGTGAAACAGGCCGCGCTACCGTCGTCGATGGAGAATGCCGACTTCGCGCAGTGCTGGAATTGATCGCGGAAGGTGTTGAACCGTTCACGATTGCCGATATGCCTTGCTATCCCGCACCTCCGGGAAGCGATGATCTGATTACCCGGAGTTTTGCTTCTTTGAACGCAAACGAAGGGAAACCTCTTTCCAAGTGGGAGCTTGGCAAAAAGTACCAGGAACTCTACGACTTGAACGTATCCATCGAATACATTGCAAAGAAGACGGCCAACACTATTACTTTCGTGAATGAGGCCATCGAACTTGCAAACGCTCCCGAAGAAGTCAAACAGCTTCTTTCCGACGCCGCCGTTACGCCTGCCGAAGTCAAACGGATTCTCCGCAGCGAAGATATTCCCGCTGAAGTATCAGCTTTACAGGCCGCTGTCGCAGAAAAGAAAGCCAGAGGCGAGAAAGGTCCAGTCAAGCGTCCAAAGGCCAAGGCCGCTCAGTCACAGTCTGTACAGGCCGCTCCCGTAGACGGTGAAGCGTTTGATCCTACACTGGATACTCCAGTTACGATTGAATACGAAAAGGCTCCTATCGCGCCCCCGGTTTCCAGCAAGCGCAAGGATTCCAAGAGCGATGGAGATGCCTACAAGGTTCGCCAGTTTGTCATCATGTTGGAAGATATTCTCATGGATTTGAACGTGGCAGACCTTACCAATCCAGATGTGGAGTACGTCTCCGTCAAGGCCGAAAAGCTCCTCGCACTGTCTCATACCGTTGACCGGCTCACCAACAATGTGCCGGTTAACGCCGTCGCCGCGTTTTGATTGGAAAGAAAACAGTTCTACGCTCAAAGAAAAACGCTCTCAAATATGCGTCCATTGTCTACCAGATCGGAGAACTGGAAAAGCAATTCAAGGCTTTATATCCTCCAGTCTTCCATGAGTATAGATGGATAAATGAGGATAGCGAGGATGCTCACAGCGGATACTGGATTGATTCTTGGATCACCAAACGTCCAAAGAAACTTCCGTATACGGTCAATGATTCCTGGCGCTATCAGGATAACGAAGACGAGGAAAACAAGGATACCGTATTCTCTCGAATCGTGGGCATGGCAAACCGACTCAGAGAGGCAAGAGCTAACATACGGGCCTTAACTCCACCGGAAGACGAAAAGGACGAGTTAGCAATAGCAGCGTAACCGCCAGCGGAGATGCTGGAGCGGAGAGAAATCAAATGAAACGCATCTTGAATAATATCATCAACATTGAATCCGCATTGCATTATTTTGATGCGGATGGAAAAGAAATTGCTAAAGGAAATCTGACCGGCGATGTGAGTGGGCTGACCGGCAATGTGAGCTGGCGGCTGACCGGCGATGTGAGTGGGCTGACCGGCAATGTGAGTGGGCTGACCGGCGATGTGAGTGGGCTGACCGGCGATGTGAGTGGGCTGACCGGCAATGTGAGTGGGCTGACCGGCAATGTGGACGAATGCGAAATCACTTCGACAGAGCGCAAAAGCGGCATATTTGTATCTGATCTTGTCTCAAAATAACCACCCGGCAGACCTGCTCTGCCAAGGCCGCTGATAGGGAGTTCTGAGGGTATTGCTGACACAGTATATCCTCGGAGATCTACGCCGCATGAATATCCTGCAATGCGGAGCGGCCTTGGGAGCGCAGGATGCTCCACAACCAGGGGCGCTTCAACTAGGAGAAAAACAATGAAGATCGACTTCCAAGACGGCCCAGATCACCTCAACATTCAACCCATGCCCAACCCGAAACCCTTGACCGTAGAACGAGTTATTATCAAAGAGGATCACACAGACAAAGGCGGAGCAGGAGAAGAGTACGGGTACATCCGTAATGCTTCTATTCATCCTAGCGCGATTGCGGAAAGGCGGGCCTCTATCTGCGCGCGCGTCAGGAACTCGTTGGCCGAGTAGACGCCATTCAGGTGCTCGCCGGGCACATTGAGGAAGACCGGCAGACCGGCGCCGGTGGCCACAAAGACCGCGTCATAGCCCTCGTCGCGCATCAGCTCGTCCAGCGTGACGCTCTTTCCGGTGGCGGGGGCATTCGCGGGCAGGATGTTTAGGCAACTAATTTTGATAGGGGACCAATTTGATTACGAAGACAACAAAAACGACTCTGCAATGCACGTGCGAGAAACCAAAGTGTGGAAAGTCTTGGGAATCGCAAGGTGAGGATATTCCTGAGCGCTGCCGATGGTGCGGAAGTCACACATGGAACGGCCAAGATTTGAGAAACAGCAAGATTTTCCTGTCCGCCTTTGGAATAACCCAGTCTATCTCTGACTGGTCAAAACAAACAGGTATCAACAGCCAAGTCATTCGCGCTAGAATAAGGCTAGGGTGGAAGGAAGATGATATTGTCACTCTTCCTGTCGGGCAAGTGAAAAAATCAAAGAAGGGATGAGTCTATGTTCACTCCTGAACATCTTTTCACATTTCTCGGTTGGACGATGGTAACTTGTGTTGCTGTTTTCTACCTTGCCGATCCCGTGATCCCTTGGGAGAAAATAGCAAAAAGAGTTGTCTTGTTTCTTGCTGTCGGAATCATTGTTCTGTTTCTAGGATCATTGATTGTTGATTTTCCCGTAAAGTGAGGTCAATCATGCACTTTGTCAAGGAAATAGCAAGGAACCTCGTAGCTGAGTTGGAGTATGAACCTCTTTCCTGTGATCCTGATGCCGCTAGGAACTTCAAGAAGATTGCAGTACAAGACTACGTGAACTTTTTGAAACAGGCTCCTGAACGTTCACCCGCAACCAATAACTGTGCCTTGGAGACTGTCTATATTTATTTCCATCGCGCAGTCAAAGCTGGAATACCAGAATCACGTATGGATAAGTATTTCTATCTCCTACGCGCCTACTGGATTCCGAAACTAAGGTACAACAATGTTGCCACCTGAAATCAACATCCCCATCGAATGCTCAAAGCCCGGATGCACCGTAATCCGAAGAACAGTCAACAACTGGTTTGTAGTTGAGAAAACCAAGAGCGGAGCACACATCCACCGCTGGCACGACTGCCCCGACAAGGCAATGATGAATGGAAAACACGTCTGCGGGTTGGAACACGCATTCTACTGTGCATCGAACATGATGACTCCCGACACTACAGACGCTAACCGTGAGTCTACGCTTGTCCTAGCGCCTCCCCTAACGCGGGAAGGTGTCGCAACACCACCACCGGCTCCTGTTGCGGTAGTAGAGGAAACGGAGAGTACAGATGAGTTACTTTGACGATCAGGAAGACGCTTGGTTTGAGAACGATTGTCAAGGTTCACCGTCTGACTACGACCCCTTTGATGCCGACTCATGGCCGAGACAATCCTCACCGGATAGGAACCGCAGCCGCAATCTCCTCGCCTTAACCAAATTGGAGGAGTTTGCAACGTGGGCCGTCGCGCAAGGATTCAAACGAGAAACTCCTAAAGGAACCTACGAAATCCTTCGGCTCCGCAAGAAGGGTGAATCTCCTGTATTGTTCTTTAAGCGTGACAATGGAGAACACGCTACATCCTATGGCGATGGGACAAATCTTGTCAAACTATGGATCAACACTCGCAAGCAACCAAAGGAGAATCAAGTATGATACTCGGTCAAGTAAATATGCTTGCTAATCATTACCAGTGTAATCTTTGTGCTTACGATTGGTATAGCATTGCAAAACGTATTCCTGATTCCTGTCCGAATAGGGATTGCCGCAGCCGTGAGTGGAACGGGAAGAAAAAGAAGCGCATTCCCGCTCCGAAACCAAAAATTGAACTTCCCAAACCGACTAGGAAACGAATAGAGGATGTAGATGATGAATTCTGAAAGTAGATTTAGCTGGTGGGATGTTTTTCTCCTTATCGGATGTGTGATTTTCCTTGTTTGTATGGAGGCGCTATGACATTCGACGAAATAGAAAAACTAAATAACGAGGCATGGCATAGAGGATGTCCGTTTATTCAAACAGACCACACAACTCTAAAAACTGTTTCTCCTACGGTGTTCCAAGAAGAGCGGCAAAGGATAGAGTTGTTGAAAAGTTCTAAAATCCTATCCGAATAAGGAAAATCTATGACAAAATGCTTTGTCTACCTCAGAGTGAGCGGAAAGAGCCAAGTTAAGGGCGACGGCTGGCTAAGGCAGTTCATCGCTTGCCGTGAAATTGCCAAGTCCAAGAACCTCCAGATTATCCGCATCTTCCGTGAAAAAGGAGTCTCAGGGACCACGGAACTTGAGGATCGCCCCGCTCTCTCCGCCCTCTTTGCTGCTCTGGAAGAAAACGGAGTAAAGACAGTTGTAATCGAGAAAGTCGATAGGTTGGCTCGTGACCTCATGATCCAGGAGACCATCATCGGCGATATGCTCAAAAATGGCTATGCGCTGATTTCATCCTGTGAGCCTGATCTTTGCTCTTCCGATCCTAGCCGCGTCCTAATCCGGCAAATCTTTGGCGCACTGGCGCAATACGACCGTGCCATGATTACATTGAAGCTACGCAGCGCAAGAGAACGCATTAGGGCAAGAGAGGGGAAATGTGAAGGCCGTCGAGCTTTTGGTTATCACGAAAAGGAAAAACCCCTTCTCGCTAGGATGATTCAGCTTAAATCTGAGGGACTTAATCCTGAACAGATTTCTATAATTCTGAATAACGACGGAATCCTAACGCGATACAGAAAAATATGGTATCCGGCAACTGTGGCAAAGATTCTCAAAAGGAATTGAAAACTTCGGCAGATTCCTGCGCTTTAACATTTGTACACATTTGAAAATTTAGGGACCAGAGATTAACCGGCCCCTCAATTTTTCCCTAAAACGGCTGCAATTCATCTTCCTCAACTGGCTCAGGAACCAATTTCTTTGGACGACCGCGCTTCTTTTCTTCCTTTGCGCCCTCAGATTCGTGAAACGCTTTCAATTCTTTTGGACCGCTCTTTCCTTTTGGCTCTTCTTCCCACTCTGGTTCCTCTGGAGTGTCCAATTCAGGATCGAATTCCTCTCCCTCTGGAATTAAATCTGCCGTCAATTCAATCAAAGTTGGATCGGCTGGCAATTCCAATTCAGGGAAAACCGGATTCTTCTTCTTAACCAGAGATTCCGCAAACATTTGTAAATCCCTTTTCCAAGTCCCATTACGGCGCACAACATCAATAAACTCGCTTACGTCGTGAGCGCGTATCCTCCACACTCTACGGTTCTTTTCGTCAATCTTAGGCTCACCCTCAGAATCGTAGGCCATTGCCGCGTGGGACATTTCGTGATCGATAAGTGCTTTCTTCATATCCGCAGTGAATTGCAAATCTCTCCAGATTTCCTTATTGAGAAGGATAATGAAGTCCAGATCGACAAATTCCCTCTGCAAATCGGACGCTTTCACGCATTGCCCAAGGACAATATGACCCTCTGGGTCCGGTTTGTACCCTTTCCTCCACGCTAAGGCAATTCGTGCCTCTGCGGTGTCTGGATGGTAGTCTCTGCGAACTTCCCGTAGAATCCTGTACGGTTCGGTTTCTGGTTCGCGCTCAATCAATTCAAATGCGATTTTCTTTGGCTGTCCCAATTTTTTATCCTTTCAATTTCAGATTACACGAAACGACAAACACCAGCACCACGGATTCGATGACACAGTTCGCATAGATCAATACTTTCAACCCATCTTTCAAACTGACCAACTTTGCCAAAAAACCACCTCTTAATACGTGTGAACATTTCCCCTCCCCTCAAAATCTCCCCAAACCGCTCTCTTTCGCCTTTTTCCTATCGCGCCTAGCTTTTTGCACTTGACCCCACGCGCCTGACTTCTTCAATTCGTTTTTCACGGCCATATCCGCTCTTGCCCCGGCTGCTAGTGCTACTGCCTTTTGTAACCTTGAGAGAACGTCCTGACGCGCTAAGGGAATCTCTTTTTCCAAGAACTCAATCAGCTTTAGGAACTCGTCAACAGTTAGAGAACCTTTACATTGATTGCAGCGCTGGCACGGGTAATCAAGGTTTGATAATCCTGTCTTCCCACCACGACTTAACGGTTGAGCATGATCGACTGCAACATCCTCGATTCCAAAGAACATTTTGCAGTACCGGCATACAACGACCCCATCTTCCTTCCCGCCCAATACTCCCAAAACATCTTCTCTAAAAGCGTCAAGATCGAAGTCTAAAGGCGGTAATCCTTTTTTCTTCAACCTCTCAACCATTCCAGAATAACGGGAGCGCGTAACGTCCATAAACGTCTTATGAGCGTCCCTTGGAAATAAAATTCCTATGCCGATAAGTTTTGCCATGAAAACAGTTTAGCACGGATTAACCAATTCCTCCACTGTGCCGTTCTCCACATAAAAGTACCGGCTTCCAGGCGCTTGCGGACTCGGAAGCGTCTTGTCCAAACTGAAGCCAATCATAATGGCTTGCTCCAACTTTTTTGACTGGATTAGCCGGTAGCAAGTAGAGTAAAGATTTTGACGGATGTCCTCACCCAACTCCTCGACCTCATCAATCACCACCAAACCGATTCCTGCCGCGATAGATACCGCACACTGGAAAGCAACCTTGAAGATATGTTCCTCAGCCCCAGATAGTTCCTTTACAGGACCAGCGTAGCCCCTCTTAGTCGTGACCTCAAAGACAAACGGGTCCATCGTTAGAGAAGCCTTGTACCCCCAAGCCGATAGGACAGAGTTGATTTTATCCTCGAATCCTCCAATATGTTTCTTAATCAACTCTGCCTTGATTCCGTCCTTGTCAAACCATTTAACTAGCATATCCAGCGTAGTAGCCTTCTTTTGCAACTTTCCTAGTTGCTCAGTCAGACGCTCTCGTTCCTTCGATCTCTCCTCAGCCGCAATTACAGGACGCAACTGCTCACTTACTTTATCCTCTTCGCTTTGGAGTTTTACCAAAGGATCGTTAAACGGTAGAGTAGCGTTTACCGCCTCTCCTAGCGCGTTAAGTTCCGCTCTGGTAGCCTTACCCGTCTCGACTGTCTCAGACAAAGACTTCTCAATCTCAGATTTTTCCTTGACAGCCTCGTTGTGCCTTTGAATGGACGATAAAGCACTTCCTACGTCTCCTATCGACTCAATTTTCTTATCGGTATCCTGAATCTTTGCATCGGCGTCGGCATACTCTTTCTTCAAATCGGCTATCAGTGATGCAATCTTTACACTGTCAATGTCTTGATCGCACGTCGGGCAAGTAGAGCCTTGCTCGGATATTCTCTCAAAACGTCCTATCTGCACGTCTATAGCAGAGAGCAAGTTTCTCAAATCTGTGTGACTCTTTTGGAGTGTTGCCAACTCATCTTTCCTCGCCGCCAATAACGAGTATCCTGCCAACTTCTCAGGCGCAAGGATGCGAGTCTCTACAGAAGCAAGTTTTTCCTTGTTCCTCTTCAAATCCGCTTGCAGACCTTCGATCTTGGTCTGTAGCTTTCCGCGTTTAACCTCAATCTCGTTAGCCGCCGCTACCGCCGCGTCCCTCTCCGCTTGCAGTTTCGTCCGCTGTTCACGAATATCTGTTAGCTTGGTTTGAAGAGATACTGAGTCAACTCCTTGCGGAATAGGTAAAGCGTCAGGAATCGTAAAATCCTTAACTTGTCTATTTACGGTTTCACGCATCTTATACAGTGCTTTGTATGCAGCGGTGATTACATCGAACGGCGCACCATTGAAGTCTATTGGCGTGTCAAGTAATCCGTTTACCGCTGTTACTTTGTCTTCGGGGAAGTCGTGATGTGCAGGAAGCACCAGTTTCGCAATAAGGTTCGTCTGTTCCTTATCGTCTTGACGGCTAAAATGGTCCGTATTTGTCGCAATCAGAAGAGCAGGTTTTCTGTCCTTCAGGAAGTTACTAAACCCATTGACAATCTTGTTATCATCGGGTTCGTCCAAGCACTCTACATCTGATGTACGGCCCGAAGTGTTGGTATTCAAAATTACTGTGTTCCGCAGAAGATGCTTTCCCTGAATCTCTGCCGTGATTACCGCTTTCGCGTCTCCAGTCCTAATCTTGGACACAAACCCCTTACCTTGGTTATCTAACCCCATTGTAGTGTTTGTGAGGTTTACCGAAATACTCTGTCCGATAGACGATTTTCCTGATGCGTTAGCGCCCCGGACCACGACCAGCGATGCTCCCGTAAAATCAAGCAATGTATCGGCGTGATTTCTGTACGACTGGATACGTAGTTTTCCAATTTTCATAGTTCCCTCTCCATATTAAAACTCAAGAAACGAACGGTAATTAAATCCTTTTTCTTTGATACGCGTAAGATACGCAATTATCTCATCCTTGTTTTTGAAAACAAAAACTCCTTTTTTTGTTTCTAGCTTAACAATGTTTTCTCTCGCAAACATCGCTTCCTTGTAATCTCGTCCTCCATCATTGTCTGGAATATAGTATCCAAGATCAAACGTGTCTTGAAGCGGATTTCCTGTCCATACTCCATTTTCATATAGATCGTCACGAGGAATATCTTTACCGTTAATCTGTAAAGAATACTCATACCTACTACTCTCTTGCATTTCAGGCTTTGTATTCAACATCCTCATAGAATCGCTTGGAGATTCATCATAGCGATTCATCTCCTCTACAATCGCTTGAAGCATATCGAACGTAAAACTGTCGAACATTACAGATAAAGTGTATAGCTGATCTATATATTGTTTATTATTTAGTCTTTCTTCGCAGTATTCTCTGATGAACTCTGCGCTAATACCATTATACTCCAGTAGATAGAATATCCTACCGGGACGGTTTCTCATGTGAACATCAATACGCCATTTATCGTTTGTCGTTAGAATATATAGCTTCTTTCCTCCATAAACACCGTCCAAGAGCGTCAATATATTTTCCTGATCGTCTTTGTCAAACACCTTCTCAAATTCATCAAATAAAATAATGCAAGGTTGCGTGATGGTGTCCAAAAACGTATTGAAAGCATCTCCACTGTGCGGAGCGTTGACAATAATAGTAGGAATTCCTTTCTCTGATCCTTTACTGCTAATTAGTTTCGATAGCATTGTCTTTCCGCTGCCCTTACTCCCGCACAACAATACTCCCGTCGTTCCACTCCGTTGAGCAAACGTATTTAGAATACGTTTTGCATCTTTTGTATGAGTTCCATATATCTTACTCGGAATGGTAAAATTTTCCATCCCTTCAAGATAAAATGCACCATATTGATCTTTTTTCACAACATAGTTAGCTGGTGGTAGTAATTCGTGTAGGTCCATAGCCTCACTAGAACTTACACGAAATTCATTTCCATGCTTCAAAAAATAAGTAGCCATTTCCTCTCCCTAAAACTCTTCATCAAATTCGTTATCGCCATCCTCATCAAACTCTTCCGGCAAACTATCAAGTGGCTTGGAAACTTTCATCTTCACCTTCGGTACTTTGTCGGCCTTATCTTGAACACTTTGGTCGAGAAAACTTCTTTTCTTCGCTCCTAGTTTGCTGTTAAGCTCCGTAGACGAAATTACCAGTTTCCCAAACCAGTCTGTATCCTTTACGTTCCCCTCTGCGTAACTCATCAATTCATCGACGATTGGAAGGATTGGAACTACCTTACGATCTTGGCAGGTAGGGCATAGACCGTCTTCGGGGACATAGTCAAATACCCCTCCACAATCGCACCGCGTTGCTATGCTCTTCCCTGTACCGTGGAACAATGGGTAGACACTGGACTCGGTTTCGTTTGGACCATAAACATACGCCTTTCCGTTGTAGTCACGAAGCGTAATGTTCTTTCCCGTACCCTGCACAAGTGCTTTCATCCTAGCGCGATTGACCTTGCTAAACGCCGAATAAAACAGATCGAACTTAACCCACTCTTCTGGCGACAATTGCATCATCGGATTAAAACTGGCGATAGGACACTTGAGGTTCGATAACAAAGGGCAGTAGATGCAGTTGTCATTCGAGATAGCCTCTATTTCCTCGCCGTTATCAAACTTTTGGTGTATCAACTTCTGACGCTCACGCGCAGCTTTCAATCCTTCGATAAGTTTTGGTAAATCCTCTCGCGTGTAGATCGATTCCCTGTGGAGATTTTTATATCGAACGAAGGTTAGACGGAATACAACCGTCTGTACCCACGGGAAATGAATCAAAATAAAAGTTGCATACTCATCACCCTGAGCTTTATACTTCGGATCGCTCGGATCATAAGGTTTAATATGGGATTTGAAGTCCGATATAACTATCTTCGATTCCTCGCGGAACACATAAAACCCGTCGAGCGTTCCCTGATAAACAGCCGGTAAACCGCTGCTCTTGACAACCCCTTCCATCACCTTAGCTATGTCGGTAGGACGGAAATACTCATCCAACGCCATACTAATTTCCGTTGCAAACAAATGCTGATGGTCCACAATGTAGCCGTCACGAAGTCCTGAAAGAATCTTGTACGCTTGCGTTCCTGCTCCATGCGAAAACTTTTCAAAGGCGTATAAATCCATCCCCACTTGCTTCCTAGCGCAATGAGACAGGTACTCAGCCATCGTCTTATGGATTTCAGTTCCTCGCGCCGCATCTAAGCCGCTAGGAGGTTTGTTGCCTTTAATAAATATCTCCGCATACATTAACGGACACGACATTGTAGAAATTGTCGATTGTCTCAAAGGAGGAATGGGACTCGGTGTAATCTGTACCAATTCGGATGATTTTCTCTTTGGCATTATGCAACTCTCCTAATCATCTTCACACCCCTAAACGGAGTAATCGTTATTCTCCGGTCCTGATGCGAACGGGAAAAATCGTCTATTCTGCTACGGATGTTCGCGTAGGTACGTGACGTGCAGAATAATCCTCCATCCCCTATTACTAGGTTCCTGAGTGCTACCTCTACCATACCCTTCGGCTTACGGGGTGTCGCTGGCTTGCGGTGTCTCATTATTCCTCCAATACTACCCTGTCTTCATTATCTCGTTCGCAGTCATCCATTCGCCAAAACCTGAAACTCAAACCAGGATGCTGATTCGCTAGTTCTATGTGGGTATCTTGAGCGTGAAACCTTACAGAAACAGGCAATCCCTTGAATGAATCCCACACCTTACGAATCAGCGTATGAAATGTTTTTGGTTCATGTAGTCCTACGTTTACTGCATTGACTCCCCACTCTGTCAAGTCTCCTGCTATATGTGGAGTCATCCTAGTTCCATTCGTGTAGAGTACGATAAACTTTCCTTTAGACCTCATGCAAATTTCTCTCACGCGGTCAAGAAATAGAAGCGGTTCACCTCCAGATATACAAACCACTTTGTATTGATCGAAGTCCAATTCATCTAAGTTTACAGGACGAATAGACTGTCTAATCTCAGGAAGTGTATCGTTGCAGCAGTATGAGCATTTAAGATTACACTTCCATGAGACAAGAACTCGAAGAGTGTCCTTTTTTACGATTGGAAGAACATCACCCATCACTTTCCTCCATGCAACCGATTCCTAATCTCCGCAAGAGTTTCGTTGCGAACCATCTTCCCATTGAGGAATACCGGCTTTAACTCTCCACCATTTTCCTGTTCTTTCGTTTGATGGTCATAAAGAACATAGTGATCGTTTTCTTTCTCCACTCGAATCAATCCACACGCAGACTTCTTAGTTCCATTATCCGTCTTCGGGTCTTTGAAAAGCTCTCTTTCCTCTCCGTTCACAACTCCCCATGTAGCCTTAATAGCTGTTCCGAAAGTGTCACGGCTTACCATCTGGTAGGTAAATGATCCTATGCCGAATACGATATTCGCAGAGGAAAACCCTTTGAGTGCTAAACCTTTCAAGATAGCCTGTGCGCGTTCAAGAGAGATAGAGTCACCATAAATCAATCCAACGTGACTGTCAAGGGTTTTATATCCTGTCGGCGTAGTGGTTCCTCCAAATACTTCCCAAAGACATTCGACGGCTCCCTTGTACTCTGGAGAACCTACTGGTTCGCTTGCATCCCCAACGATGATCTTTACAGGATCGCCGGAGTCAGGACGAAATACAACTTTTCCGTCACGCGCAAGAATAACGTATTTCAGTTGAGCAGCAGTATCAGCGAGTACGTGCCAAAAATCCCATGTGTCGCTCACAATACTGACAATCCCGTTTGGATATGTTTTTGTAATCAATCTCCTGTATGTTTCAAACTCTCCGTCTTCTCCACCCATGCACATCACTGAATGCTCTGTTGCTGGTACGCTACCACCAATTAGACCTTCACCACTGTAGTAATTTTCAAGGTAGTCGATTGCCGCAATGGTGTCTGTTCCCGTAAAAGAAAGTAAATGTCCTGCCCCAGACTGAGAAGCATCCGTAATTCCAGACATTCCACGGAAAGAGAAATCGTGTCCCTGCCACTGGACAAAACTCTTGTCGATTCCTGTTTCCTCTGCATAAAAGTCAAACAATCTACGATACTCATAGGCCGTAGTCGCCGAAGTCATTGCCTTCCATAACTCTGCCGATAACTGAGTCTCCACATAGTTAGTCATCCAAAAGAAACGTGGATCAGTATTGATAATCGTAAACATAGGAACACGAATATCAACCCTTGATCCTTCTGGCAATGCCTTAATCAGTAATGGCAAGTATCCTAAATCGTGCAAATCGGCAATGTGTTGCACATCCACTGCTCCCGGTCCAAGGCAAGAATCCATGCGCCGCTTGTAATACGCAACGACTTCATCCTTTGGCCTCTCGAAAAACTCTCGTTTCCATAAGTCAATCAACAGCCATTGGCAAACACCTTGCAAACCAAAGAACACTACTTTGTGATCGAAGTCTGGTAGT
>Ga0208038_1001153_pt1 | contig 15524 bp, 12 predicted proteins | sample June2015DPH_16_1_FD_184714 | JGI IMG/M metagenome (GOLD analysis project Ga0208038, IMG submission 184714) | Peatland microbial communities from SPRUCE experiment site at the Marcell Experimental Forest, Minnesota, USA - June2015DPH_16_100... | ecosystem: Environmental > Terrestrial > Soil >...
GAGCCCAAGAAGATCGCCTGGCTGCAATGCGTGGGCTCCCGGGACTTGAACCACTGCGACAACAGCTATTGCTCCGCGGTTTGCTGCATGTACGCCATCAAACAGACGGTGATTGCCAAGGAGCATTGCAAGGAATACCCCCTGGACACCGCCATTTTCTTCATGGACATGCGGACCCACGGCAAGGACTTCGAGAAATACTACTGGCGGGCCGAAGACGAACACGGGGTGCGCTTCATCCGCTCCCGGATTCATTCCATTGACGAGGTGCTGGGCACCGGCGACCTGGCCGTTCGCTACCTGGCGGAGAACGGCGAACTGAAGACGGAAGTCTTCAACATGGTGGTCCTGTCGGTGGGCCTGGAGTCCTCCCAGGACGCCTTGAATTTAGCCAAGACCATGGGTATCGAGGTCAATCCCAACACCCGCTTTGCCGCCACCTCACCCTTCGCTCCCGTGGACACCAACAAGGAAGGCATCTATGTCTGCGGCGTCTTCCAGGCCCCCAAGGATATCCCCCAGTCGGTGATGGAGGCCTCGGCGTCTGCGGCCGCGGCGGGCGAGCTCCTGGCTCCGGCCCGGGGGACCCAGATCAAGGTGCGGGAGCTGCCCCCGGAGATCGACGTCGCCGGCCAGGCCCCCCGGGTGGGTGTCTTTGTCTGCAACTGCGGAATCAATATCGGCGGGGTCATTAACGTCCCGGTCCTGGCCGAATACGCCGCCAACCTACCCGGCGTGGCCTTCTCGGACCAGAACCTGTTCACCTGCTCCGCCGACACCCAGGATAAGATCCTGGATGCCATCAAAGAGCATCACCTGAACCGGGTGGTGGTGGCCTCGTGCTCGCCCCGCACCCACATGCCCATGTTCCAGGAAACCATCCAGACGGCGGGCCTCAACCCCTACCTCTTTGAGATGGCCAACATCCGGGACCAGGACTCCTGGGTGCACATGCACGAGCCGGAAAAGGCCCTGGCCAAGGCCAAAGACCTGCTGCGGGGCGCGGTGGCCAGGGTGGTACAATTGGAACCCTTGCACAAGCAGGCCTTCCCGGTGTTCAAGAACGCCCTGGTCATCGGCGGCGGGGTGGCCGGCATGGAAGCGGCCCGTTCCCTCGCCGGCATGGGCTTCCCGGTCTATCTGGTGGAAAAGGGCGACAAGCTGGGCGGCAATGCCTGGAACCTGGTGACCAGCGCCCGGGGCTACAATTACCGGGGTTACCTGGAAGAACTCATCAAACAGGTGGAGAAGCACCCCAACATCGAAGTCCTGTTCAACTCCGAGGTCAAGGAAACCGGCGGCTTCATCGGCAACTTCAACACCACCATCAGCACCCCGGCGGGCGAGCGCCAGGTGGACCACGGCGCCACCATCATGGCCACCGGCGGCCAGGCCTACCAGCCGGAGGAGTACCTCTACGGCCAGCACCCCAATATCTTTACCTCCCTGGAGTTTGACAAACTGATCGCCGGCCAGGACCCCAGGATCGACGCCGCCACCCAGGCGGTCTTCATCCAGTGCGTCGGTTCCCGTGAGCCGCAGCGGCCCTACTGCAGCCGCCTGTGCTGCACCCACTCGGTGGAGAGCGCCATCGAACTGAAGCGGCGCCAGAAGGACCTGGACGTCTTTGTCCTCTATCGGGATCTGCGCACCTACGGGGAAAAGGAGCTCCTGTACAAAGAGGCCCGGGAGCTGGGGGTGATCTTCATCCGCTTCGACCTGGAGTCCAAGCCCAGGGTAGAGCAGGACGGCGGCGGCCTGAAGGTCACCATCTTCGACCCCATCCTGCAGATGCCGGTGGTCCTGCGGCCCGACCTCCTCACCCTGGCCAGCGCCATCCTGCCCAATTCGGTGGAGAAGCTGGGGGAGATCTTCAAGGTGCCCCGCAACGCCGAAGGCTTCCTCAACGAGGCCCACGCCAAGCTGCGCCCGGTGGACCTGCCCTCCGACGGCATCTTCCTGGCCGGGCTGACCCACTATCCCAAGCCCATAGATGAGTCCATCGCCCAGGCCATGGCCGCCGCGGGCCGGGCTGCCACCTTCCTGGCCAAGGACCAGGTGGAGGTGGGCGGCATCGTGGCGGTGGTGGACCAGGACAAGTGCGCCGTCTGCCTCACCTGCGTGCGCACCTGCCCCTTCAACGTGCCGGTCATCGACTACACCGCGGACGCGGCCTATATCGACCCGGCCAAGTGCCAGGGCTGCGGCATCTGCCCGTCGGAATGCCCGGCCAAGGCCATTACCTTGAAAAACTTCAGCGACTCCCAGATCATCGCCCAAGAAACGGCGCTGGCCGCGGGCTAAAGGAAGGAGAGAGCCATGACCGGCGATTTTGCTCCCAAAATCATCGGCTTCTGCTGCCGCTACTGAGCGTACAGCGCGGCGGACCTGGCAGGTTCGATGCGGTTGCAATATCCCCCGGATATCAAGATCCTGATGCTGCCCTGTACCGGGCGGGTGGACATCCTCCACCTGCTCAAGGCCTTCGAGGCCGGGGCGGACGCGGTCTTCGTGGCCGGCTGCCTGGAGGGCGAATGCCATTACCTGAGGGGCAATATCCAGGCCAGGAAGCGGGTCAATAAGGTGAAGCTGGACTTTGCCCAAATGGGGTTCGAGCCGGAACGCCTGCAGATGTTCAACCTGTCATCTTCGGAAGGGCCGCGCTTCGCGGCCATCGCCAAGGAGATGGTGGAGCGGGCCTACAAACTGGGCCCCAGCCCGGTGAACCACCAGGCCCGGGAGGCCTGGCTGAAGGCCAAGGCGGCGTAGATTTATTGTGGGGAAGGGGGCTAAGGGCTGACGCCCTTACCCCCTTCCCCACACCCCATCCCCCAATCCCATAAGTAGGGGCGACCCGTTGGGTCGCCCCAAAAAAGCGTAGAGTGCGCACCGCGCACCATCGAAAAGGGAGAGCCGATGGCTCTCCCTTTTCATTTGTCTTTGGTAGCCGCAGGCTTAAGCCTGCGCTTTGCCCGGTAGGGCGGGCCGCCGTGCCCGCCATTTCATTCAATGCACACACTCGTTCCCAAGTTAAACTTGGGAACGAGTGTGGAAAGAGAAGCCCATTAATTTGCTAATGCTAACGGGCTTCTTTTTATGATCTGAACTTTATCTTATTCATTAGGTGGCCATAATTTTTCCCTTCTAACTCTGATTTCAATTACTTGCTCTGAAACGCCAAAAATCCTTCGGAGAAAAGGAGAAATCCTTGATAAAACCATATCACTGTCACTAAGCAGATATTCAATGCCACTTCTTTTTATCATCTCTATGGAGTCCATTATTGCAGATTTCAGCTTTTCGTAAGGAACCAGAAATCGTCCGGCAAATTCATTCGCTTGATATTCAAAGGCCTCATACTCTGTTTCAGGGACATTTTGAATGAATTCTTTCCAATCTTCTGGGGAACTTAAAGATAAACTCGAATAAATTTCTTTATGTAGAAAATAATGGGCTAACTCATGAGCCATGGAAAATAGCAAACGATTAAGAAATTTGTCATTCATATAACAGTCATGATCTACTACAATTCCACTTAAATCGCTTTTTAGGTAAGCATCCACATCCAACGTTGAAAGCAAATCGAACATAGGCTCTACTTCGAGCCTTAATCTTAGTTCTATTATCTTGGTTGTATCTACAGGATGAATACCTTCGGGCCAATATTTTTGTCTTTTTTGGTCTGCCAATTCTCTAAGTTGATTCTGATCGATCCATTTGCACTTGAAGGCAGAATAATCCAATCATCATTCTCCTTTTCGAATCATTTGAATCAACTTATCTAAATCTTCTTCCGCCGGCTTTTCGCTTCTGATTGTTCGGAAAAACATTGGCAGGGAACCGACCAATTTTTTATCAGATCGTATATCGCTAGGAATATTTCCTTTATCTATCGCCGCCGCATCTTTCATTGTAATCCACAAATCTGAGCCAACAGGAATTCCTAAAATCTCTGCTATTTTCTTCAATTTCTTATCACTTTTTGGAGGTGTGAGCTGACCACGCTCAATTTTGCTCCAATTGCTCGCATCCGTTTCCAATGATTTGCAGAATTCTCTGAGGGTGATTCCCCTCTCAACTCTCCGCTCTTTAATGAATTTTCCAAACATTTTTCTCTCTCCTATCTGCATGTGGTAAATTATTTACCACATGGTAATTAATTAACCACATATATCGGAATTGTCAAGAAATAAATTGATTAGAAAACGATGCGCAAACCGACAAAAAAAGGGCGAACACATGGCTCACCCAATTCTTTTTTGCTGAAAGCTGACCGCTGAAAGCTGATAGCTTCCTGCTAATCCACCCAGTAGTTCGGCGCTTCCTTCATGATGATGACGTCGTGGACGTGGGACTCCTTGAGGCCGGCGGGGCTGATGCGCACGAATTTGGCCCTGGCCTGGAGTTCCCGGATGTTTCCGGCCCCCACGTAGCCCATGCCGGAGCGCAGGCCGCCCATGAGCTGATAGATGACGTCGGAGAGCCAGCCCCGGGAGGGCACCCGACCGACGATGCCTTCGGGCACCAGTTTGCATTCCAGATCCACGTCCTCCTGGCAGTAGCGGTCCCGGCTGCCGGTCTTCATGGCCTCCATCGAGCCCATGCCCCGGTAGATCTTGTAGCTGCGCCCCTGAAAGATCACAGTCTCTCCCGGGGACTCCTCGGTGCCGGCGAAGAGTGAACCGATCATCACCACCTCCGCCCCCGCGGCCAGGGCCTTGGTCACGTCTCCGGAATACTTGATGCCGCCATCGGCCACCAGGGGCACGTCGGCTTCCCGGGTCACCCGGGCGCAGTCCAGAATGGCGCTGAGTTGGGGCACTCCCACCCCGGAGATCACCCGGGTGGTGCAGATGGAGCCCGGCCCCACCCCGACCTTCACGGCATCGGCCCCGGCCCGCACCAGGTCCCGGGCCCCTTCGGCGGTGGCCACGTTGCCGGCGATCAATTCCACCTGGGGGAAATTCTGCTTGGTGTCGGCCACCGCCTCCACCACCCGGTTGGAGTGGCCGTGGGCCGTATCGATGATGATGACGTCCACTCCGGCCTTGAGCAGGGCGTCGATCCGCTCTTCCCGGTCCGGGCCCACCCCCACCGCGGCCCCCACCCGCAGGCGGCCAAACTCGTCTTTGCAGGACCAGGGATATTTGCGGATCTTCTCGATGTCCTTGATGGTGATGAGGCCGTTCAGGTCGCCCGCTTCATCCACCACCAACAGCTTCTCAATGCGATATTTATGGAGCAGGGCCTTGGAGTCCTCCAGGGTGATGCCCACCGGGGCGGTGACCAGGTGGTCCTTGGTCATCACCTCCTTGACCTTCTGATTCAGGTTGGTCTCGAAACGCAGGTCCCGGTTGGTGACGATGCCCACCAGCTTGCGTCCCTCCACCACCGGAATCCCGGAGATGCGGTAGCGCTCCATCAACTGCAGGACGTCGGCGATGCGGGCCTCCGGCCCGATGGTCACCGGGTCGATGATCATCCCGGACTCCGATTTCTTCACCTTTTCGGCTTGCTGGGCCTGGGCGGCGATGGCCATGTTGCGGTGCAGGATGCCGATCCCCCCCTGGCGAGCCAGGGAAATGGCGGTCTCGGCCTCGGTAACCGTGTCCATGGCGGAGCTCAACAGCGGAATGTTGAGGCTGATGCGCCGGGTGAGGCGGGTGCTGAGGTCCACCTCGCTGGGCAGCACCGCCGAGGCCACGGGCAGTAACAGGAGGTCATCGAAGGTATAGGCATAGTGAATGGCGTCTGGGCTCATGGGGGCATCCTTGAGTTTCGGGTTGTGGGGGCGACAGTGGCACAGGCTTCCAGCCTGTGATGGGGTCGCCCAGTTTTTGGTTTCGAGTTTTGAGTTTCGAGTTTTTCGGTTTTCCATCACTCCGTTTTTATTAAAGAAAAACCAACTCTTACTGCAAGCTAGGGTCGTATTTCTGGAATATAAATTGGCTCTAAAAACTCCCCCTCCCTGAGAGGGGAGGGGGTTGGGGGCAGGGTGATAACATTTTAAAATAACAAAAAAATAATCACCCCACCCGGTGTCGTCTCCTCAAGGGGAGGGAATAAAAGCAATTTCCTTTTTTCAAGGTTTCTCTAAAACGCTACCATAGTAAATCAAGACGGCGCCTTGGCCCACAGGCCCCGCACCGGTCGTGCGGATGACCCACCCTCCCCTGGCGAAGCTCTTAAAATATTTTGCCTATTTTAACTCAAAACTCAAAACTTCTTACAAAAAACCCGAAACTTCATTAAAACTTGCCAAAACTCCCTCCAGGAGTCCGGCGTCAACCACCACCAGGGAGTCCTGGCCAAATACCTCCAGCATGGTCAGGATGAGCAAGGCCCCGGCCACCATGACCCCGGCCTTGGCGGGCTCGATTCCGGGAAGCCTGGCCCGCTCCGCCTCAGGCAGCCGGCAGATGATCTCGCTCAGCTCCTCCACCCGGGTCCGGGTCAGGAGCAGGTTATTGACCCGGTTCGGGTCGTAGCAGGTCAGCCTTAGGTGCATGGCCGCCAGGGTGGTCACCGCCCCGGCGGTGCCCACCAGTCTTGCCCCGCGAAGCCGGTCCGGCGGGAAGGTCAGGTCCCGGAAGCGCGCCAAATCCTGGGCCACGAGCCGCTTCAGGGCGGCCATCTTCTCCGAGTCTGGCGGGTCGCCCAGGGGATGGGCCTGGCTCAGGGTGAGGACCCCCAGGGGCAGGCTGGCGAACTGCGATTCCCGCCCCAGCCGCGCCAGGGCGAACTCGGAGCTGCCGCCGCCCACGTCAATCACCAGGACCGGGGTCCGCAGATATGGCAGGGCCAGCGCCGAGAGCACCCCCTCCAGGGATAGGCGAGCCTCCTGCTCCGGGGCCAGAACCAGAACTTCGAGGCCCAGCCCCTCACGCAGCCGCTCCAGGAAGATAGGGCTGTTCTTGGCGGCCCGCACCGCGTGGGTAGCCACTACCCGGCAGTTCTCAACCCGATAGTTGGCCAGCACCTGCTTAAAACCTGACAGGGCCTGGAGGGTTCGGGCCATGTCCTCCGGGGCCAGTTCACCGGTCTGGGCCAGGCCCCGGCCCAGGCCGGTGATTTCCCGGAGGTGCAGCAGGAGGTGAAATTGCCCGGGTCCTCTGGGTTCCGCCACCGCCAGGCGCACGGTGAGGCTGCCCAGATCGATGGCGGCGAAACGGATTTTTTTTAAGGGAGAATGGCCGGTGCCGGTCATAATAGCTGTCAGCTTTCAGCGGTCAGCTTTCAGCGCTCTTATAGCTCTCAGCTGTCAGCGGCTCAGTACAAGGCATCTTCTAAGACCTGCTTTTCTGGGTCATATTGCTGGTAGTATATTGGGATACCAAATCGATCTCGAAGGCCCTTCAAATATGTCAGAGCATGCGTTGTAACAGTCTTCGGGGAGACAATGACCAGCTTTTTCGCAATATCTTTGTTGGGGTAAAAGGCGTATTCTATCAGCTGGGCCAAAGCCTCTCGGATGCAAAGGCGAATAGAGTAAGATGTTTTGATTTCATAGAAGATGAAGCCTCCGTCGTTCTCTCTGACGACGACGTCAACTTGCGATCCATATCCCGTATTTTGTCCCGTGCCAACATTGTCCTTCCCAAATTTTTTGCTGAGTTGACGATATATGATGGTTTGTATTTGGTTATGAAAAAGATCCACATCAGATGAATGTTTCTCATATGTCGATTTGGTCGACCCTTTCTTTTCTTTGTGGCCAGGAGCAAATTCAAATTTCCCACTACTACCAAGCAGTGTTGGTAATTGCTTTTGGTTTAAAAGTATGTAGTATGTGGCCCTGACAGCCGGATCGTCTCTAGAAAACTCCATCGGGGTATCCAACAGTTCTAGTGATTTTGGTCGAAATTTTATTACTACGAAGTCCTTTGGCTTTATCCTGCGAAATTCTTTAACGTTTGCGCTGACACTTTGAAGCTGCTCCTCCATTTCTTGTAACCAGCCATTTTTCTTATATGTTAAGTAAACCTTCCTGGAATCCTGTGGGGATATTACATTGACGTTTAAAATGCGCCCAACCCACCAACGACCCTTAGTCTCCTCATCTATGGAATACAAAGATATGTTGAACGTCTTACCTAAATATTTTGAATGATGCAGGCCAATCGGCTGTAAGAATGCGTAGTGCCAACCAGCGATGATTTTTGAGGTGTCTAACAGCCACTCCTCATGCCCAAAACCAAATTTGTGTTCATATGCCTTTTGTTCTTGGTCTTGCCAGCCTTACCTGACGGCTTGTACCATCCTTGAGTATTCCAGCAAATTCTCGCGATCTTGTCTTCGGCCATGGAGTCCATTCCTTTTGATCTTTCAGCGCCTAATCTAACCCGAGATTATGCAGCACCCAGGGCCACTGCATTCAAAAAACGGCGCTCTTATAGCTCTCAGCTTTCAGCTTTTTGATGAACGAGAATTAGCATTTGGCATCGCTATTGGCCTTTGCCTTTAGCTGATAGCTGATAGCTGACAACTGCTTTTTCTTCAATCCTTTTCCAAGACATAGATCTCCGGCAAGGTGCGCTGCTGCTCGCCGCAGTCCAGGCCGTAGCCCACCAGGAACCCCTGAGCCACCGGGAATCCCACGTAGTCCAGGGGGACCTCCACCTCCCGGCGTTCCCATTTGTCGATGAGGCAGCAGATCTTCAACGACCGGGGCCGGTGGCTGGCCAGGTGCTCCCGGAGGAAGGCTAAAGTGAGGCCGGTGTCCACGATGTCTTCCACGATGAGGACATGACGGTCCCGCAAGGGCACCTCCACGTCCTTGGTAATGTGCACTTCACCGGAGGTCTCCGTGCCGGCCCCGTAACTGCAGAGGCGGACAAAATCCACCTCCACCGGAAACTCCAGGGCCCGCACCAGGTCGGCCATGAAAATGAAAACGCCCTTGAGGACGCCCACCAGCACCGGGTTCAGGCCGGCATAGTCATGGCTGAGGCGGGCCCCCAGCTCCCGGATGCGCCCCTCGAGGTCCTGCCGGGAAAAGAGGCAACGCCCGGCGACACCGCTCATAACCTTTCTCCTCCACCGCTAACCTTAGAAAAAGAGGGACAGGTTGTCAAACCATAATCAACAAGGCGCGGTTAAGCCCCCCCGAGGCTCTTTCCCTGATTGTGAGATTCGTAAACGGCTCAGGCCTCGGAGATCCCCGCCCCGGTGATAGTCACATACCGGTAGGGGGGCCCCAGGTATTCGTCCTGGGCAGCCAGTTTCTCCATGCCGGCCCGAGCCGCCGCCACCAGGCTGGAAATGGGGGCCTTCTCTTTAGTGAGCCGGTTGAGTGTGAATTCCAGTCCCAGCCGCCGGGGCAGGGTGAAGACCTCGGTCACCCGGTTATATTCTATTTTGGGAGGCTGGAGCCGATCCCAAATGACGCACAGCTGACCGCCAGCGGCGGAGTAACCCGCCAGCACCAGATACAGATTGACGATGGGGTCCGGCGGCGCCTTTTCACACATGCGGCGGAGGATCTCATCATAGCGGCCGGTGAAGAAAGGGATGGCCGCCTCTATGAGGGCGTTCAGGTCCGCCAGCCCTTCCTCTCGGGCAAAGGAGGCAAAGTCTTTGCAGAGATCGTGGGCCTCGATGGCCCCGGCCGAAGCCAGGAGCGCCTGCGGAGTAACGGGTACTATCCGGTCCAGGGTGATGAAGCGTTCCTCACCATAAGGCTCAAACAAAACCGCGCGGCTGTCGGCGGCAACCAGGACCCCATCCGGGGCGGCACAAGCAATCAACTGTCCCATCTTATCCTCCTGAGGTAAGGAATCCGGTTCCCTTAAAATAAATCTAATACTTAAGAGAATAATCCGGTATCAGCCTCTGGCAAGGGAGGAAATGGGAAATAGGCCGGGAAAATTAGCAGCGGGGCAGTAAGGAGGATGGACCGGGAGAGGATAAAAAATGTGGCCGCAGGCCCTAACCAAAAAGCTGCGGCGGTAACTTTGCCTCCCGAAAGGGAAGAGACCGGACCGCGGCCGCCCTGGCTCCAACCATGATTAAGGTTGCTAAACATCGCGGCCAATATCCTTAACAGGGCCGCACCCGCGCCTCCGGGGACTTGCCCGCCCCGACTCACCCCTCCGTCATCTGGAGAACTATAAAAAACCAGTATACCCCGGCCAATTTGCAGAGCTTGACATACACCACCCTTAGCTTGCCCTCTGCCTGTCTCCCGGGGCATCGCTTCACACCAAAGCTCTCCGGCGGTTGGCGGCGTTTGCAAACGGCCAGGGAATATGCTACGTTTCGCATATCTTTTTAGACTCTTAGGAAGTTAGCAAGGACGCCCATGACTGCTTCCGATATCGAATCTTCGCCGGAGGAAATCGATGCGGAGATGGCCGAGCGCCTTCGGCCCCTGGTGAACGAAATTCTGGAGATCTTCAACGAGCGGCAAGTCTCACCCGCGGACGTTGGGATGGTAGTGCTCTCCCTGACTTACCGGCTGCTGGAGGTCCTGAAAGAGGCCCCGGAGGCCAGGCGCCATTTCATTGCCACCCTGATCACCCTGATTAACAATTTCTTAACCGGCGAACTGGAATCCGCCAGCGGGTCAGCGGGCGAATTCACGGTGAAGGAAGACTTTTAGACGGTAGTTTCCGACTTCCGGGATGTTATCTATGGAAGGCAAGGCCGCGAATATTCTGGAGTTGATCGGCCGCACCCCCATGGTGCGCCTGAACCGCCTCAATCCCAATCCCCGGGTCAAGATCTACGTCAAACTGGAATACTTCAACCCCGGGGGCTCAGTCAAAGACCGGCCGGCCCTGGCCATGATCGAGGCGGCTGAGGCGGCGGGCGAGCTCACCCCGGAGAAGACCGTCTTGGAAGCCACCAGCGGCAACACCGGCATCGGGCTGGCCCTAGTATGCGCCGTCAAAGGCTACCGGCTGCTGCTGGCCATGCCCGAATCCGCCTCCCTGGAGCGCAAAAGGATTCTCAAGGCCATGGGGGCCGAGCTCCTCCTCACCCCGGCCCATCTGGGAACCGATGGCTCCATCGAGGAGGTCTACCGCCTGAGCCGGGAAAACCCGGAAAGATATTTTCTGGCGGATCAGTTCAACAACCCGGTCAACCCTGCGGCCCACCGGGCCACCGCCCAGGAGATCTGGGACCAGAGCGGCGGCCAGGTCACCATGGTGGTGGCCACCCTGGGCACCAGCGGTACGGTCATGGGCCTGTACCGCTATCTGAAGGAGTTTAATCCGGCCATCCGGGTGGTGGCGGTGGAACCCTTCCTGGGCCATGCCATCCAGGGTTTGAAAAACATGAAGGAGTCTTATAAGCCGGGGATCTTCGACAAGGGCCGGACTGACGCCATCGTCAATATCGAGGATGAAGAGGCCTATGAGACCGCCCGGCGCCTGGCCCGGCAGGAGGGCCTGTTTCTGGGGATGAGCTCCGGGGCCGCAGTGGCCGTAGCCCTCCGCCAGGCCCGGGAGATGGCGGAGGGCTTCATCGTGGTCATCGCCCCGGACGGCGGCGAACGTTATCTCTCCACCCAACTGTTCGTGGAGAAAGAGGTTCCCAGCCTCCGCTTTTACAACACCCTGGCCCGGGCCAAGGAGGCCTTCCAATCCCGGCGCCCGGGGGAGGCGGCCATCTTCACCGACGGCCCGGCCCTCTACAGCAACCTCTCCCTGGGGGTGGCCCGGCGCCTGGTGCTGGCCGACCTCCTGGGCCGCTATCTCACCTCCCGGGGCCTCAAGGTGCGCCAGGTGGTGAGCCTCATCGACCTGGACGACCGCGCCATCGCCGGGGCCGAAGCCGCGGGCCAGGACTTGCCCCAGTTCACCGGCCGCTACCAGCGGGAGTTCTTTGAGGACCTGCGGGCCTTGCGCCTCCGGGAGGGGGTCCTTTATCCCCTGGCCTCGGACCATATCGAGGAGATGGTCGCTCTCACCCGCAAACTCCTGGAGCGGGGCTTCGCCTATGAAAAGCTGCGCTCCGTCTATTTCGACATCTCCCGTTTCAAGGACTACGGCCGCCTCTCCGGCGTGGACCTGGGCAAGATCCGGGTCGGCAAAACCGTGGACCTGGACGAATACGCCAAGGAAAACCCCCGGGATTTCACCCTGCTGAAACGGGCCAAGCTTTCGGAACTGAAGAAGGGCCTCTATCATTCGACTCCCTGGGGCCAGGTGCGCCCCAGCTGGCACCTGGAGAGCGCCGCCATGGCCCTGAAGCACCTGCGGGAGACCGTGGACTTCCACGTGGGCGGGGTGGAGTCCCTTTTCCCCCACGATGAGAACGAGAACGCCTTGTTCGAGGCCGCCACCGGCAAGCCCCTGGCCCACGCCTGGCTCCACTGCGAACGGGTGCTCAAGGAGGGCCGGCCCCTGAAGGACGAGGCCGCCGCCGCGGTCCGGGACCTCACCGCCCAGGGCTTCAGCGGGGCGGACCTGCGCTTCTTCCTGATGGCCACCCACTACCGCAAACCCCTGGCCTTCACCCTGGAGAACCTCAAGGCCGCGGCCCAGGCCCGAGCCAGATTGGACCACTTCCTGGCGCGCCTTTCCCAGGTAGCCGAAGACCGGCCCGCCGACGGCGCCATCGAAGAGCGCCTCTTCCAGTTGAAGAAGGAGTTCGTCGCCGCTCTGGATGACGACCTCAACATCTCCCGGGTCCTCTCCGGCCTCTTCGCCCTGGTGGGGGATCTCAACGCCGACCTGGACCGGGGAAGACTGGGGCAGGGAGCCGCGGCCGCCGTCTGCAACCGTCTCCGGGAGCTGGACGACGTGCTGGCAGTGATGAACCCGCCACCAGCCGCCGCGACCCGGGACGAGGAGATCGAGGCGAAGGTCCGGGCCCGGGAAGAGGCCCGCCGGCGCCGGGATTGGACCGCCGCCGATGAGATCAGACAAGAACTGGCCCAACAGGGCGTCGAGATCACCGACACCCCCGGCGGCCCCCACTGGCGCCCCCGGGGCTGAGGGTGGGCACTGCCCACCATTTCCTTAAAATATTACAGGCTTCCAGCCTGTGATCGGGTCGCCCCTAAAGAGAATCCCAGTGGCACAGGCGTCTCGCCTGTGCCCTTTGATAGAACATGGTAGCCGCAGGCCCTAACAAAAAACCTGCGCCCCGAAACCGCCCTGGATATCCTGACAAAGCACCACGCCCAAGGAGAGATCAGCAAAGACCAATTCGAGGAGGTTTTTTGGTTCGCGCGGGATATTCCGGGATAGACTGGTCGGGACGAGAGGATTTGAACCTCCGACCCCAGCGTCCCGAACGCTGTGCTCTACCAGGCTGAGCCACGTCCCGACCCCTTTCAATTTATCCAAAAGACCGGGCCGGGGCAAGAGAAAATCGGGATAATTTGGCGGCGTCGGCTCATACGGTGCGCCAGGTGAGAAAGCCTGGCCGCCGGAGATCGCATGATTCAGCTTTCAGCGGTCAGCTTTCAGCGAAAAGCTTAACCTGGTTATCTTTTGCCTTTGCCTTAGCTGACAGCTGCTGGCTGACAGCATTAGGCGACGCGGTCTCTGGCAGGGTGCGGGAGAGGCGCAATTATGCATTAATGGGAGAATTATGGGATCCCCTATTTATCCCCTCTCCCCCGCTGGGGGAGAGGGTCCGGGTGAGGGGGAATTAATTTCTTCCCCGCCCCAATTAATAACCATCCCCTGGCGCCGGCTGTGGCTATTTTGCTGCCTGGCCCTGGTTGCCCTCACCCTGGCGGCCGCGGGCTGCAAGGCCGCCAAAGAGGAGAAGCAGTACGGCGGCCCCGACACCGGCCCGGCTTATGGCGATTGGTTCATCGACGGCTCCATCGGTGACGCCAGCACCCTCTTGCCTCCCCTGGCCACCGACAGCGCCTCCGGCGACATCAATGGCCTGGTTTACGACGGCCTGGTGAAGTACGACGGCGACCTCAACCTGGTGGGCGCCCTGGCGGAGTCCTGGGAGGTCTCCACTGATGGCCTCACTATCACCTTCAAGCTGCGCCACGGCGTCAAGTGGCACGACGGCGCCCCCTTCACTGCCAAAGACGTCCTCTTCTCCTACCAGTTGATGGTGGATCCCAAGACCCCCACCGCCTACTCCGGCAACTACCTCCAGGTGAAAAAGGCCGAGGCCCCGGATGACTACACCTTCCGGGTCACCTACGGCCAGCCCTTCGCCCCGGCCCTGGAGAGCTGGGGGCTGGCCATCCTCCCCCGGCACCTGCTGGAGGGCCGGGATATCACCAAATCCCCCTTGGCCCGCCGGCCCATCGGCACCGGGCCTTATAAATTCCAGGACTGGCAGGGTGGACAGAGGATCTCCCTCACCTACAATCCGGACTACTTCGAGGGCCGGCCCTATCTCAACGGCTATCTCTTTGTGGTGAAGCCGGACACGGCCACCATGTTCTTGGAGCTTAAGGCGGGCAATCTCGACCGCATGGGCCTCAACCCGATGCAGTACAGCCGCCAGACCGCGTATCCCAAGTTCGCCCGGATGTACAATAAATACCGCTACACCCAATTTTCCTACGTCTATCTGGGCTACAATCTGGAGGACCCGAGGTTCGCCGATCGCCGGGTGCGCCAGGCCCTGACTTACGCCATCAACAAAAAGGAGATTATCGACGGGGTGCTCATGGGCCTGGGGCAGCAGGCTTACGGGCCGTACAAGCCCGGCGCCTGGTTTAACAACCCCGACATCCGCAAATTCTCCTACGATCCCCAGAAGGCCAGGGCCCTGCTAACTGCCGCCGGCTGGCAGCCCAACCCCGAGGGCGTCCTGGTCAAGGACGGCCGGCCCTTTGAGTTCACCATCCTCACCAACCAGGGAAACGACGTCCGGGAGCGCACCGCGGTGATCATTCAGCTGCGCCTCCGGGAGGTGGGCATCCGGGTGAAGATCCGCACCGTGGAATGGGCCGCCTTTGTCAAGGAATTCATCGAGAAAGGCAACTTCGAGGCGGTTCTCCTGGGCTGGAACACCGGCATAGACCCGGACCAGTATGACATCTGGCACTCCTCCAAGATCAAGCCCGGGGAACTCAATGTCACGCATTACCAAAACCCGGAGGTGGACCGGCTGCTGGAGGAGGGGCGGCACACCTTCGACCGGGAAAAGCGCCGCCGCGCCTATTTCAAGCTCCAGGAGATCCTGGCGGAGGACCAGCCTTACACCTTTCTCTTCTGGCCCGACGCCCTGCCCGCCATCTCCAGGCGCTTCCGGGGCATTAAGCCCGCCCCCGCCGGCATCGACTACAACTTCATCAAATGGTACGTCCCCCGGGCCGAACAGAAATACACCATGTCGCCGTATTGACCGGGAAAATCCAAATTCTTAGAGTTTTTGGAGGAATTTTCTAGATATTCAGTTGATCTAGCGGAAAACTGAGATTTTCGATAATGGCAGTGACTGTTGAAAAAGCTATTTCGTGAAAGTGCTTCTCTCTGGATTGGGCGGGTTTTCGAGCTAGGATGTTTTTTGAGGGATAGGAGCATCTATCTTTTTTTTCTTGAGGTTTATTTCCCCTTTAAGAGTCATCTTCCTCTGTATTTTCGCTTAGG
>Ga0208038_1001158_pt1 | contig 15478 bp, 11 predicted proteins | sample June2015DPH_16_1_FD_184714 | JGI IMG/M metagenome (GOLD analysis project Ga0208038, IMG submission 184714) | Peatland microbial communities from SPRUCE experiment site at the Marcell Experimental Forest, Minnesota, USA - June2015DPH_16_100... | ecosystem: Environmental > Terrestrial > Soil >...
GGCACTTCTTGGGGAAAGCGGGCGTCTTCTGTTCCGTGATCCGTATTCCCATTACGTTTCCGCCGGAGAAATTCGAAGGCGTGTTGCTGTCGGGTATGTGCGTGCCAGACTTGCAAGGAAGCCAGGGAACCTTCTCCTTTTACTCGAGCCGGGCCGCCAGCGGCGAGGAGCCGGAGGGAGGCGCACGCCTCCCGTTCCAGCACGACGGGGGGCGTTTTCGCTCGTATATTCCCGGACCCGAAAATCCCTTGCGGCAGCACCCCAGCGCGCCGTTGCGCCTGGATTTCAGCGTTAAGCCGGATGCGGCGGATGAAAAAGCCGAAATTGAAATCGACGGCCGGTGCTTCCAAGTCCGAAAAGGCGAATACTCAGAGTGGGTGGAGCTGAAATTCAAGGCGGGGCTAGGGATCCGGGTTCACGGCATCTGCCGCTTTTACTTGAAGGAGCTTACACCCCATCTCGAACTCTATGTCAGCCCGGTCAATATTGATCCCAGCCGGCCCGCCCTTCCCATCTCTCACCCTTTCATCTACTCGGTCTATTTGGCGAAGCTTTTTGGGCCGTACGCCACACTCGGTCTCGCTGAGGACACCTGGGCTCTTACCGAGGGCGTTCTGGATGAAGAGGCTTTTCTCAAACAGTGTTATCTGATTCATGAGGAGCGCGAGCGGATGTTCTTCGACGCGCTCGAAAAGACCCCGCGCGGCCTCTGCGCCTGCGTATTTGATGCCACGGATCGTATCCAACACACGTTTTGGCGCTTCCTCGAGGCGAAGCACCCCGCCGTGAAGTCCGAAGCGGATAGCCGCCGCTATGGAGGTGTGATCGAAGATCTGTACCGGCGCATGGATGACTTGGTCGGTCGTATTCTCGACCAACTCGGCGACGGGGTCCTGGTGGTGGTGTCCGACCACGGATTCAAATCCTTCGCGCGCGGAGTGAATATCAATAGCTGGCTATGGCAGAGCGGCTACCTCGCGCTGAAAGACGGGGTCGAGCGGAGTGGGGAGTGGTTCGCGGACGTCGACTGGGAACGCACGCGTGCCTACGCCCTGGGGCTTAATGGACTCTACATTAACCAGCAGGGGCGGGAGCATGCCGGGATCGTGCCGCCGGGAGAAGAGACGCGATCCCTCAAACGCGAACTCCAGGAGAAACTGCAGGCACTCGCCGATCCACAGACCGGCCGCGCGCCCATCGACCGGGTAATGGACAGGGACGTTGTCTACAAGGGGCCGTACCGGGAAAATGCGCCGGACCTGATTATCGGCTATGCGGAAGGGTATCGGGCGGGTTGGGATTCAGTGAAAGGTAAGGTTACTGAGGCCGTGTTGGAGGACAACTGCAAGGCCTGGAGTGGAGATCACTGCATCGATCCCCTATTGGTACCCGGAGTGCTGTTCTCGAACCGAAAGATGGATTGTGATCATCCTGCTATCATGGACGTGGCCCCTAGCGTGCTGGCTTGGTTCGGGCTTTCCTTGCCGCCACAGATGGACGGCAAACCCTGGAGTCTCATGTAGCGGCGAGTTTACCTCGCCATGGCTCGAGTAGCGGCGGGTATAGGTTGGGCTTGTCCACATTGCACTCGCGTTAATAGTGAACTGCGGCTCCGCCGCCTGACTTGCGGAAAGGCTTCGCCTTTCCGAGGGACGTGAGTTCTTAAGAACTTCCTCGGCGCAGGCTGGAAGGCTGAGCCTTCCAGCCTGCGCCGAGGAGGGCGAGGGGTCCAGCACTGCCGGAAAGCCGGAGGCTTTCCGCAAGTCGGGGCGGCAGAGCCGCGCTGAGCTCAGGCGTGAGCTGCGAATTCGGACAGGCGCGAGTTTGCTTGGCGACGGCGCGTGTAGCGCGGCGAGTTACCGCGCCAATGGCGGCGTAAAGCCAATGGCGGCGTAAAGCCGCCTCTACGATGGCGGTGCCCAAATGAAAATCTGCGTCCTGGGACTCGACTGCGCTGCGCCGGAGATAGTTTTCCAAGACGAGCGCCTCAATAATATCCGGCGGCTGATGAACGGGGGCCTGTGGGGCCGCCTGGAGAGTGTCATTCCGCCCATCACCGTTCCGGCCTGGATGTGTATGTGCACCAGCCTGGACCCCGGGTCATTGGGCGTATACGGTTTCCGCAATCGCATTGACTACTCCTACAGCGGCCTCCGCTTTGCGGATTCGCGTTCCATCCAAGCCCTGGCCATCTGGGACTACTTGGCGCTGCAAGGAAAGAAAGCGATTGTCGTGGGCGTTCCGCCGAATTATCCCCCACGGCGACTTCATGGCATCAGCCTTGGCTGCTTCCTCACTCCCAACACGCAGAAACACGAGTTTACGTATCCGGTCGAGATCAAGAAGAAAATCACTGAGTTGGTGGGCGATTACCCGGTGGACGTCGAAGGCTTTCGCACGGATGACAAAGCTTGGCTCAAGAGCCAGGTCTTCGAGATGAGCCGAAAGCAGTGGAAAGTGGTGCACTGGCTGCTTACCGAGCAGGAATGGGACTATTTCCACTTTGTGGATATCGGGCTGGACCGAATGCACCACGGCTTCTGGAGTTTTTTCGACAAAGCGCACCGGCAATACCAAGCGGGCAATCCTTACGAAAGTGTGATTCCGGAATACTACCAATGGCTTGATGAACAGATCGGGATTGTGCTCGAGACGCTCACACCTGACACCATCGTGTTGGTGGTCTCCGACCATGGCGCCCAGCGCCTGGAGGGTGGGTTCGCCGTCAACGAATGGCTGGTGAAGGAAGGGTTGCTCGTGCTCGACGAGCATCCCAGCCAGGTGACGCCGTTTGCGGAGCTAAAGGTCAACTGGGCAAAGACGCGAGTCTGGAGCGAGGGTGGGTACTATGCCCGTGTCTTCTTGAACGTCCAAGGGCGCGAGCCCCAGGGCGTCATCCCGCCTGGTGATTACGAAGCCTTCCGGGACGAGATGAAGTCCCGCTTCGAGGCTCTGAGGGATGATGGGGGGCGTCCGCTCAACTCGCCCGTTTTCAAGCCCAAGGAGATCTATCGTGATGTGCGCAACGTGCCTCCCGATCTTATCGTTCACTTTGGCGGGCTGCTTTGGCGCTCCATCGGCAGCGTAGGGCATGGTAAGTTGCACGTTCAGGAGAATGACACGGGGCCCGATGCGTGCAACCACGCCCAGTTCGGGATGTTCGTGCTTGCCGCGCCGAACAGCCCGTTGCGCGGCGAGTACCGGGGCGCGCATCTTCTCGATGTCGCCCCAACCCTGCTCGACTTGGCCGGCTATCAAGTTCCGGCAACGATGCAGGGGCACTCCTGGCTCAGGACAGTGGTTAGTGGTTAGTGGTTAGTGGTTAGTGGTTAGTGCCATGTCCCGTGGGATGGGAACACGTAGCGCCGACCTTTAGGTCGGCATTCACCGTGCTGACCTAAAGGTCAGCTCTACGACGACACCGAAATAAGAGCCCAAATCTTTTCCCGCAATGGCAGTCCCCCAGCAATAAGACCGGAGAAAAGAGGCGACTGATTGTTGAAGGTTGGGGTGGATTTGTCCAGGCACTCCGCAAACCCGCCCGCCGCGTGAACCAGGGCGATGCCAGCCGCAACATCCCACTCGTGCTTGGGGGTTAAAGTCCAGGTCGCGTCGGCCAGACCGGCGGCCACCAGCGCGAGCTTGTAAGCAATCGACCCCGTAGGCCGAACAGTAATGGGCGCCTTCCGAAAAGCTTCCCACTCGCCTCTCTTCACTTCGCTACGGCTGGCTAGAACGGTCGCCCCTTTCAACGTGGTTCTTACACTGGCATGGGCCGGCCTTCCGTTGTAGGTTATCCCGTTTTCGAGGAAACCAAGGAAGGTCTCACCCGTTGCTGGATTGCAGACCCCGCCGGCAACGGCCCTGCCGTTTTCCACCAACCCTATCGAGACGCACCACTCCGGGATTCCCGCAACGAACTCGAGCGTTCCATCCAGCGGGTCAACCACCCAGACTCGCTGCTTTTCCAGGCGGGCAAGGTCATCCGCGCTTTCTTCAGAAAGCCATCCTTCTCCTTCGCGAAGAAGCACCTCTCTCAAAACGCGGTTTGCAGCTCTGTCAGCCTCGGTGACAGGACCACGCCCCAATGACTTCTGATCTGCCTTGACGGCCCCCGGGACGAATGAAGAAATGACGCTTACAGCCTCCTGCAAAGCTCCACGAATACGTTCCAACGCTTCCATAGCAAAAGCCATTATCACTTCAAGATGCCCAACGACATTCCTGCTCCCGTCACAAACAGGACAATATAGAGCGCCCCCTGTAGCCAACGGCTGGTAAGCCGGTGACTCAGTTGTGCCCCCAGCACCGATCCCGGCAGGGAACCAACTAACAATGGGAAAACCAAGGTGGAGTCCACCGTTCCTAACTGAAGGTGCAGAAGACTGGTAAACCCGGTGAGGACTATCGCGTGAACGATATTCGTGCCTACCAGGATTGCAGGGGAAACACGGACGAAGATCATAAGGAATATCATGATGATGCTGCCCGAGCCCACAGAACTTATGCCCACAAGGAACCCTCCAGCCAGACCGATCAAGCTAATGCCAATGTAAGGAAGCCTCTGCGGGAGATTCAGACGCGACAAACCTCTCGCCAAGAACCTTTGAGCGACGTAGAGGACGGGGATACAAATCAGGAGAACTCCTATGGTGGTTCTGAGGATGTCGTTCACCCCATCGCCATATCGAGAACGTAAGTGGGCCAACACCGTGATACCACAGAAGGAGCCGGGCACGCTTCCCAGTGCGAGTGACGATACCAAGCGCCAATCAACGCTGCGATGGCGCCAGTGCATGAAGCCTGCCCCGATTTTGGTAAGCGCATTGAAGGCCGCGGCCGATCCAACGGCTACAATAGGCGGGACTCCCAAAACGAGTATCAGAATGGGCACCAGGGCCGCAGCACCGCCCAGTCCTGTAAGACCCACTAGAGTTCCAACAAGCATGCCTGCTGAGATTTTGACCAGTAACAAAGACATCGGCTACAAGTCCCGAACAAATCATCACTCGGGTTCAGCACGACGAGCGCGTAAGGCAAACCTGACTTGGTCCCTCCAAGAATGCCGAGCAAAAGAGGCCCCGCGAGGCCGGGACGCTGCCAACCGGCGACTGACTTCGCGGTCAACGCGCCTCAGGGATGCCCATTCCTTCCTGCTCCTTCGCACCAATGTAACCCTGCCGCTCCAGATGCAGGAAGATCTCCTGCGCAGCCTCTTCAGGTGTCAAGTCGGTTGTGTCAATCACTACATCGGCGTCGCTGGGGGCCTCATAAGGATCGGAGATGCCGGTAAACTGTTGAACCACACCCGCCCGCGCTTTGGCGTAAAGTCCCTTTCGGTCCCTTGCCTCACAAGTCTCAAGCGGAGTCGACAGATATACGAGGACAAAACCGCCATGGGGCTGGATCACCGCCCTTATTTCTTTCCGAATGGCGTCATACGGAGCAATTGGAGCGCAAATGGCGATTCCGCCATTCTTGGTTATCTCGGAAGCAACGAACCCAATTCGCCGGATATTAATATCACGATGCTTGCGGGAAAATCCCAGCTCGGACGACAGGTGCTTACGCACGATATCCCCGTCCAGGAGAGTAACCGGCCGGCCACCCATTTCCAGGAATTTGACACGCAAAACATTTGCCACGGTGGATTTCCCGGAACCAGAGAGACCTGTGAAGAAAACGGTGAACCCCTGGCGGTGGCGGGGTGGATAGACGCGATGCAATTCACGCAAGACTTCCGGAAAGGTGAACCAGGAAGGCACCTCAAGTCCTTCGGCAAGACGCTGCCGCAACTCCGTTCCAGAAATATTGAGGACGCGGGCGCCTTCCGGCACTTCATCCTCGGGGAGATAGCTGTCCCGATCCCCCAGGTAGACCATCATTTGAAACGGCACCAAGGTTATGCCAATCTCCTGCTGATGCTTGCGAAGCAATTCCTGCGCAGCGTAAGGCCCGTAAAACGGCTTGCCGCTCGAATCGTTGCCAGGTCCAGCGTGGTCACGCCCCACGATGAGATGGCTGCAGCCGTGGTTTTTCCGTATGATGGCATGCCAGAGGGCTTCGCGTGGTCCCGCCATGCGCATCGCGAGAGGCAGTAAGGCGAGCTTGACGGTGCCTTGGGGATACTTGGAAAGAAGAGCTTGGTAACATCTCACTCGGACGTAATACTCAACATCGCCCGGTCGAGTCATGCCGACAGAGGGGTGAATGAGGAGGTTCGCTCCTTCCTTTTTTGCGGCTTTAAGTGTCAGTTCGTAATGAGCGCGGTGCATGGGATTGCGTGTTTGGAAGGCAACGATGCGGCGCCACCCGAGTCTGATGAATACCGCCCGAAGTTCGGAGGGTGTCAGGCGCAAAGATCGAAAGTCATAATGTGAAGGCAGTTGGACACCCTCAAGGCGCCCACCCACGTACCAGGGGTGGGTTCTCTTTAGCACATAATCCACGCCGGGATGCTCAGGGTTCGTCGTCCCGTATACTGCTTCGACTTCCGCCATCCGATCTGGCTGCCATGTTTCGTCCACATGCAGCGCAGCCAACATGACGCCCTCAGAATCCCGGAGGACGAGGGTGCTGCCTTCGCCGATAGACTTTGCAAACTCTTCCGCTACGTCCAAAACGATAGGGATGGGCCATAATCGCCCATCCGTCAACCGCATGTTGGAGCACGTGCTTTCGCAGTCCGCCCGCGTCATGAATCCCCGAAGTGGTGAGAAACCACCCGTCAAAAGAAGTTCCAGGTCGCAAAGTTGTCGAGGAGTCAAATCCCAGGAAAGCCAGGACTTTGATTCTGCCAGCAGTTGGGAAACCCGGCCCGGCGCAGCAACCAGGTTCACTAATTCGCCACCGTGGGGCGGGTTGAGGTGATCATGCATAAGTCTAAGACCTTTCGTTACCACAGTTTCTAAGAAAAACCCATGCCTGCAGGTGCAGGCAGTCTAATCGTCACAACGAATGATAGTCAACTGAAAATTCCCCAGTTTTTGGCCTTTCAAATCACCTCAGATCCCTCTTTCGCTTGCGTCGGGACCGGGTATACATAAGCCTCTGAAAGCGTATTGTTGAAATGGCTTTGGGTTCTCCGGCGCGAACGAACCCACCGTGTTTACAAGCTGCCAGCCGCCGTTCGTGGCCGTACAGGGAAATTGCGCAATTACATCCTGGTAGCCGGTTTTTCCGAGCCAGCCCAGAAATCGAGTGATCCGTCATCCATGTGAAGAGGCGACAATTCCGGCTTAGCCTCCTTCAAAAAGTGCTCGCGCTGATAGAGCGGGCCGGGTCCATCTTTCCCGTAAAAGACCGGCACCTGTTTCTCATCGAAGTCAGAATAACCAGTCGCGTATTCGTTGTGCAGCGGCTCCGTACGCACCACCGTATCGTCCTTCCACGTCACACGATAGCGATAATGCCGAAAGCCTGGATTGCCGATCGCGACTTCCTCTGTCGTGAGGGGAAGCGAAGGGGTAATTTCCAAAGACCTTGGCTTGGACCCTGGCCCCATTGACATCAACCATTACCGTACTCGGTTCGACAAAATCAGGGATGCACACGCGCACGGAACAAGTTCCCTTGAGTTGAATCGTCAGAAACCCCTTAAACGGCTGAAAACCACGGATCGCAGCTTGCAGCAACTGCTTGCTGATGTGGAGGTTTACCGGCACTCCCGGGTTCTCAGAACAATCGAGGGAATTCACAGGGCAAGAGGAAAGTTGACCAAGAAGTGCATCCTCCACCAAAATAGTAAGGGGAGTGAGGAAGGCAGCTATCTGGCAGCGCGGCGTGCTGCACGAACCTAATAGCCCCACTGTTTCCGCTGCTGCTTCACTTTCTGTAGGACTTCCTCCAGCGTTCCCTGAAAGACGAAAGTCTTTACGTCCAGGCTGGCCGTTCCTCCGGCCTGCAAAGATGTCGAAGGGTCGGCATGTTGACAAGTAAGCTCCGGATTCGTCCAAACATTTCCGGACTCACCGGTGCATGTGGCGGCGATCCACTTCCCGTTCTGTGAAACCGTGGCAATAAAGGGCTGGTCCACCTGCCGTGACTTGTTGTACCAAGTGATTCCATCTTCCTTCTTCTCGACCCGGCGAGGTACAACCGGCCAAGTGAACGGGACGCGATACCGACAGGGTAGCCATTCCTTCTCGGGCATCGTGAGCCGGCCAGGTGTCTCCGAGGCCAGTAGGTCGAAGCCTTCCCTGTGATGAACGTACGTTCGCTCCAGTCGCATGTCATGAAAGAAGGCCGAGTAGAGTCTCGGGTCGGTGATGGCCTGCACCATCTCGTAATCAACATTGGATCGAGAAACGAGGTCGTAGTGGAACCGTACGCCATCAGGTTCAAGGGTGGCGCGCGCATGCAGGTGGACGTGGTTCTTCAAATCCATCTCGTACTCGAGTGATTGGCCGACCTGACGCCAGGCAGGCTGCCTGCCCCACCGCCCGGGCTGCCAGAGGTACAAGTGCTCCGCCTCAGTCTTCCCGCGCTCCCGCACGGTAACATGCTCCGGGAAAACCACCACAATTCCCTGACTTGAGTCCGGCTCGCCCGGCAGCAGAATCTTTAGCGTTGGCAGGATATTCTCCTCCACGACGAGCAGACGCAGGCCTCTCGAAGTGCCGACGAGAACATGAGTCTGCGCGCTCGACCGCGACACCCCCAGCATGGTCAATACCGCAACTGCCATCCATGCACGCATCAGCCTGCTTGCATTGTTGGGCTCACTTTGCATCAGCTGCTTACCTCGTCGATCGGGGTCGTGACTGTTGCGGACTGGATAATACTGTGACATGCGGAATGCCTCCTGACGGTTTCAATCTTTGCTGGTCGGGCAGTCTAAGTGCCTTCACAGGATCGCATGCAGCAGAATCCCAGGTCCACTTTGGTGGGTGCTAGGAAGGAGTAGAATGAATATGCGGTCTCATTTGCGCTGAAGTCAACCAAATCCCACTTCCGACTTAGTGGCGTATCAAGTCCGCGATTTTCCGCACAAAGTCGAGGTCACCATCCGGTGGAACCTGGTCGCCAACTCCGAGGATGAAGGGGCCGTCTGCCCAGGCCGACAGCAACGTTTCCACGTGCTGTCGAACCTCGTTCCAGGTGAACGGCGGGGCAAACATCGGGCCCGGCACGCCGCCCCACAGGATGACTCGGTCATGTGCTGCCAAAGCCCGCATGTCGCTCACGGCCACATCACCGGCAGGCTGAGGGGTCAACGCCTCGATGGCGTCAAACCCGACCGCGGCCAGGCGGGGCAACAATCCACGCACTGTGCCGTCAAGGTGGACCGCGCAGCGCACCCCGGCGGCGTGCAGGAAGTCCAGCCGCTGCCGATAGCGCGTGGCCATGTGCGCCCCAAAGAAGGTCGTCAGGTTGTCGCTGGACAGGTTGTCGGGGAAATGCACCAGCGGCGGTTTCAGCTCGGCCACCGCTTCCAGCACCGGTTGCTCCTGCGCCGTCATCAGTTGCAGGGCTTCTTCGACCTTTTCAGGGTGGTCCAACGCCAGCAGGGCGCCGTGTTCCACGCCCGCCCAGTCTGTGATGAATGACGGCAGCGGACTGCGCGGCAGTCCCAGGCAAGGCACGCCATCATACTTCGCCCAGAGATCGAGTCGTTGGCGGAAGTCGTCGAGATTTGTGGGCTCGAGCCGGCGATGTTCCAGCAGGCAGAGCAACACGTCCAGGTCGCGTTCCTCCTGCACGGCATAACGGGTGGGGGCTTCTGACCAGCAGCCCTCCAGCCGCGTCCATTCGCCGGAAATGGCCCCCAAAGGGGTGCGCCAAGTCGTGGTGCGGCGGCTCCCCTCGGCGGTGGAGAGAATCTCGATCTGCCAATCGTACCGGGGTTCAGCCGCCCAGAATTTCCCGTACCAGTAATACGGCATCATCCCCACGTCGCGTGCTAACTCGAGCAGGCCGATTTCGGTCTGCCAGTGAGGATCTGCCCGGCCACTGGCACAGCGGCCGTCAATCCAGTAGTTGATATCCACCGCCCAGACCACTTCCGCGGGCCGTTCACCATTCAGCAGTTGAAGGAATGACTCACGCATCAACGGGGTCCGGGAGATAGCGGTTTATGTCCTCACGCCGGCGGCCGCGCAGGTGAAACACCCCTACTCCCATGGAAAATCTGCCGTGCCACTGCTCAGCGCGACCAGTACTCCTTGAGAAAGCGGGCGCCGTTGGCGACGGCGGCGTCCAAAATGAGTTTGCCCATCTCCGCGGTGGCGACGGTGGGGTCGCCGTAGGTTCCCGTCTTACTCGGCTGGAGGTACCACGTAGACCAGGTCACTTTTTGACTGCCCAAGCAGTTGTCCCCCGCCACGAAATCAGAGTGGTAGCGAAAGATGTCGACATTGGTCGCCTTCGACATATCCACCACCTCCGGACTGATGTGGAGGACGACAGAGGTTTCCCACTCGCAGGCGTGGAGTGTACCCCCTGCGGGGGATTTGCGCACCGCGTTGAATTCTTCCCGGGACATCACGAAGGGTTGGATGATGGACACCGCCTTATCACAGGCATCGCAGAGTTCGCGCGAGACAGTGTTGAGCGGCCCGCCATGGCCCCCGTGGCAGTCGAGAATAGCCAGTTTCTCGAAGCCCATATCGAGGAGAGATCGGCAGATGTCGAAGACCATATCCATGAACACGCGGCTTCGGACAATGATCGTGCCGGGCCACTGGCGCATGATCTTCAGCGAATACCCATAGCGAATCGTGTCCAGCAATAGCACGGGTATCTCTGGGACCAACGCCGCTGCCAAGCGTGTGCCGTAGGCCTCGGCGATGCGGGCATCCGTATCTACCGGCATGTGTGGCCCGTGTTCTTCGGTCGTGCCGACGGGCAGGATGAGCAGCGTCCGCTTCTTCAGGTACTCGCCAAGTTGCAGCCATGACTGATCGCGAAATAAGAATGACATTATGGAATCCTCCATCTTAAGCATGGGCCGTGCGTTCTGGCAGGGATTGCCAGGTTTGCGTGCGAGCTGATCTTTCGGCGGCGGCCAGCAGGCGCTGTAGATTCAGGCCGTCTAGGAGAGACGGCCGCGGCGGTTTGCCGGTCGCGATCGCCTCCAGAAAGTTATAGAGGCTGTGCAGATGAGCCCGTATCCAGCCGCCGCTGAACTTCGGCCCAGGAAAGCCACCGGGTTTCTCGTAGCGCTGGACGCAGGCGATTTTGCACCAGCCGCGACTACCCCCCAGCGGCGCCTCCGGAGCCCGGAGATCATAGGCTTCCAGGTAGTTCGGATCCATGCTGTTGAAGCGCAAGGCGCCCTTGTCTCCATGAATCTCGAAGCGCAACTCATCCTCTGTACCGGTGGCGATCTTGGAGGTTTCGAGGACGCCGAGGGTCCCGTTGGGCAGCTTAGCCAGCATAACCATCAAATCATCCCCCTCAACGGGCACCATGTCCCCTCGCGGGTTTGGCCTCTGGGGATAAAGAATGTGCGTCTGGGTGTAGACGCTCACCAGGGGACCAACCAAGTAGTCCATCATATCCACGATGTGGGGCCCCATATCGTGCAAGACTCCGCCCGCTTCGGACTTGAGCTGTTTCCAGCCCATCGGCTTCATCGGGTCCACACTTCCGGAATGCAAGTAGGCACCGCGGAAGCTGACGACATTTCCAACAAACCCTTCCTCCATGAGTTGCTTCGCGCGAAGGGTGGCGGGAAAGAAGCGGTACTGCAAGGCCATCTGCCCCACCCCGCAATAGCTGCGCAGCGGTGCCTCAACCCGCACTATCGACTCCTCCCCTACAACTAAAGGCTTGTCGCAGTAAATATGCTTCCCCGCGGCCATGGCGGCCAGCAACTGCTCGGGGTGCAGGCTGTTCGGTGAGCAGATGTCGATGATATGGATATCATCTCGCGCCACCAATTCGCGCCAGTCCGTGGTGCTGAATTCAAACTCAGCCTGCTCGACGGCGAGCCGGGCACGCTCCGGAACGGCGTCGGCTACACCGACGAGCTTGGTCCGCACCGGCATAGGCTCATAGTAGATCGGCAGGCTGCGGTAATCGTAGGCATGCACCTTCCCCATGAATCCGTAACCGATAATGCCGACGCCGAGAGTTTGCATGGCTGCCGCTCCTTGAATCAGGTGTTTTCTGCCTGGGTTGTCGTGCCTCCGTACACTCTCTCCTGCAGATGCCGGTACCGCTCGTAGACCTCACGATAGGCGGCATAGCGGCTGGCATCCGGTTCAAACACGCGTTCGGATCGATACCAGGCTTCCGCGGCCTCGCGAACGCCGGGAAACCGGCCAATGCCGGCGGCTGCCAGCATCGCCGCGCCGAGCGAAGCGGCATCGGCACAGGCAGGGCGCTCCACGGGTATGCCCAACAGATCGGCCTTCATTTGTAACCAGACGTCGCTGTGTGCCGCCCCGCCCAGCGACCTGACCCGCGTCATGGGAATGTGATGGCGCCGCATGGGTTCGAGGCACTCCTGAAGCATGTTGGCGCAGGCCTCCATGATGGCACGGGCCAGATGCACCCGCCTGTGGCCGAGCGTGAGGCCGATGAATGCCCCGCGCACATGGGGGTCAAACGAAGGCATGTTTGAACCCGCAAAGTGCGGGAGCAGCGTGAGCCCATCACATCCAGGGGGCAAGGCTTCCACCCCCGCCAGGAATCGGTCCCAAGGGGCCTCCGGCTCGCATAGGTCGCGAAACCACTTCAACACGATCGCCGAGGTGTTGGTGAAGGACATGGCATAGCTTAGTTCGGGCACGGCGTGCCGGCCGACGGCGATGCTCCAATCATCCAGGAGCGTGGGGGTCGTAACGATCAGCGCCAGCGCCGCCCCGGTGGTCTCGGTCACGACCCCCGGGCTCACGTTCCCCCCCCCCACCGCTCCGACCAGTTGGTCGTTGGCCCCCACACATACGGGAACTCCCGTCGGGAGTCCCAGCTCACGGGCCGGTTCCGGCGACAGCCGTCCCGCCACCTGGCCGGGGGCAAGGACCGCAGGCAATTGCTCTACCGTAATCCCCGCCGCTTCCACCAACGCTGGATCCCAGGCGCCCCGATGCAAATTGAAGAAGCCACCCATGCGGGCGATGACGTAGTCGGTAGCCGCCTCGCCGGTCAAGCGGAAGACAAAGTAATCCGGCAGACAGAGGAACTTCCAAGCCCGCAGTACCTCAGCCTGGTACTTGGCCAGCCAGGCAACCTTGAACACGGTCAGGGTCGCCGGGATCCACGGGTATCCGCTGCTGCGCCGGAAAGACTCCCGCGTGAGCCAGCAGGCAGTCCAAGCATCCCCAATCTCCTGGGCGCGGTTATCCACCCACACGATGGCGTCATACAACGCGCGGCCGCTGCGGTCAATCGGGACGAAGGTCTGTCCCTGGGAACTGAAGCCAATAGCCTGCACGCTGGACGGATCGGCGCCGGTCTTGGCCAGCACCGCCCGTGTGCCCGCGACGGCGGCTTGCCAGTAAGTATCAGGGGCCATTTCCAGCCAACCCGGGCGGGGAGCGTGGGGCGTGTACTCGACGGTGTGCACGACCGGCACCCGGCCATCATCACTAACCAGGGCCGTCTTCAGGCCGGTCGTGCCGAGATCGAAAGTCAAGTAAGTTGCTTGCGCCAACGGCCATCCTCCCCGTCCCCGCCGGCTGCGCTGACCGGCAAAACCCGCACTCGCTCACCACTCAACCCGAAGCGGCGAGAACAAGCCGGCCCGCGGAATGCCGAACTTCGCACTCCAATTACGCGCTTCAATACCCGAGCTCCTTCTCGACTTCGGCGATGGCCTCTTCGATGATATCCATTCCCTTGGCGGCGATCTCCACATCCATCACAATGGGCGGGGACATCCGCAGGATGTGGCCGGCGGGCACCCAAGCTACCCCCTTCCGGAAGGCCCGTTTGTAAACCATCTTGCCCGCCTCCACAAACGGCTCCTTGGTGCCGCGATCTTTGACGAGTTCGATACCCAGCAGGCAGCCCTTGCCGCGCACATCGCCGATGATCGGATGGGCCTCCTTCATAGCGGCCATGCGCTTCTCAAAGAAGGCGCCGAGGACCAAGGCATGCTCTAACAAGCCTTCCTCCTCGATGGCTTCGAGGGAAGCCAGCGCCGCCCCGCAGGCCATCGGGTTGCCGCCGTAACTGCTGGAAGCCGAGATCTTCTTGATGTTCTCTTTCAGCCGCTCGGACACCAAAACCCCGGTAACGGGAAAACCGTTGCCGAAACCCTTGCCGACGGTGACCACGTCAGGCCGTACGTTCCAATGCTCCATACAAAAGAACTTGCCCGTGCGCCCCATGCCGGTCAACACTTCGTCGGCCATTAACAGTATGCCGCGGTCGTCACAGAACTTGCGGAGCTTGGGGAAGAAGTCGTCCGGCGGGAAGATGGACCCGCCCCATCCCTGCACGGGTTCCAGCACGAAAGCAGCTATATTACCGCAAGTGGCGCTCTTGATGAATTCATCATAGAAATTGAGGTATCCATCCGTGTCAATTGTCCCATCGCCCTTCCGGAAGATCGCGCGATAGGGATAGGGTCGGGGCACCATGTAGAATCCCTGCGAACGTCCCATGCCGTAGAAAGGGTTCATCGGGCTTAGGGAGATGGAGTGCCCTGACTTGCCGTGGAAGTCCTGGAAGCAGGAGATGAACTCGTACCTGCCGGTCGCCGCGCGGCACACGCGCAGCGCCGCCTCCACCGCAATGCTGCCGCAGTCGTAGAGTTGCATGCCGGTCAGATCCCATGGCTGAATGGCAGCCAGTTTTTCCAGCAACGCTACTTTCACAGGCGTGTTGAAGTCGTGACAGTTCATCAGGTTCTTGGCATGGAAGGCAACGGCTTCGCTGATCTTCGGGTGGCAGTGCCCGAGGGTCGTGACATAAATGCCGCTCGAGAAATCGATGTAAGTATTACCGTCAACATCGGTTAGCGTCACCCCGTGTCCCTTCTCAAAAACGACGGGACAAAGCGTGACTTGGCTAGAGTAACCCATCATATAGCGGGTTCCGCGCGCATCGAGCGCGCGCGATCTCGGACCGGGAACCGTCTCGGTCACAATATGGGGTACCAAATTGGGGTCAACATGCGACCAGGATGAAGTTTGATGTGCCAACGTTTGTCTCCTTGTGCTATTCTGTTCGATCTTAGCTTCTTGACGTGCTATTTAATCTTCCCCCCAAGAATCTGTCAAGGGAATTCTGGTTGTGGATCGCACGTGCATTGAGAGCCCGGAAGCTCCAGTTCTGAGGCCGATTCGAGGTAGTCTGAAAGGGCAAACGCCAACAAAGCGGCTCTCATTGCCCATTCTGATGTGCTACCGCTGGGTTGCAGCGAGCCCGGTTGCGATTCGCAATTGTTCGGTTTACCTTCTAGTATTGCGTTTCTCTAAAACATATTCACATATGCCTGTTTTCCTGGTATGCTTTTGGGCATGGCAGGAAAATCGAGGCGTGCAAAGTTGGTGTTGACCCCAGAGGAAGTTGAGCGACTCGAACG
>Ga0208038_1001166_pt1 | contig 15329 bp, 17 predicted proteins | sample June2015DPH_16_1_FD_184714 | JGI IMG/M metagenome (GOLD analysis project Ga0208038, IMG submission 184714) | Peatland microbial communities from SPRUCE experiment site at the Marcell Experimental Forest, Minnesota, USA - June2015DPH_16_100... | ecosystem: Environmental > Terrestrial > Soil >...
TTCCGCGATCTGCTCGAACAGGTCTCAGCACTCAACCTCGGGAACCTCGCGCATGAATTCACCGCGTGCTGCACCGAGTTTCCGCTCTTGAACGAGGCCACCTACCAGCGGCCACTCGACATGACACGCGAGGGCTTGTTGATGGCTGTGGCCTTCGAGACTGGCCGACGCTACAACCTACTCCAGGCGCTTGCACTCTTGACCGGCGAAGTCGAAGCCCTGCCCGAGGAGCCAGTCGAAACAACGGAGAGCGTAGTTCTGGAGGGCTGATTCCATGGCCAAAATCCAACTCAGTCAGGCAGAGCGCGACCTACTCGGCGCGCTCTGCGAAGCCGCCGCAGAGTACCAGTTTCATGGCCTCCGGCCCATGACCGAGACGCTGCGCGAACTCACCCGCGACGATTTCCCGATGCTTCAGGCGCTCGCCGACCGCATCACCGTACCCGAAGACCCACCCAGCCACGAAATGAAACTCAACTGGTAGCGCGCGCCGGCAGCTACCGGCCCGCGCCGCCCGGAGCATCGACCATGCCCAGGCCCCGCAAAACCACCACCAAGAAAGCCAGCCGCGCAGAGCTTGAGGCCGAGCGCGACCGGCTCACCCAGCCGATGCAGCCGCCACGCCCGTGGCTCAAAGGATGCCAGCGCGACCCGCGACTCGCCGCCGCGCTCTTGCGCAACGTCGAGCGAAACATCCTTCTCCGGTGACTCGACCCGGTTTTTTCATTAACACCAAGAGCAAGCCCCGTGGAGACTCCGCGAAGACCCCGCCGCGTCAGTGTTGCGCTCTCCCATGGGATGCAGAGACACCGCAACGGCAGCCAGCGAGCAGCGAAGACAACAGCAGCCGACGCCGCAACGCCGCCGAGAAGATGCAGCCAGCGGCAGCCATGGAACCCCGCCAGCAGCAGCAAAGCCAGGGACAGCGCAGCGCCCACCCGACGCCCCGCAGCGCGACGGCGCGCGCTGCTCATTGCGGACGCCAGCAGTGGCAAGCCAGCAGTGTGGGCGAATCTCAAACCGATGCGCCGCGCCAGCAGCCCGACGCCAGCAGCCAGCCGCGTGACCAACACCGGCAGCATCGGCGTGGACGCCTAAGTACGCGGGGCGCTCTACCGCCGCCCCCGCACCCCTGGCGGCGCGGCGCGCAAAGGACGACGCGCCGATTATAAAAAGCCATAGATATACTCGCGCGGGGGGGGGAAACCCCCCTCGCCCGCGCTCGTGGGGGGCGGGTGCTCCTTGTTTTTGCGCGCATCGGTTTTCCGGCGGATCGAGCGTGACCTCGCGCGCAAAAACGTTCGCACCCTCCGCCCCCCCGCAAGCGGGGCCCCCCCCCTCCCGGCGCGCCGGTCTGCGCCCCCCATGCGCCGGGCTCATTCAGCTGCGAGCAGCATCGGCCCGCGAACACCGCCCGGCGCGCTAAAAACTATAGATATGCGCTCGCTCGCTCCACCCACCCACCCGCACTCGCGAGCGCTAAAAAGCTATAGATAAACTGCCCCCCGGCGCGCAGCCAGCAGTGTGGTGAAATAGGTGCGCCGCCCGAAAACCCACGGCGCTTCGCTTTGGCCGCAAAGTACGCGGCCAGTCTCCTGCGCCGTTCGGGGCGGCGATCCTACTCCGGCGCATAGCGCCTCCGTACACATTGGTGGCGAGGGGCCCCCTGAAACCCGGCCCCTCTCCCCCAAACCCCCTCTCCTGCCCCCACCCGCCGGTCCGGCCCGCCTAGTCGCACGCGCGCCTGAATTGATGGCGGGCCGGACCGGGCCCGTCTCGGGTCGCTGCGCGACCCGAACCGGGCGCACGGGGCGCTGGACGGGCGATTAGACCTCTGTCGAGGACGCCCGTCCACCGCCCCGCCGTGTCGTCCGGTCACGGGGCGCTGCGCGCCCCACCGTCCGACCACCTTTTACGCGGTGTGCAGCAGCGGGGCAGCAGTGGCGGGTAAGGTGTTCCCGTGGTGGCCTCCCGTTGTTTTCCCGGTGTTCCCGGCCGCTAATATCCGGTTTTTGGTATATTCTGGCCTCAGCCCTGCCTGCGGCCTGCGCCAGGCCCGGATGCCGCCGGACGGTGAGGGGTCCCCCCCTCACCGCCGTCCGGCTCGGCTTTGAAGGAGACAGCCGAAATGAAATACATCGGCCTCTTATCCTCAGCCGCCAGCGGCAAAATGGGCGGCATCGTGGCGAGCCACAACCGTGGCGGCCAGTACTTCCGCAAGCACAGCATTCCCACTCAGCCGCGCACCCCGGCTCAGAGGCTCGTGCGCAACCAACTCCAGGCGTTCAGCGCCGCGTTCAAGTCGCTGACCGCATCGCAGGTTCAGGGCTGGAACGCTCTCGCTCTGACCGTCACTCTGAAAAGCAAGCTGGGCACCACCTACCACCCGACGGGCCAGCAGCTTTTCGTCTCGTGCAACAAGCATCTGGCCAACGTGAACATTACCACCCAGTTGAGCAACGCGCCCGCCATCCCGTCGATTCCGGGCCTCACCACGTTTACGGCCACGCCCGTGGGCAGCGGCACCACCGTTACCTCATGGGGTTTGGCTGTCACCCCGAACCTGCCCGCCAACTTCGCGGTTCAGGTTCGCGCCACCGCTGTGCAGACCGGCGGCCGGACGTTCATCGGCAAGAGCGCGTATCGCAACATCTGGGGCATCAACCCGGCCCCGACCCAGCCGACCAACACGACCATCTTCTCTGCCTACATTGCGCGCTTCGGACCTCTGCCCGCTTCCGGCACCGTGGCCTTCGCGCTTCGGCTCGTTGACCCGGTTTCCGGCTTCGCCGGAACCCCGGTGACCGTAACGGCCCCGTTCACTCAGTCGAGCGCCGGTGTATCGTACACGCTCGTGGCTGGGACACCCTCGGGCACCTTCGCCCACGCGACCGCTGCGGTTGCCGTGGTCATCACGCCGACCGGCGTCACGGGTGGCCCGGTTGCCATCACGTACAGCTTCAGCGGCATTCCAACGGGCTGCACGGGCAACTTCACCGCCAACCCTCTCACGTCCGCCTCAGCCGCGACGTTCAACCTTGTGGGCTCCGCTGGCGCGAGCGCCGGAACGTCGGTCATCACCATCACCGGCACGTACGGCACTTTCCAGGCGTCCACCACGGTCAGCATCACGCTCACCTAGTATGCAGATCGTTTCCACCTTCGGAGCCGCCAGCGGTCGCGCTGGCGGCTTCGTTGCTTCGAGGGGCCAAGCCGGTCAGCAACTCCGCGCCGGCAGACCGGCCCGGCAGCCTCGCAGCAACTCCCAGCAAGGCGCGCGCGCTTTGACCGGCTCGCTCGCCGCGCTCTGGCGCGGCCTCACGGCCACCCAGCGCCAGGGCTGGGCGCTGCTCGCTCAGACCTGCCCGCGCCGTGACCGGCTCGGGCAAAGCCACGCCCTCACCGGCTACGCCCTTTTCGTCTCGTGCAACCGCAACCGGCTCACCATCGGCGTGACCGCTCCGCTGCTCACGGCCCCCGCCCTGCCCAGCATCCCGCCGCTTGCTTCGCTCGCGGCGGTCGCAACCTACACCGGAGACCCCGGCGCGCTCGTCCTCACGGGCTTCGCCCTTTCGTACTCGCCGCCCGTCCCACTCCCGTGGGCCGGAGTGCTGCGCATGTCCGCTCCGCTCTCTCCGACGCGCGGCAACGTCCGCCCGTCCGACTTGCGGGTTGTCGCTGCGCTCAACCCGCTACCGTCCCAGGCTCTCGCCATCATGACCGGATGGACCGCCGCGTGGGGGGCACCCCTGCCTTCCGGGCAGGTCACCTTTGCGCTCAACCTCGTGGACCCGCTGTCCGGCTTCGCCGGTCCAGCGCTGCGCGCCGTCGCGTCCTACGCGACTACGATCCTCAACCCCTACATTCCCGGAACCATCACGGTCAGCTTCGAAGGCACGCCCGAGGCCACGCTCACCGGCCAAGTGATCGAGTTCGGCGGCAATCCACAGGCGGGCGGATAATCGCGGTAGGAGGCACCCGCCATGCTCTACCGCGCTCGCTTCGCTGCGCTCGCTTTCGCGCTCATGGCCGCGCCATGCGCGGCCCAGCTTGCCACCGGCGTGAATTACAACGCCAACACCCCCGCCGCGCCGACCGGCGCGCGCAATGTCCACTGGCAGAATGACGCCGGACGCCCGACGGTCAACGCTTCGGCCTACGTGGTTTTCCCCACCCTGCAAGTCGCTTGCCCTTCGGGCAGCGACTTATCCGGCGCTGTGAACACCACACTCGCCGCCGTGTCTTCGACACTGGGCGGCATCGTGGACGCGCGGGCTTGCGTGAATAACTTCACGTGGAACACCGCGACCACCATCACCACGGCAAACACCGCTCTCCTGCTGCCGTGTGGAACCCTCACCGTCACCCAGCCCCTCACCGTCTCGCCCGGCGTCCGCAACACAGTCATTCGCGGCTGTGCCTACCAGGGCGGCTCCGCCGCCTCTGGAACCACCGGCGGTACCGTCTGGAACTGGCAAGGCGACGGCGCGGCGTTTATCGTCGGCGACCCCGCCGACGCATCGGACACCCCCGGCTTCGTCCTTACGGACTTAGCCGTTACCACCCCGAGCGCGGGCGCAAGCGCCCATGCGCTCGACTTGCACCGGGTCCAGGAGGCCGACGTGGAGCGCGTCTATTTCAACGGCGACAACTCCACCGGGCAAACCGCAATCACGCTCGACGGCACCGGGAATTACACCGGCGGAACTTTCGCCGGGCTGCGCATCCTGAGCTATGGCACCGGCCTTTCCCTCGTAGGCAATTCCACCGGCGGCGCAAACGCTTCGACCTTCGTCCGCGTTCACATCGACTGCTCGAGCTCTGCGGGGAGTCCCCTCACCGGCACCGTGGGCATAAATCTGGCCTATGGCGACGGGAACACCTTCACCGGCGGCGACGTGGAAACGTGCGATACCGTCCTCGTCCTCGGTTCTGGCGCTACAAACAACACCCTCGTGGGCCTCAGAAACGAGAACAGCAATACGCAGATCGCCGCCGCCAGCGGCTCAAGCTATAACCTCTGGCTCACCGGCGGCACCATGTACACCGGGCGGCTCACCGATGCAGGGACGCACAACTCATTCACCGACGCCTTCCACCGCTCGCAAAACAACCTGAACGGCGACCTCTGGCGCTCGCAAGCGGATACCACCGTGACCAACAGGGTTTATACCGGCATCGGCCTCGGCCACGTTCGTGGCCGCGTCGAAGTCTGGCAGACCGACGTTCCAGGCTCGCCCGGTTCGTACCAGAACGCTTGGCAGTGGGGCCCAGCCGACGGCACCGCCGGAAGTCAGCTTTGGTCCTTGAATGACCTGCTCAACAACGTGCCCCGCTTCGGCGTGACTCAACTCACCACCGCCGGGGGCAACAATCAGAGCTTTTTGAACGCAGCCGGAACCGGCAACGTCTGCATAAATTGCATCGCGGGCAGCGGCACGGGCGGCTTTGTGATCGGCTCCGGCGGCGCTACCCCCGCGCAGGTCTGGGCAGCCGACAACTCCGGCGACACCTACCAAACCGGCCTTCTCGCCTTCCAGGTGAGTGGCACCACCCAGTGGCAATGGGAGTGCGCCAGCGCGACCCAGTGCTCCCTCCGCAACCCGTCGGCCACCACCCCAGCGGACGTCTTCACCGCGTACACCAACGCAGGGACCGAAATCGACAGCCAGGGCACCGCCGCCGTCGTCGTCAACAACCATTCGACGGGAGGCACCGGCGGCTTCATCGTCTACGAGGGGGGCGCGAGCTACACGGTCGAGGCCTTCGGCGTCACTGGCAGCGGCGCAGGGTACTTCGCTGGCAACACGCAAATCGGCTCCGCCAGCGGCACCGGCAACGGCGTAATCGGCAACCACCTGAACCAACTGGCCACGGCCGACTTTGCCGGTCACTGCACCATGACCGGCGCGACCTCGTGCACGATCAGCTTCCAGCACTCATGGTCGAGCATTCCGGCTTGCGGCGTCTCCGCCCAGTTCGCACTCGCGGGGCGCGTTTATTACACGTGGGCCACCAACGTGGTCACCATCCATTCGACCAGCACGGAAACCGGCATTTTCGCCGCCATCTGTGCTGGCGATCCCAACTAGGGGGTTCCATGCTCTACAAGCCCAGCACCAACACGCGCAGCAAGCGCGGTCTGTTCGGCATCGTGACCACCACCGGCCAGTCCGGCCCGCACATGCGGCGGCTCGCCTTCCCCGTGCAGACCCGGAGCGCGCCCGCTCTCGCGTGGCGTCAAATCTTCCTCGCCACAAAACAGAACTGGCTTGCGCTCTCCGCCGGAGCCGCGAACGTCCCCGACCCGAACGGCGTGGACCCCGCTTCCGCGTGGTCTATGACCAACGCGCAGTACTTCGGGATTCTGACGCCCGGCCTCATCACGAATGGCATTCAGGAAATGGGTCACATGAGTTCGTGCGACACCGGCGAAGCCTACTACACCATGGTTCAGGCCAACCGAGCCGCAATGGGCCTTGCACCCCTGCCGACGCCCGCGACCACATCCACGCAAGCCAACCCGCCCAGCGCTCCCTTCTTGGACACCTACGGCACGAAACAGGTCTTCAGCGGCCAGTTCCAGCCCACCCAGCCCGGCCCGTTGAACGCCGTGCTTCAGATCGGCGCGAACGACAGCAGCACGGCGAACGCTTCGCTCGCCGTGACCGTGACCGGCGCACCGTCCGGCGTCACCGTCTCGTGGTCCGGTAGCGGCTCCGCCGCTACCACCCTCACCCAGACCAACTACATCGTCGCTTACCAGGTCTTGACGGTGACGATTCCGGCGAACTTCGCGGCGGGCTCCCTGAGCCTGTCTTTGGACTTCACGGCGGGCGGGGGACCCCAAACAATCCCGCTCGCCTTCACGGTCACCGCGCCGGGTGTGCAGCTTGTCGATATTCCGGCCACGTTCGACATGCCGAACTCGGCAGGCTGCTCCACCGAGTACGACAGCAGCATGAACGTGACCGGCTTTCTGCTCCGATACTCCACCGCGCAGGGCTGGACGTTCCCCACGAAGAAGTACGGCAGCGACTGGCCCGGCGTCTGGGAAATCTCCGCTTCCGCTGCCTACACCGACGGTTACAGCCCCCCGGCTGCCAATTCATGGGTTCCGATTCTCTTCTCTGGCCCCTACCTGCCCACGCCGTCGGAGATCCTCACCGCCTGGGTGGGTCAGTTCGGCGACCTGCCAGACACGGGCAACATCAAATTTCAGCTTCAGTACATCGACACCGACAGCGGCGCGAGCGGCCCGGCGCTCTCGTGCACCGGCACCTGGAAGACTGGCACCTTGAAAGGCTTCGACCGTTCCTCATGGACCGGCCCGCTTTTCGGCTGGGATCTCGTGCCCAGCGACACGGCCATTGCAGCCCCCGGCACCGCCACCGCCACCATTGCCGTCTACGGCCTCAACGGCTACGGCGGCACCATCACCTTCACCCCGAAGTCGAACACAGTGCTTCACACCGGCTACAACAGCACGACGAAGGCTTTCGGCGCGGGCTTCACAATCACCGTTTCGCCGGCCTCGGTCACAATCCCGACCGGCTCCACCACGCCGGTCTCCGCTACCGTCACCATGACCGCCGCGTCATGGTCTCAGCAGTTCCACGGGCCGATCCGTATCAGCGCCACCGACGGACTCACCACCACGTCCGCAGCCTTTGAACTCACCGTGAGCGGCGACGTGGTTCCGCAGCCGCCCCCGAATTACCTCAGCATTTCGCCCGGTGTGGCCACTCCCACGGTCAACAACCCAGGCACCACCACAGTGGCACTCACCTTGACGAACACCGGGCCGGACGACTTACAGCCGTCTATGCTGGCCACATGCTCAGACTCGACAGTCGGCCTCAGCTTCGACGTGACCACCCCGGACGTTCCACCGGCCACCGTCGTGATTCTCGACACCCCGCCCATCACCGTGCCAGGTTACGACGCCCTGATGAACGGCAGCGGCTCGCAATTCTCGCCCGCCATCCCCTACACCGGCGACTTCACCGGCTGGTACATTCAGACCACCGGATGGGCACCCGCCAGCCTCAACCAAGGCCCGGAGCCGGTCACGTCCTCATCCGGCGGCATCTTCCACACCGCCACCACCGGCGCGCAGACGACTCCCACCACCGTGGGGTCCATCGTCCTGACCAACCCCAACAACGTGAGCAACACGCCCGCGCCCAGCTTCACCCAGACCACGCCGAGCACCACCCTGGTCAATCTGTCGATCGTTATCCCCGCCGCGATCGATACCTATGGGCTGGGCGTCCAGGTCGAGGCGAGCGCGGGCACCAACACGGCGCAGTCCGTCGTTTCGCTTTCGTAGACGCGCCAGCAGGAAAGACGAGGGCCGCGCGTTCCGCGCGGCCTTTTTCAAGCTATGATTTTTGGGAGGAACCCACGGCCATGGAAACAGCCGCAGAGATCGGCATCGCCGCCGCCATTCAGTTGGGCACTCTCATCTGGTTTCTTTCCGGTATGCGCTCCGACGTTCGCCACCTCACCGGCTGGGTTAGCAAAATCGACTCGCGCCAGGCTGATGCGGACCGAACCGTGTCCGAACTAAAAGGCCAAGTCGAAAGCCTCCCGTGCTCCCGATGCGGCTATAAACTCAGGGCATGAGCCACCAAGTTCACTACAGCAACCCTCAATCTGTGATCCCGCTGGACGTGCAGACGATCCAGTCGGCGACCGTGTCGCTCGACATTGCGGCTTATGCCTTTGTCGCGCCCGAACTCGTCGCAGCGGTTTTGAACCGAGCCGCCGTCCCGATTCCGATCCGGCTGTATCTCGACCGCACGGAACTGGAGAGCGAAGCCCGCGGCGATGCAATGCTCGCCCACTCGCCCCTCGGCCAGTTGCTCAACAACCCGGCCATCACCATCAAGGTCAAACAGTCTTCCGTGCTCATGCACCTGAAAAGCTACCTCGTGGATGGGAAGCTGCTCCGCGACGGTTCGGCCAACTTCAGCGACCCAGGCGAAGAACAGCAAGACAACTCCCTCACCCTCGACGACGATCCGGCGACCTGCGAAGCCTTTCAGAGCAAGTTCAATGCGATGTGGCAGCGCCCCGACAACCTCACCGTCGCGCAAGCTGTCCTCTCGCATCCCAAAACCTCTACCGTGCCCAGCCACCGGCAGCACTAGCCCCAAGGACACTTTCCGCCGTGGTAAACCATCAAGCGCGGTCCACCGGCGCGTCCTAGAGCCTCCCAGCGAGGCGTTTTTCAGCGGAGGCGGGGGGGCAACCCCCCGCGCTGCAACCGCGCAAAGAACCGCGCGTTTTCCGCTGCCCCCCGGAGCGGGGTTTCGCACCCCGCAACGCCCCGCGCCGGGGGCTGCTCGCCCCCCGTCCCCCCGCCACCTACCCCATGCCCGACGGTTCCGCGATTGTGTCCGAGGGGTCAAGCCTCTCCGCTTCGCTCCGCCCGTCCTGCGGGACGGCGCGCACAGGACGCGCGGGCTTGACTCCCCCGGCCCTCTGCCAACTATCCGGGCATGGGGTTAAAGGCCCCCGGCCCCGGAGCGGCGCGCCAGAGAAAAGGCGCGCCGGTGGAGGCCCCATGCAGACGACTTGCACCCGCTGTGCCGCGATCCTTGGACCCGCCGCCGTGTTCCACGTGGTCCGGCTCCGCACCACCCACACCCGCCGCGTCTGGTTTTGCTGCCCAGGCTGCTACCGGCTCTGGCTGCTCGACGACGAACCCGACGCGAAGCCGGCACAGTTCGTTTTGCGTTTTTGACCTTCCCCCCCCCAGGCCCCCCCCGAGCGCGCCCCCGAACCAACAAAGGCAACAACCCGCCACAAAACCAGACGAGGGGGCGTGCGAGGGGGGGGCGAAGCGCCACGCATGTGGAGGGCCACTCCCTAGTAGTAGTAGTAGTCATGTGCCCTTTTTGGCGACTCGACGTTTTCATACGCGCTAACCGGAAGAAGGCGGGTCCGATAACGTGTATTCAGTTCCGCTCTGTTCGACAAACCCTGTGCCCAATGTTGTGTGTATGTTGTGCGAATCTTGGAGCTACCGTATAGACACTATTGCGTATATGTGGAACAATCGGATATAAAACCGCGAATAATGCGCGGAGCGAGCAGGGTAAAGCGCAGAAAGGCTGTGCAAAACGTGTGGAAAATGTGTATAAAAACTGTGGATTCCCTGCGAATAATTCGCGGTCAGTGTGGATATTCTGTGATAGGATTGGTGAATCTTGGAGATACCGCTGGCACGGCTCTGAGAGGACCCTACTATGGAACCCGACGATATGCAACCCGAAGATCAGCTTGTGGGGCGGAACCCCTACAACACACCTTGCAGCTGCGGCAAGAGCATGGCGCTGCTCGCCCTGCCCTTCGTTCACTGCCCGTCGTGCCACGATACCTATCGTGCACGGAAACTCACGCCTCCCGCTCGGTGTGCGCACTGCGATTTCAATTTGCTCATGTGGAGGCGGCGCAATAACTTCGTCGTCGCGGCTCCGCCCTTCCCATAGAAAGTGTTCCACGTGGAACAATCGACCCGTTCCACTCAACCTCAACCCGCAACCCTGGCACAGGAGAACCACCACCATGGAAATTCCGATTCAGACCCGCATCGACGCTGTAGCCGCCGCCGTGGACCGTGTTCTATCAGACGATGATTTGACTCCGCGCCTCCAGCTTCTCGTGCTGGAGGCGCTTGCGCGTGAAATCGCTGTGCGCATCGACCGCATAAGCGAACAGCCGGGCGGCGAGCAAGCGTGATGAACCGCCACGAGATGGAGCGCCGCGCGCAGGGGACCATCCCACCGCCGCGCGGCATAGACCCCGGCGTCTGGCAACGGCTCATGCGCCGCGCCCAGATGGAGCTCGACCGCACCGACACCGGGAACCGTGCGGAGTTAGGACCAACCCCATGGCAACTCTCAAAGTCGCAAAGCCCCTCGCGGCCTTCCTCGACCTCATCGCGGCAAGCGAAGGCACTAGCAGCCACCCTCTTACTCGCGCCGACGGATACGACGTCATTGTCTCCGGCGTCGATGGACACAACGTCTTCACTGATTTTGCAACGCATCCGTTCGCGCTTGGCCGCCCTCCGATCCTCGTCAGAGCAGCCCAGCCCGCAGAGTACGAGCCTTGCGACGGAACAAGCACCGCCGCGCCCCGCGAAGTGAAGCCGGCCGTTCCGGCGCTTCACTCCACCGCCAGCGGGCGCTATCAACTCATCTTGCCAACTTGGCAGGAAATCTCCACCCTCATGCACCTGGGCACGTTCAGCGCGCAGAATCAAGACGCCGCCGCGTTGAAGATCCTCGAAGAGTGCCACGCCACCGAGGCGATTCTCGCTCTCGACATTCCCACGGCCATCGGCTTGGCTTGCGACGTGTGGGCCAGCTTCCCCGGCAACCTCTACCACCAAGGCGGACGGCCCATGAACTGGCTGCTCATTCACTGGCAGATGTACCTTGGAGCGCAGAGCGTATGAGCCAGGGCACCCACCACCGCGCCGTGAGAACCCCGGGCACTGGCAACGCAAGCCCCGAAGTCCGGGCCATCATTCTGGCGCTCTCGCTCACTGTGGCGCAGGCCATCCAGCCGTTAGACCTCGCCGACAAAAACCGCGTCCTGCTCGCGCTTCACATGGACGTGGCCGACACTCTCGAAGCGCTGACCAGCGAGGTGTGACCGTGAGACACAAGCGACTTGTTCGACTTATGCAGCCCGGAGCCATGCTGGATTACTACCCCAACCTTCAGCCGCTCGGCCAGCCGTGCTACTACATCCGCACAGGCCCGCAGGGGCACACAATTTCCGCCGTTTGCCCCACGCCGAGGGCCGCGTGGGAAGATGCGCACAACACGCTTCAGAGAGCGGCGAAGACGCCACCGGCCCCGAAACTGCGCAAACCCAAGGTTCAGCGCTTTAACCCACTGGAAAGGACCAGCAGCCATGGCCAACAAACTTGAGCAGACCCTTGAGAACATCGGCAAGGGATTCGTGAAGGTCTTCGAGGGCGTCGACAAAGCCGCAGTCGTCGCAGAGCCTTTCGTCGACATCGCTTTTCCGTTCCTCGCAGGTATCTACAACGCCGCCGCGAACGGTGCCGCCGCCGCCATCAAGGCAGTACAGGGCGCGGTTGTCAGCACCAACAGCGAAAGCGAAAACCTGCTCGCTATCGCGCTCGCCGTCGAGCCTCTGCTCGTGCAGTACTCACAGCAAGCCGGACTCACCGCACCGACGGCGGCCACCGTTCTGCAGTACGCCGCGGCTTTGCAAAAGAGCCTCGCAGCGGCGTAATGACTTTCCCCGGCGCCACGTTCGTGGAGCCGGGGCTGGGGGCAGCCGCCTTTCCTCAGCTGCAATTCATGGCTGCCCCCCGTGCCGGTCGGACCCACTAGCCCGCGAAGAAGGCCGAGGCGACCGGCACACCTTCCAACCCACGCCCGGCAGAGCCGGGCAGAAAGGAGACGCGGAGAAACGCCAGAGCACAGAGGGGCGGGGCAACTGCCCCGCCCTTGCTGTTACTGCATTACAAGGCTCTAACTATCGGGTCGATTCACCGGCCCGCAACGTGCAACACCAACAGCGGCCAGGAGGGCCAGCATAATGAAAAAGAAACCCGCACCGTTCAAACTCGAAGCCCACGCCGAGAAAATTCTCTCCGCCGAGATGGTCAAACAGGCCGAAGCCGCCTTCAAGACCAGGACCGTGGACAATTCCCCCATCGTGGACTCGCTTCTCTTCCGCGATCTGCTCGAACAGGTCTCAGCACTCAACCTCGGGAACCTCGCGCATGAATTCACCGCGTGCTGCACCGAGTTTCCGCTCTTGAACGAGGCCACCTACCAGCGGCCACTCGACATGACACGCGAGGGCTTGTTGATGGCTGTGGCCTTCGAGACTGGCCGACGCTACAACCTACTCCAGGCGCTTGCACTCTTGACCGGCGAAGTCGAAGCCCTGCCCGAGGAGCCAGTCGAAACAACGGAGAGCGTAGTTCTGGAGGGCTGATTCCATGGCCAAAATCCAACTCAGTCAGGCAGAGCGCGACCTACTCGGCGCGCTCTGCGAAGCCGCCGCAGAGTACCAGTTTCATGGCCTCCGGCCCATGACCGAGACGCTGCGCGAACTCACCCGCGACGATTTCCCGATGCTTCAGGCGCTCGCCGACCGCATCACCGTACCCGAAGACCCACCCAGCCACGAAATGAAACTCAACTGGTAGCGCGCGCCGGCAGCTACCGGCCCGCGCCGCCCGGAGCATCGACCATGCCCAGGCCCCGCAAAACCACCACCAAGAAAGCCAGCCGCGCAGAGCTTGAGGCCGAGCGCGACCGGCTCACCCAGCCGATGCAGCCGCCACGCCCGTGGCTCAAAGGATGCCAGCGCGACCCGCGACTCGCCGCCGCGCTCTTGCGCAACGTCGAGCGAAACATCCTTCTCCGGTGACTCGACCCGGTTTTTTCATTAACACCAAGAGCAAGCCCCGTGGAGACTCCGCGAAGACCCCGCCGCGTCAGTGTTGCGCTCTCCCATGGGATGCAGAGACACCGCAACGGCAGCCAGCGAGCAGCGAAGACAACAGCAGCCGACGCCGCAACGCCGCCGAGAAGATGCAGCCAGCGGCAGCCATGGAACCCCGCCAGCAGCAGCAAAGCCAGGGACAGCGCAGCGCCCACCCGACGCCCCGCAGCGCGACGGCGCGCGCTGCTCATTGCGGACGCCAGCAGTGGCAAGCCAGCAGTGTGGGCGAATCTCAAACCGATGCGCCGCGCCAGCAGCCCGACGCCAGCAGCCAGCCGCGTGACCAACACCGGCAGCATCGGCGTGGACGCCTAAGTACGCGGGGCGCTCTACCGCCGCCCCCGCACCCCTGGCGGCGCGGCGCGCAAAGGACGACGCGCCGATTATAAAAAGCCATAGATATACTCGCGCGGGGGGGGGAAACCCCCCTCGCCCGCGCTCGTGGGGGGCGGGTGCTCCTTGTTTTTGCGCGCATCGGTTTTCCGGCGGATCGAGCGTGACCTCGCGCGCAAAAACGTTCGCACCCTCCGCCCCCCCGCAAGCGGGGCCCCCCCCCTCCCGGCGCGCCGGTCTGCGCCCCCCATGCGCCGGGCTCATTCAGCTGCGAGCAGCATCGGCCCGCGAACACCGCCCGGCGCGCTAAAAACTATAGATATGCGCTCGCTCGCTCCACCCACCCACCCGCACTCGCGAGCGCTAAAAAGCTATAGATAAACTGCCCCCCGGCGCGCAGCCAGCAGTGTGGTGAAATAGGTGCGCCGCCCGAAAACCCACGGCGCTTCGCTTTGGCCGCAAAGTACGCGGCCAGTCTCCTGCGCCGTTCGGGGCGGCGATCCTACTCCGGCGCATAGCGCCTCCGTACACATTGGTGGCGAGGGGCCCCCTGAAACCCGGCCCCTCTCCCCCAAACCCCCTCTCCTGCCCCCACCCGCCGGTCCGGCCCGCCTAGTCGCACGCGCGCCTGAATTGATGGCGGGCCGGACCGGGCCCGTCTCGGGTCGCTGCGCGACCCGAACCGGGCGCACGGGGCGCTGGACGGGCGATTAGACCTCTGTCGAGGACGCCCGTCCACCGCCCCGCCGTGTCGTCCGGTCACGGGGCGCTGCGCGCCCCACCGTCCGACCACCTTTTACGCGGTGTGCAGCAGCGGGGCAGCAGTGGCGGGTAAGGTGTTCCCGTGGTGGCCTCCCGTTGTTTTCCCGGTGTTCCCGGCCGCTAATATCCGGTTTTTGGTATATTCTGGCCTCAGCCCTGCCTGCGGCCTGCGCCAGGCCCGGATGCCGCCGGACGGTGAGGGGTCCCCCCCTCACCGCCGTCCGGCTCGGCTTTGAAGGAGACAGCCGAAATGAAATACATCGGCCTCTTATCCTCAGCCGCCAGCGGCAAAATGGGCGGCATCGTGGCGAGCCACAACCGTGGCGGCCAGTACTTCCGCAAGCACAGCATTCCCACTCAGCCGCGCACCCCGGCTCAGAGGCTCGTGCGCAACCAACTCCAGGCGTTCAGCGCCGCGTTCAAGTCGCTGACCGCATCGCAGGTTCAGGGCTGGAACGCTCTCGCTCTGACCGTCACTCTGAAAAGCAAGCTGGGCACCACCTACCACCCGACGGGCCAGCAGCTTTTCGTCTCGTGCAACAAGCATCTGGCCAACGTGAACATTACCACCCAGTTGAGCAACGCGCCCGCCATCCCGTCGATTCCGGGCCTCACCACGTTTACGGCCACGCCCGTGGGCAGCGGCACCACCGTTACCTCATGGGGTTTGGCTGTCACCCCGAACCTGCCCGCCAACTTCGCGGTTCAGGTTCGCGCCACCGCTG
>Ga0208038_1001169_pt1 | contig 15285 bp, 13 predicted proteins | sample June2015DPH_16_1_FD_184714 | JGI IMG/M metagenome (GOLD analysis project Ga0208038, IMG submission 184714) | Peatland microbial communities from SPRUCE experiment site at the Marcell Experimental Forest, Minnesota, USA - June2015DPH_16_100... | ecosystem: Environmental > Terrestrial > Soil >...
GATCGCCAACCTGACTGAGAACGCCCGGCTGTTTGCGGAGACTCGAAAGCTGCTCGGGTCGGGTGGCAAGGTCTTGGAGGTGGTAGAGGATGAGCAAGAGCAGGCGCCGGAGGTCGCGGCTGAGTTTTATCCACCGTCGGTGAGCGGCTCTTCAGCTGCGGAAGGCGCTGCAGCAGGTTCCCCTCCCGATACAATCCCCGCCGTTACCACGCCCCAGCCGACGATGAAGCCTTCAGCCCCCGAGAACAGCACCGCCCTGGCTGGCGGGAACGGATCTGCCAAGCCACCCACCGACATGGCCGCCTCGCCTCCTGCCAACAACAATGGCAACGGAAGTTCGGGATTCAACCAGCTTCGCAACGAGTTCCTGACGGTGGCACGCCGTGTTGCCACGACCAAGAAGCAAGCCATCGCTGAAGTGGTGGAGTGGGCAAGTGGTGGCGCATTCAAATACGGCGATATTGGCCGCATGACGGAGGGCGATCTGCCCAGGCTGCGGGCGGCCACTGAACTCATGGCGTCAGCAATTGCTGGCGCGGCTCGATAACCAAGAGTTTCTTTCTTTCCACCACCGTGCCCGCCACGACTTCAACTCACTCGGTCCTTTGTTTCGGACGCTTAAGCTGCTTCAGCGCGGTGGCCGGCATGATGCACTCACCCTCCGGCGGGGTCGAGCGAGATTTATCATGCGGTTCAAGTACCTCATCAACGGGTTAGTTGGTCGATGCGGAGAATTTTACTGCGGTGAGAGAGCTCTTCCCCTGGCCGAATTTGTCGTTGACCACCGGACATTCGGCATTGCCCTCAAGCGATGTGGGGGTCAGCTTTGTCACCTTCATCGTGCACTGACTCTTCCCCTTCTCGTAGTCAAAGACCTTGCCCCCCGTAAAGTAGCCAATGCCATTGCCCATGGGCTGATTCAGGTCAACATCGCCAGGCTTCTGAATCACGACCGAGACCGTAAGGTGATCGCTGGCCGGCTTGCCGTCCTTGGAAAAGTTGAGCATGACTACGGAGAAACCATAAGACTGCATGAAATCGCCTGTTACTTTGTCATAACTGAATTGGGAGCTGCCAAACTTGAAGCTGGCATGGCCAACCTTGGCGGGAACGCTGCCAGGAGGCCCCTGGCCAAAAGCAGCTATGGTTATGGCGAGGAGTGCAGCACCAGCAAGAAGGGATGCCTTCATGTGTATTCTCCTTTCTAAGTAGGTTATTTCCGTATAAACAGGCACCGGAAAATGCCGCCTGGTTCGACTAAAGACGCCAGCGAAACTCTACTCTTGGACGCAAATGGCGTCAACTGCGAAAACTGCATGTCGTCAATCTGGATGCCTACACCCAAAAGTCCCATCTGACTGAGCACCCTCATCGTTTCCCCACCAACATAAAGTAACGGCCCCGTCCACCTGACTTCAGGGAGGAGAAGATGCAGCGGCTTCGTCTAAATGCGCCCCCCAGCGTGGTGGCAGACTACCTTCGCCTCTTCGTCAACCGGCGGGCTTACACCCCTCCAGTCCAACCGGCCCCACCCGGAGAGTGGCCGGCATTACTACTACCGTCCCAAGGACAAGAAAACAGGCCAGGGGCTCAGCCTGACGCTGGACACAATCCGCCGCCACCTCGAAGGCGAAATCACCATCGGCCTCTATGCCATCAACCCTGCCACCCAGTGGTCAAAGTGGGTGGCCATCGACGCGGACTATGAAGATTCGCTCACGGATCTCCTCAAGCTCAGCTTCCACCTCAGGCAGGATGGGGTTGAATCGGCCCTTGAGAATGGCCGTCGGGGCGGACATCTCTGGATATTCATGGCAGAGCCGCTCCCAGCGCGGGACTGCCGGGTGTATGTTTGCGGCCTTGCCTTGCGGTTGGGTATCTCGGTCAAGGCAGGCAAGCAGCGTGAAGGAATCGAGGTCTTCCCCAAGCACGATGCCTTGAAGCCCGGCAGGTACGGCAATGCCATCCGTGGACCGTTGGGCATTCACCGGGGCGCAGCTCAGCGCTTCTGGTTTGATGGTGCCGATGAAGATCTTGAGACGCAGATGTGCTACCTGAATTCGCTTCCCAAGATGACCAGCGACCAGCTTGCCCGATTGATTGCGGGGAGGGCCATCCCACCTCAGCTCCTTCTACCAGAGCCGAAGGCTGAACCGAAAATGAGGAGATACGCCGTTGGGCCAGAATTCCGGATCCTCGATCACATCAACACCAAGCTCCGCACAGTGGGGCACAATAATATTACCCGCTGCCCATCCTGCGCCGAAGAGGGGCACGACCGCAGCGGAGACAACCTCTCGATCTCGATTGAGGACCCTCGCAAGTACATCTGCTGGGCCGGCTGCACGAGAGACATGATTCGGGAGGCGCTGGGCTGCCCGCGGCCAGTCCAACATTTGTGACTTGAGCGAACAAATGGCCACGAATGGGATCATATCCTGGCAGGGAGTACAGAATCTCGGCTATCGTTTGACGGTAGCCTCGGTTCTACTTGAGCGTGATTAAATCCTGCGGCGTTACTCGGGATCCATCCTGCGTGGCGGTCAATTTCGCACCTCGGCGTAGGCGGGAGTTAGCCGCCCGAAGGGCGGAAGGTTTCGCTCAGTCACAAAAACGAGTTATAATCAGCCATTCCAACGGCAGATCGGGGGAGGCCTCATGAGAACCCTTGCCCTTCTTTTGTGCCTAGCGCTGTTGCTTATCGCCATTCCTTCCCTTCTTTTCCATAATCTATTCCGCCTGTCCTTCGGCTGGTCCGATGCACTGCTTTACCTCGTCGTTGCCGCAGCTATCTACGGGCTGATAGCTGCCGTGGCCTCCTCGCTAAATAAGCGATTTAAGGCTGCCGTCGACGAGTTTATGGGCGGGAACGCGCCCGACTTGGTGCCCCGGCGGGGCCTCCTACGAACCTTTGGGCTGCTGCTTCTTATACTCCTGCCTTATCTAGTCTTCTTGCTCCTCTTTTCCGTCTTCATCGCAGGCGTTTTCGGCTTATATGGCTTCTGGGCAGTGAGTTTCCTGCCCCGCGTTCCAATAGCCATTTTGATAGGTCTGGCCGTTGTGGTTCTCGGCACGGCTGCTGCGTTCTTCATTGGCATGTTCCGCCTGTTCTTCCCGCCGCGACCGCAGACGTTTGGTGTGGAGGTTGCTATGCAGGAGCAGCCTGAAGCATGGGATCTCGCGCGCAAGGTCGCGGCCGATGTAGGGACCAAGCCCGTAGACCGGATTGTCGTCACACCCGATCCCGGCGTGTCGGTGCATCTCAATGGCTCACTGTTAGCCACGCTTTTTGGTGGCGGCCACCGCGTGCTCCAAATCGGCGTACCGTCCATCCATACCCTGAGCGTCAACGAGCTTCGCGCCATCTTAGCACACGAGTACGGCCACTTCAGCAATAGGGACACGCAGTGGTCAACTTTCACTTACGCAATGGGCAATGGGCTGATTGCCGCGTTCCGGGCTACGCCAGGCCCAATCAAGCACGAGGGAGACGGAGGGGGCTGGATCGCACTCGTAATGGCGTTGAATCCCGCCTACTGGACGCTGCTTCTATTTCTCAGGCTTTTCTTTAATGCTACGAGTGCCTTTTCACGAATTCGAGAGGTCATGGCTGACGTCCGAGCGATGAAGTTGTATGGCGGCGAGTCCTTTCGAAATGGCCTCGAGAAAGTGGTGTTCAACGATGCGCTCTTCGCAACGATCGTTCAGGGCGAAGTCGTACCTGCCCTTGCTAAGCAAAACAAAACAGTCGCAGATTTTTCAGCAATGATGACGTTTGTTAAGAGCGATCTTAGCCACAAACAACAAGAACAAATCAAGGCCTCCATAGCGGCCGAAGAGCCGTCGGCGTACGATTCGCATCCCCCGGTCACTACGCGCCTAAAGTACTCGGAGCGCTTTTCTATGGGTAAGACGGAGCGGGATGAGCGCGATGCAGCCGCGCTATTTAGCGAATGGCATGGATTGAACGAGAAACTCGCGGACCTTTATAACGCCCGTTTCCTCAGTTACCTGCGGGCTGTCGCCGCTCAGGCGGTAGAACATGACCGCCCAGTAAAGGGCGTCATCTACACTGAATCGGAAATCCAAGAATTCAAGCGGCGCGGCCTGATGTGAGTCAGACAGCAGGGAGCAATTCAATCCTGGTGGTGCGGCTCCCCCAGAAACCAGCAGCAGTGACCAAATGAAAAGGAAGGAACTACGCCGCGTTCTTCTCAGCTGGCAAAACAACTCGGCGCGGCGGTTTCCACTTAGCCGTGTAATGCCCTAACCGTAAACTGAGACGCCGCGTCGCAAGGTTACGCTCACGCTCTGTCAATACCACTAGCGAGTAGTCGCCTTTGGTTTACCAATCGCAGTAACTGCAAACCACTGCGGAACGCCGCACTACGCTGACTCTCTAAAGAGAACGCGGCGCAGAATCCCGGTCTCACGGGAGACTCGCGCTACTTCTTTCAATCAAGCGGCCACATTATGGCTCAAGTCACACAACAACCCGAATATGCGGAAAGGAGGCACGCTGTGTCGAAATACGGTTTGACTCAGACGGTCCTGCGCGAGGAGAAATACCTCGTGGAGGCTCTGAGGGAGATGGGCTACGAGGTTGAGGTCCACCCGGAGGGCACACAACTGAACTCCTACTACTCGGAGCAGGAGGCAAAGGTCGCGAACATTGTCATCCGGCGCCAGCACCTGCGCGGGGCCTATGGTGATATCGGATTCGCACGTCAGCCGGATGGCCGGCTCACTCTGATCAAGGACGAACTCGATGAGCACCGTGGCTACGGGGCCAAGTGGCTGGGGCGGGCTCAGCAGGGCTACAAAGAGAAGCAGACCTTGGCCATGGCTCGTGCCAGGGGCTACATCCTGAAAGGACGGGAAGTGATCGAGACCTCGCAAGGGAAGCAGGTGAGGCTGCAATTTGCTGTGCGGAGGTAGGTCATTATGCAGGAAAAGACCATCACGATCATCATTGACGAGCAGGGGAAGTCCACACTCGATCTAGAGGGCTTTGCAGGCCAAGGTTGCGAGAAGGTCTTTGACGACTTCCGTGGCGGAGACAGTGTGAAAGTGGAGCGGAAGAAGCCTGCCTATTACACCGGCCGCGTGATCGAGCAAGAGAAGAGCCAGCGCTGAAGGAGGCCTGTCATGCTGCTTCATGCGTTGATTCCCGCCAGCCGTGCTAATGGACCAGGCCTACGTGCCGTGGTGTTATTCCAGGGATGCACACTTGGCTGTCCTGGGTGCTGGAACCCCGAGACACATCCCTTTCGCGGCACAGAAGTCACGGTTGAAGCCGTAGTTCAGGAAGTGCTGCGGGCACAGCCGCAGCATGCGTTAGAAGGTGTCACCTTCTCAGGTGGCGCGCCCATGCAGCAAGCGCACAGTCTGCTGCGATTGATCCAAGGCTTGCGCTGGCAAGCTCCAGAGCTAAGCTTCGGCATGTTCAGCGGCTATGCGGAACACGAACTCGCCCAAGGTCGATACTGGACCTGGGGAGATGGTTCGTCCGAACAACACAGGCGTCGTCTCTGGCAAGAAATCGGTGGGTTTCTCGACTTCGCCATCCTTGGGCGTTTCAGTCAGGCTCAGCCAGGCAGTTTGCCGCTGCGCACAAGTCACAATCAAGTCCTGCGGCTGTTCAGCAACCGCTATGCTCCTGCCGATTTTAGCGAGCAGTTGACTGAGGTCAGCATCAAGGAAGGCGGTCGAGCAGAAGTCACGGGATTCCCCACCCTTGGCTTGCCCTGCTAGGAACCACCTTCGGTTTTCCTCATAGCTTTTCCCCTTAAAAGTCCTTTCCCGAAAGGAGCACGCACATGATTCGGTCTATGGAGGAGTTTACGTCGGCGTTCCGTGCCGCGCGGTGTGTATCAACTCCGCTTGTCGCAGTACGCACTGCCGACCCAGCAAGCACAACGCATTTCATCATCGAGACTCTCAAGCAAGGCCGCGAGCTTCCTCCACTGCTCGGGTGGGATGTGGTCCGCGGCCTCTATGCGATCGGCAGAGACAGCGGCGAGGAACTGGCGCGCGTGCTGGGTGAACGTCAGGCTGCGACGATAGGGCCGGTCGATGCCCTGCTTTTGGCCCAGCAGCTTGGCGAGGACGGCCTCCTGCTTTACTCGAACGCGCACCGCTTCTGGCATGACCCCGGAGTGATGCAAGGGATCTGGGACCTGCGAGATTCGTTCGAGGCGACGGGCCGGATGCTGGTATTACTGGCAGCGCCCGGCGCGACGTTGCCGCAGGAATTGGGCCAGGACGTTCTTGTCCTTGATGAACCTCTGCCCTCAACTTCTCACCTGGAGCAGATTGTTCGGGAGACCTTCAATGCGGCCAAGCTGGATGAGCCTGAGCGCTCGGTGATCTATAAGGCGGTAGACGCCCTGATTGGCCTGGCCGCATTCCCGGCCGAACAGGCACTGGCGATCTCATTGGTTAAGCGCCAACTCGACACGGAAGACCTCTGGGAGCGCAAGCGCCAGATCATTGAGCAGACACCGGGCCTGTCGGTGTGGCGAGGTGGTGAGACTTTTGAGGATATTGGCGGGGTCGAGAACGTCAAGAGCTTCCTCCGGGCAGTGCTTCGAGGTGTCGATCCTCCCCGCGTTGTCGTGTTCATTGATGAGATTGAGAAGGCGTTTGCGGGAACTGGCACCGACCTCTCTGGTGTAAAGACGGAGATGACCGGGACCATCCTCACTTACATGCAAGACCGCGAGGCGGATGGGGCCGTGTTTATAGGTCCACCCGGCGCCGCCAAAAGTGCAGCAGCAAAGGCTACGGGCGGCACGGCGGGAATCCCCACGATTGCTTTCGACCTGCCGGCCATGGAGAGTTCTCTGGTGGGTGCTTCGACCGAACGGCTGCGCACGGCGCTCCAGATCATCGACGCGGTCTCGCAAGGGAGGATGCTGTTCATTGCGACCTGTAACTCGATTGCCAGTCTACCGCCAGAGCTGCGCAGGCGCTTCACGCTGGGGACGTTCTTCTTTGACCTGCCCTCGGACGAGGAGCGCGAGACGATCTGGGAAATCTATCTCAAGAAGTACAACGTGTCCGGCCAGCTGCCGAACGATGAAGGCTGGACAGGTGCGGAAATCAAAGAGTGTTGCCGGAAAGCGCATCGGTCGGGGATCACTCTCAGTCGGGCCGCGCGCTACATCGTGCCGGTTTCACGTTCCGCGGCTGAGCAGATCAAGGCACTGCGCCAGATGGCGTCCGGAAAGTTTATCAGCGCCTTGACGCCGGGCGTTTACCAATACCAGGAGAACCCGCCCGCACCCCGGCGACGCGTCATGCGGGATCTGGATGGGCCGCTCACCGTCATGCCACCCTCGAAATCCGAGGCCTGAATACCCATTGCCAGACTATGCCGGGGTCGCAACTGGCTCTTCCACATTAATGCGGATCCTCAGAACACACGTCCAAGTTTGTGCTTTACATCCGGCCAGAATTCGGCCGCCACGTTGAAGAGCGCTGTATCGCCGAGGTCTATCCCCATGCGGTTTAAGCTTGGGCCAAAACCGCGTTCTTTTCTGGGGTAATAGAGATTCGACGCGGCGGCCGCAAGGACAGACCCGGAAAGCGAAGAGACGAAAAAGACCGTGCGACCTGAGTCGGCGTGCGTGAGAAAGACGTGGGTCACCGCATACAACATCCGCCTGCCAAAAGAGCCCTTCTCGCGGCAGAAGTAACGCGGATCCTGGTGCATGATCACGGGAAAGAGATAGTCGCCGAAGAAACTGGAAATGTTGGCACCCAGTTCCATGGATCCGAAACACTTTCCGTAGCTGCCCCAACGTTTCCCGTAGCCACAGAAGCCATCTCTCGAGGAATGTTCCAGCGTCGCCGCCTCAAACGCATACAGACCGAGACCCCGCAGATCGTAGGTCCCCTGACGCCATTCATCGAATTTCTCCCGCCGAGTTAGCGGCTTGAATTGCTTCTGGTAAGTGACATGGAAGGCGGGCACTACCAAGAAAATGTGTTTCGGTGAGCCCTGCTCGACAGAGGATTGCGTGGGTTGGGGCGCTGGCGGGCTTTGTTGATTCTGGGCCCATGGATTGATCTTCGCGAGCCCGAGGCTGCGAAGCGTTCCATCGTTCTCAGTCGAGACGGACGAATCCCCGGTTCGATCCGCGCGCAAATCCGAGCCACAACAGTTGGTGCTGTCTTCTTGACGAGACGAGAAGGGAGAAGGCCACAAGCGGCCAGAGGCCAACCCGCCCTGCTTACAGTAAGAACCCCAGTAATGGAAATGGCTGAAGGATCTGTATTGGAAGCCTCCATTGCGCGGGTGGGGAACGGATCGAGACGCGTCACGAAGGAGCAATCCGAAGTTACAAGCCGTGTCGCCCAGCACACCTGAGCAGGCGATTGGCGTCGCCGGCTGCTGAGAGTAGAGCGTAGCAGTCAACGCCCCGCTGATCGCGACGAGTCGGATGATGTGCTCGCCAATAATACGCATGCCCTTCCCGCAGGTTGTCAAGAATGCTCCCAAAGATGACGCCTCCGGAACCCGTTTTCTAAGTAATCGAGAATTTCCGTTTTCGCTCCCCAAAACCCCACACTATACATCCCCGCAGGGGTTCCAGCACACCAGTTTTCTTTGGCTGGGTCCAGGGGCTGGGACAGGGCTCACTCTGCCCAAACGCGAGTCCTGCACCGGGACCAAGCCGCCGTCGGAAGTGACGCGGGAACCTTGGAAATCGACCTTGAGAGAGGAGTTGAAGGAGAGCTGAGAGGATTGATTTTGTATCCCACCCATTGGGTACTGACCTCCGGAGCTTCTTCATCGCGTTCGAACCCTTATAAACATTGATGCTGACGAACATCCGAAGATTCGTAAGTCGAGTTCAAAATGGAAATGTGGGATTAGGAGTTTGAGAGTTCCAACCACAAGGAGGATGAAATGGCAACAGCAGCGCCAATCTTGAACATTCAAAGCTCGGACAATGAGCTTTCCAAGCAAACCGTCTTCATCAAACTTCATCTCGGCTTGCTGGGCAACACTCGAAAGGTCAGCTCCTCTCAGGTCGCGGTGGACGCCGACAAGGCCTTAATTCGTGTCTCAAAGACTCTGCTCGACTCGCCGGAGTTGCAAGCCATCCGCACCCGCGATGGCGACATCCGTCATTTCCTGTACGACATGTGCCTGCCCTTCGAGGTCGGCATTCACCTCTTGCCGCTGGGCTTGGTGGAGACGGTGGAGGAGAGGCTGCAAGAGTTCAAGGATAAACGAGGCGAGCTGGTGGAGTCGTTTCTCAGTGCCTATCCGCGCCTCTGCCAAGAAGCCGCGGGGCGACTGCGCACGCTCCATAACCCGACTGACTACCCACCCGCAGACGAGGTGCGCTCCCACTTCACCTTCGCTTGGCAATACGTCAGCTATGGTGTGCCAGAACAGCTTCGGGAGATTTCGGCCCAATTCTTCCAAGAGGAACGGGAAAAGGCCGTCGTGGCCATGTCGGAAGCCTGTAGCGAGATCCAACAGGTGATGCGGGCCTCGTTGCTGGAACTGGTGAGCCACCTGCGCGACCGGCTGGGGGATCAGCCGGATGGCAAGCCACAGCGTCTGCGGGAATCAACTTTGCAGAAGCTGCGTGATTTCCCGGCGACCTTTGACTTACGCAATGTGGTGGACGACCAGGAGTTGAAGGAGCAGGTCGAGAAGGCGCGCGCCCTGCTGGAGGGAGTGAACACGGATGCCTTGCGGAACATGCCACTGATTCGTGCCCGCGTGCGGGAAGGCATGGCAGATCTCGCCGCCCAGATGGATGTGCTGGCCGGTGATCGGATCAGCCGCAAGTTCCGCTTCGATGAGGAAGGAGGTCACAACTTGTGTGCCAATGTGTGAACAAGGTAATTCTGATTGGTTTCCTTGGTGAGGCGCCGGAACTCAAACTCAGCTTGCAAGGCAAGCCCATCGGCACGTTCAGCCTTGCGGTTAACGAGAGGTGGAAAGACGCAGAAGGGGCTCGCCGGGAACGCGTGGAGTGGTTTCAGATCGTCTGCTTCGGTCGCTTGGCAGAAGTGTGTGGTCAATACCTTGTCAAGGGTCGCCATGTCTACATCGAAGGCAGATTACAGACTCGGAAATGGCAAGACCGTGAAGGCGAAAAGCGCACGACAATCGAAGTTGTGGCCAACCAGATGCAGATTCTGGATCGAGCGCCCAAGAACGGAAACGGCGCAAAGGTTAGTGAATCTACGAAAGCTGCGGAGCCTGTCGACGAAAGCGACAACCCTTTTAACGAGTCGGCAAGCGAGACGAGGGATCAAGAAACCCCGTTTTAGGGCTGTCCCCGACAGTGGCCACATTTTACTTCTTACAGGATGCGTCGATCCTCCGTATGGACTGACTGGGATGAGCCGCCAACTCCCACTAGTCTCCTCGGGAAATCGCAGACCCCAAAAAACGGGGGTCTGTGCCAGCCAGCCGAATAAATCCATCAACAATTGGCTCAACCCGGCCGCCTTTAAGATACCCGGCTGCCCCGACAACAACACGCTGTGCACCAATCCCGCGGACATCGGAAGGTTTGGAAACACTACCCCCAATTTGCTCGAAGGCCCGGGGCTGACGGACTTTGATCTTTCCCTCATGAAGGATTTTCACTAGACCGACCACATCGCGCTGCAATCCCGCGCCACGGCCTCGAACGTGTTCAACCACCCGAACTTTGGCAATCCGGGATCAGATATTAGCGCTCCGGGAAGCTACGGCGTCATCACCAGCACGGCGTTCGACCTGTACGGTCAACAATCGCGGTGCATCGACTTCATGATGCGGTTGCGTTTCTAGTATTACTCTGTTATGCAGAATCGAATGTCTCTCGATTTAGTTTCGTTCTGGAGAAGGTACAATAGCCGCTGGCCTTCACCAGCCAGGGCTGGGTCGCTTGCAGGATCCACTCCCACGTCGCACCAGGACTGTTTTTTGGTGCGCAGGTACCGGGTGAGATGATGCACAGCCCGATGGAGATTTCGAGTATGCCTAGAAAGCTCATCTCCCTTTTCGCCACCGCCATTTTAATTGCGGTTTGCTTGACACGATCTTTCGCCAGCCAGGCAAAGGAGGATGCGGTCGTTGTTGGCCGGGTCCTCGATGCCGACACCGGGCAAGTGATACCATGCACGGTCACCATCTTTGCTGCTGACAAATCGATTGTTACCGAAAGCCCGGCTTTCGAGGACGGGTTCCGATCCAGCGGTCAGTTTGAGAAGGCCGTTCCGCCGGGAGAAACAACGATAACGATCAGCCGCGGATTTGATTATGTGGCTTCACAGAGCAAAACCGAGCTGAAGCCGGGAGAGCGGCGGCAGCTTGTTTTTCACCTGCGCCGGCAGGCAAACCTTCCACGCCTGGGCTGGTACTGCGGCGACAGCCATGTCCACTTGAATCACGATGGGGGCAAACCTGCATTCCCGATGGACATCCGTTATGTGGCTCTCGCGGCAAGAGCCGCGGGGCTCGACTACATGTCGATCGCGCAGAACTGGGTTCTGCCTGCCGACCAGATTAGCTCTGCCCACCTCAACGACTTGTGCGACAGCGTTAGTACGCCGGGTTTCACGCTTACTTGGAATATGGAAGCGCCCAAAAACTATTGGCGCGGCGATGTCACGCATTGTCTCGGGCATTGTTGGTTCCTGGGCATGCGCGGTTCCACTCCGGACGGCCGGGACGCCATTCAAGCGCTGTTCCAGATGAGCGCCGGCGACTATCAGGGCGAAAAGGCTCCCACACCGAATTTTGAATCGCAGGCGTTGATTCATGCCCTGGATGGCACCGTTGCCTACACCCATCCCTGCCGATGGAGTTGGGGTGATTGGGGAGGCCACAACGGCTACCCCGTCGAGGTGGGAAAGTTCGTTTCCAACCTGGCACAAGAATTACCTTACGACACCGTGGTAGGCCCGACATACGACGCGATAGATATCCTGATGCAACCCTGGGACCGTGAAGCCAGCTTGGAAGCGCAGAGACTCTGGTTCCTGCTGCTCAATCATGGGTATCACATGCCGGCCACGGCCTCCACGGATACTAATTTTAGCGGTATGGGGACGGCGAACCCTGGCAATGCGCGGGTCTACACCCACGTTGAGGGTTCGCAAAGTATTGCCGCAATCGCGCAGGCCATGAAAGCCGGAAGGAATTTCGTGACCAACGGTCCGCTGCTTCTGATGCAAATCGGAGGTCATCAGGTGGGAGACGTGATTCATCTCGGTGGTCCATCGGATTTTCAGGTGAACTTGCAGGCGTGGCCTTCGGGGGCGGCCGGCGAGTTGCTGACGAGAGTGGAACTGATTCGGGACGGCGAAATTGCCAAAGTGTTTGCGATCGGAAAGCAAGAAAGAGGTTTTTCGGCCGAATTCGACATCCACGAAACAGGGACCGCCTGGTATATCGCGCGTTGTTTTGGTTCGAGCGACCAGGTTGCCATGACCAACCCGATCTACTTTGAAGGAGGGAATTACACGCCCCCCCAGACCACTCCGGCACACGTTACAGGATTTGTCGCCGATTCGGCGGGGAAACCGCTGGAAGGCGAGTGCGATGTCATCCGTATGGAAGGTCTCACTCCGATTCAGCTTTCCACGCACTCCTTCACGGGTGGCCAGTTTACTCTCGATGTCCCCGGGACCGCTCGGTTGCGAGTCCGAGTGGCCGGTTATAAGCCCAAGACGGAAAGCGTGTTCATGGATTACCCACCTCTTCTCCGCATGACCTTAAATATGCGCGAGGCCGAACTCACCGACTGGAAAACCTTTGAGGAGATCAAGCGCCTGTTGGGAAATGTTCGCCTCGAGTTTCAACTGGCGCGATTGTAGGGAAGCGGGTAGCCGCGGTCAGCGCAGTCCTGATTGTGGGGCTTTCTTATGCCCGATGCCCCAGCGGTAACCGCACATGGTCAATCTGGATGGGCACGCGCACCTGGCAAATACGGGTGCCAACTCAACGTCATTGACAATCCCTGGTTCCTTGAATACATTGTCCGCAACCTTACCGACCACCCCAATACCTCCACTGTGGGAGACCTCGTTTTCTTCTCGTAATCCACTGTGTCCTTTCGGCAAGGCTGCATGACTTGCCCTGACCGAACTTGCTAACGTCTGTATTTTGCCCAGTAGGGCAAGGAGGACAGACGATGGCCAGCGAGATTCGTGCTATTCCCCCTAACATGCGGAAGGTTTTCCGACGGCTCAAACGCTGGCGGAGATCGCATACGGGCCGCCTGCCGATTCCGGAGCCTTTGTGGACGGCGGCGGAACTGGCTCGGGAGCATGGGATTTTCCCCACCGCGAAAGCTCTGCATCTGGAGTATGGCAAGCTAAAGCAGCGGGCGGAAGCGGCGGGGGCGGCGAAGAAGTGCTTGGCGAAGGTCCCCGAAGCGGTGCCGCGCCGCGCACGCCCAGGAATGCGGAGGCCCCGCCGCCAGTCACCGGAAAACTGATCGGCTTCGCGCTGGGGATGGCAACCATTACGTTTCTTGTCCGGGTCGCCAGACCGACAACATTTCTCAACATGCATCTGGGAGACTTTTCGAAATACATTCTCCTGTTCATTGCCGGCATCTTCGCTGCACGCCGAAAACTGCAGGAAGGCAAGAACAGTGTTTCTTCGTGTTGGGCGTGAGAGCCCATTACTGAGCGTGTCTATATCCCGGACCTCGTAATGCTTTTCCCGGTCGCTCGTCAGTGATCCTGCCGTCGAGCACAACTGGTCTGCCATTTACGAAGACATCCTTCACCCCCTCGGAATAATGAAGAGGCTCGTTGTAAGTGGCTACGTCCCGGATGGCGGCCGAGTCGAAGACAACAACATCAGCCATCATCCCCGGCCGAAGAATGCCCCGATCCGTAATCCCCACGCGGCTCGCAGCTTGCGAGGTCATCTTGCGGATGGCTTCTTCCAGGCGCATGGTGTGCTCTGTTCGAACGTACTCAGCCAGGATGCGCGGAAAGGTTCCGAAAGCCCTGGGGTGTGCTTTGGTTGTGCTCAGCGGCCCATCTTCCGCTTGCGCAGGAGAATCCGAACCGTAGGTCAGCAAGGGATTCGAAACCGCGGCACGAACGTCAGATTCTTGCATGATCGCGATTACAACTTGGCTGTTGCCGCGATCGGCGATGGCGATGTCCATGGCTGCGTCTTTCGGATCTTTGCCCATCTGGCGGCCAATTTCCTCAAGGTTCATGCCTTCGTACTTGCGCAGCTCTGGGTTCAGAACCTGAATTAAGGTTACGCCCTGAGCTCCGCCGGAACCCCGCCATTCGTTCTCCCAGGCAGTGCTTAGCTCATCCATTTCTTTCCGGACGCGGGCCCGCGCCGCAGGATCTTTTAACCGTTCCAGCATCTTATCCGTGCCGCCTTCCGAAACCCAACTGGGGAAACAGGCGACCAGGCCATTCGACGCGCGCGTGTAGGGATACACGCTGGCGGCAACGTCTAAACCTCGCGATCGCGTTGCTTCGATTCTCTGGAGGACCTCCGGCATTTTCCCCCAGTTCTCCTGGTACGCGGCCTTCAGGTGCCAGATCGTGGCGGAGATGCCAGCGCGCTGCGCAATGTCGAATACTTCGTCCAAGGATTGAAAGATCCGGTCGGATTCCGAGCGCTGATGCGTAAAGTAAACGCCACCGTACTTCCGGGCAACTTTGGCCAATTCGACGAGTTCGTCCGTGGAGGCAAACGTATCGGGCACGTATTCGAGCGCTGAGCTCACCCCGAATGCACCGTGCTCCATAGCTCGAGCCACCAACTGGCGCATCTGTTCGAGCTCCGCCGGCGTTGCCGAACGGTTGTCTTTCCCGACCACGTAGGTACGAATTCCGCCAGCGCCGACAAACGTGCCAAGATTGATGGCTGGCTTGGCATGTTCGAAGCGTTGCAGATACTCATCGAGCGAGCGCCAGTCGAGCGTGACACCATACTTCTTTGCATCGTCCTTGAGGTCTTCAACGAGCCGGTCGTTCAGCGGCGCGATGGAAGTCCCCTCGCCGGTAATCTCGGTAGTCACGCCTTGAGTGATTTTGCTGGCGGCGCGGTTATCCACTAGGACGTTGAATTCGGATTGGCCTTGAACGTCGATAAATCCAGGTGAGGCTACAAGACCAGCGACGTCGATGCGCTTCTTGGCAGTTGCGTCGTGCAGATCACCGATCGCGGCGATGCGATCGCCAACAATCCCGATATCTCCATAGGTCCAAGGAGCACCGGTGCCATCAATGACGCGGGCCCCACTAATCACGAAATCGTAATCGCGTCTCTGCCCGGGA
>Ga0208038_1001174_pt1 | contig 15251 bp, 8 predicted proteins | sample June2015DPH_16_1_FD_184714 | JGI IMG/M metagenome (GOLD analysis project Ga0208038, IMG submission 184714) | Peatland microbial communities from SPRUCE experiment site at the Marcell Experimental Forest, Minnesota, USA - June2015DPH_16_100... | ecosystem: Environmental > Terrestrial > Soil >...
GCCAATCCTTGAGGGCGCGTTCCCATTCCTGTTCGGCCAGGGTTTCTTTACCCATCCGCAGGTAAAGGCGACCAAGATGTTCATGGATGGTCGGATCGTCGGACATTAACCGCGCGGCCTTTTCCAGAGGCGGCTCGGCGAGGTCGCAGCGATTCATCTTATAGTATGCCCAGCCCAGGCTATCCAGATAAGCTCCGTTGTTCGGTTCCAGTTCCAAAGCCTTCTGGATGTACTTAACGGACTCCTCCAAGCGCACTCCCCGGTCCGCGAGCATGTAGCCGAGATAATTCGCCGCCGAAGCATTTAACGGATCGGCCGCAAGGACTTTCTTAAATTGCTCTTCGGCCAGGTCGTATTTCTTCTGACGTTCATAAATGGACCCGAGCATGAAGCGTGAGTACCCTTCCTCCTCGGCCTTTGAGCTGTACCCCAGCGCCTTGTTGGCGGCCTGTTCCGCCTCGGCGAACTGCTTTGCCTGAGAGTACACTTGCGCGATGGAGAGGTAAAGTTCCCGGTCAGCAGGCGTATTATTCATGAGCGCCTGAAGCTGGCTTACGGCTTCGCCAACCCGCCCCAATTCGCCCACCACGTAGGCGCGGAGAATGCGCAGCGACCGCTCCTCCGGAAATTTCTGCACCGCCGAATTCACTTCATCCAGGGCCTTCGGCAGTTGGTGAGTCAGGCGCATCGTGTCCACAGTAAGCTCTTCACCACGTGGCGCCTGCGCTTTGCCGAGCGCCACAATCTGCTGGAAAGCTTGCAAGGCGGGCGGGTATTTCCGCTGCGCGCGGTAAATCAAACCCAGCCGCTCGAGGAAGAGGGCGCGATTGTTCGCCTCGGCAGGAGTGTATTGATTCTCTGCCTGCTCCGAACTCTTGACGAGTCCCTGCAAAAGCTCGATGGCTTTGTCCTGGTTGCCGGCCGCATCCTCAAGCAACGCCTGCTCGTACTGGATTTTCATGTTGTACTGGATCTTCGTGTCATCCGGCTGCGGCAACGTCCTGGCGCGCTCGAGCTCCTTTCGGGCTTGGTCGAACCGCCCTTCCTGTCGATCGAGTTGTGCCAGCCGCAGATAGGTTGACCCGTCATCAGGATCAGCTTTCAGAATCTTCTCAAACTCCGTCCGCGCGGCCGGAGTGTTTCCCATGTCCATCAAGGCGTCCGCGTAAGCCCGGCGAAGTTCCTGATTCTCGGGGTCTTTCGCCAAAGCCTTTTCGTAGGTGGCCACGGCAGATTCAAAGTCGTGCATCTGGCTGTAGGCGTAGCCCAGCATTCCGAGCAGCGACGGATCCAAATCAGCCTCGGGGATCTTCTTGAGCAGTTCCACCGCCCCCGCGTAGTCGCCTTGCTCGAAGTAAAGCTGCGCCAGACTGGTCAGGCCGCCTTTCGAATCAGGGTCCACATTCAGGACCTTCTTGAAGGCCTCCTCGGCCTTCTGCTCCTGGTTGTCCAATTTATATAGGCGTCCGAGAACCTGCCACGAATCCGTATCTTTGGGTTCCAGTCGGGTAAGGGCCTCCATGTGTTCGATGGCTTTGCGGAGGTTTTCCTTGTTGGTCTTTTCGGTCTGGCTATCACCTAGCATGTGCCAGTAAACCCGGGCCAGTAGCCGGTGGGCATCGGGGTAGTTGGGGTCGGACTTCAAAACGTCTTCCGCTTCATGAATCGCGTCACCGACGCGGGAAACCCGCCAGTAGAGCTCGGCCAGCTCAACCCGCAAGAATAATGATTCGGGGTCGGCCGTGATGGCCTGTTTGTACTCGGAAACAGCCTTGTCAATATAGTCGGTGCGGTTGTACACACCAGCCAGTTCCTTGTACCGCCTCGCCAGCATGAAGTGGTAATAAGCTTGGGCGTGGTCCCCGACTGCCGGCCCCGCCTCTCCAGACGGTTTGGCCGCGCCCGATGGGCCGGAATCCTGGGCCGCAAAAAGAGCCATGGCCCCCGCCAAGAAAACGCCGACTCCAACCCCAAGTCCTTTGCTAAGTTTACGCATAGTCCCTTTCTGCCCCGCTTAGTCTCCCGACATTAGATGCAAGATTATCGCATAGAGGTATAAAAGTGTCAAAGATTGGCGCCGCAGGCGTCAGGTGCCAGGTGTCAGGTGCCAGGGCCCGGGAGAGCAAGTGTCAAGTTCCTTGGGAAAAGAGTCAGGGGCCGTTAAGGCTGACTGCTGATAGCTGAGTGCTGAGAGCGGACGATCGCCCAAGGAGCAGGTGCCGGTCACCTCACACCAAGCCCTGACACATGGCCGCTAGCACCTGAAACCTGACACCTGAAACCTGCTCTTCTAGCACCTGGAAGCTGCTCTTCCGTCCCTGACACCTGAAACCTGACACCTGAAACCTGCTCTTCTGACACCTGCTCTTTGTTTTCATCAACATTTAAGCTTCGTTCCGTCATTTTTGCTCCTTCAGTCTGCAAGCTCTGAGACGGAGTGGCTGTTTCAAGGACCTTCTCGAGGTTGGCTCTTCTGAGCCCTGACACCTGAAACCTGACACCTGACACCTGCTCGTCTCCGTCGGGCGCCATGCTCGGGAGGTTCCCGGCTGGGCATTCCCTGCGCAGGGCGAGCAATATCCTCACTTTGCGGTCAATGGAGCGGTCCAGGGCGGCTTCTTGGCGCAGCATCATCCTCCATGTCTCACCCTCCGGAGCAAGGCAGGCGTCCCGTTCTATCGCCGCTCTCTCCTCATTCGCCTTTTCCGCATATTCGAATTCTTCCCGAACGCTGGCGATTTCCTCTTCGAGCAGACGGAGAAGTTCCTGGTACTCTGGCTCGCCCGGCAGCTCGGTGTCGGCGCCTATGGCGCGCAGGAGCTGCCGCTCTTCCTCGTCGGCTTGTTGCTCGGCGAGGCGCGGAGCGTCACTGAAACGCTGCAGCAGCCTGAAAATCAGCCCCTGTCGCCACCCCGTCATACCGCTGTAAAGAGATTCCAGTACACCCACCTGGCGGAGCCGGAAGGTGCTCTGCTTGACCTCCTGCTGTACGAGTTCAAGATAAGAAAGTGTCTTTCTCAGCGTCACTCCTCGATCTGTAGACTGCGACAGGTCGACGTCAAGCACGCCGTGCTGGGAGGGGTCGAAGGTGAAACGGGCCATCTCCTCCTGGCGGCGGTGTTGCCAGTCGTCGATCGCCTGCAAGGCGCGCCGCCTCATGCCCGCTTGCGCGCGCTCCAGCCTTTCGCGCCGCCAGTAGAACTTGGCGAGGTCTTCGACTTGCTTTTCCCAGAGCGCGTCGCCGGGGCCGAAGGCGCTCATGAGTTCCTGCTTCAAGTTTTCGAATTCTTCCGGATCTTCGCCCAGCGCCAGCATGACTTCGTGGTGGTTTTCGGGCGCGGCGTATTGGCCGTGCTTCAAGGCATTCAACTTCGAGTTCTGCTTTCCGGCTGGGGTGCGCGGTCCGGTGGAGAGCCGGGCACTTTTGCGCTTGGCGGCGAGCAGCTCGGGGGTAAGTTCGGGTGATTTGCGTAAAGACATGGTTCCTCCTGGGACTGGGTGTTGGGTCATCGAGGAAAGGACTTCCTCGCGGATTGAAGTTCTCACATAGATAGGCTAGCACAGACGCAGGGCGCTGTCAAGAGACATTGTGTCCACAGGTCTAGCCCAGGGACAACCGAATTGTATCATTGCTTCAATGGGTCATTGATTCACTGAAGCAATGATGAGCGGCTGAAGAGCGATGGTGAATTATGAATAGTGAATTGTGAATGGTGAATTATCAATGGCGAATTCTGCATTGTGAATTGCCTTCTTGCTCCCCTCACCGTTGAAACCCGCTCTTCTGACGCCTGACACCTGCTCTTCTGCCCCCGACACCTGGAACCTGGAACCCGCTCTTCTGGCACCCGGCACCTGACACCCGGCACCTGACACCTGCTCTTCCGGCCCCTGGCACCTGCTCTTCCGTCTCCTGACCCCTGAATCCTGCTTGTAGGTTCAACAACGCCCACCAAAGGTCGCAGACCTGTAAAACAGGTCCGCGCTTGCTGCCAGCTTGGTCCCTTCCGTCTCAGTTTGGCCCGCTCGGCAACCAAGCCTCCGGTCTTACACAGAGAGACTTGGTTTTGCATTATTGAGATGAGAGGTGTCGGATTGGGGTTGGGGGGTGGCTGGGGCCTGGTGAGAAGGAATAGTACTAGTTGAAGGCCTAGGCGCGCAGGTAGGGGGCGGTTCTAGGTCTCTGACCTACTCCACTCTGGCCTATTGCAGATGGGTAAACAGCGTTATGGGAGTATAATCTCCAGTAGAGCAGCCATGGGAGAGAAGCCGGAAGAGAAGTCACGGAGAGAAATTGACAAGCTCCTGACGGACGCTGGCTGGAAAGTACAGGACGTCAGCGAGGCGAACGTGACGGCCGGCCGCGGAGTGGCGATCCGGGAGTTCCCCCTGAAGTCCGGGCATGGCTCTGCCGACTACCTTCTCTACGTTGATGGCGCGGCGGCGGGTGTCGTTGAAGCAAAGAAAGAGGGTGAGACGCTCACCGGTTACGAGATTCAGACTGAAAAGTACAGCGTGGGCCTACCCGACAGCCTGAAAGCCTACCGGCGTCCGCTTCCATTCTGCTACCAGAGCACGGGTGTCGAGACACGTTTCACCAACCTGCTTGAACCGGATGCACGCAGCCGTGGCGTGTTCGCATTTCACAAAGCGGAGACGTTGGCGGATTGGCTTATGGAAGAAAGCCGTTCGCCTGGGTCAACGCTTCACGCCCGCCTCAAGCATCTACCGCCGCTCACCGGCGAGGGGCTTTGGCCCGCGCAGGAGCGAGCCATCCGTGGGTTGGAGCGGTCACTCGCCGATGGACGCCCACGCGCGCTCATCCAGATGGCCAGCGGCGGCGGGAAAACCTTCACGGCCTGCAATTTTTCTTATCGCCTCGTCAAATACGCCAAGGCCCGCCGCATCCTCTTCCTCGTGGACCGCAGTACGCTGGGCAGGCAGACTTATAAAGAGTTCCAGCAGTTCGCCACACCCGACGACGGTCGGAAGTTCACCGAGCTCTACAACGTCCAGCACATGCAATCCAACAAGCTCGACCCGGTGAGTAAGGTCTGCATCACAACCATCCAGCGGCTCTACTCAATGCTTAAAGGCGAAGAGGAGTTCGACCCAGCTCAGGAAGAGGGCTCGATGTTCGATCTCGGGGCCCTCATCAGAGAGCCCCTCCCGGTCACTTACAACACTGCGCTTCCCATCGAGGTTTTTGACTTCATCATCACCGACGAATGCCATCGATCTATCTACAACCTGTGGCGACAGGTTCTGGAATACTTCGACGCCCTCATCATCGGCCTGACGGCCACGCCTTCCAAACAGACATTCGGGTTCTTCAACCAGAACCTGGTCATGGAATACAACCACGACCAAGCTGTCGCGGATAGCGTGAACGTCGATTTCGACCTCTATCGGATCCGCACCGTCATTAGTGAACACGGTTCGACGATCAACGCGGGCCTCTGGGTGGACAGGCGCGACCGCTTGACACGTAAGCTCCGCTGGGAGCAACTCGACGAGGACTTGAGCTACGCCGCGCAGGACCTGGACCGCGATGTCGTGGCCAAGGACTAGATTCGCACCATCATCCAGACGTTCAGGGATCGGCTCTTCACCGACATCTTTCCTGGCCGCAGGGATGTTCCCAAAACGCTGATCTTCGCCAAAGATGACAGCCACGCCGATGACATCGTGCAAATCGTCCGCGAAGAGTTCGGGAAAGGGAACGACTTCTGCCAGAAGATCACCTACAGAACCAATGTGGCCCGCGTGCTTACCAAGAAAACTCTGGCTGACGGGACTGAGGCCGACGAGGTCACGTTCAAAAGCAGCGGCCTGGACGCCGAGGACCTGCTTTCCTCGTTCCGCAACAGTTACAATCCTCGCGTCGTGGTCACGGTAGATATGATCGCCACGGGGACCGACGTACGCCCTTTGGAGATCGTGTTCTTCATGCGCACCGTGCGGAGCCGGAACTTCTTCGAGCAGATGAAAGGACGCGGCGTCCGTGTGGTAACCGACACGGAATTTCAATCCGTCACTCCCGACGCGAGGTCAAAAACGCATTTCGTTATCGTAGACGCCGTGGGTCTGTCGGAACAGGAGATGTCGGACACGCAGCCGCTGGAAAGAAAACATTCGGTCTCGTTCGAGAAGCTGCTCCAGGCAGTGGCATTCGGAAACAGAGAGCCGGATGCGCTTTCCTCGTTGGCATCGCGGCTCTCGCGCCTGGACCGCCAATTGACCAAGGACGACCGCAAGTCGGTGGAACAACTGAACGCGGGCAAAGCACTGGCAACGATCACCGGCGCGCTGGTTGACGCGCTCGACCCCGATGTTCAAATTGAAGCCGCTCGCCAGTTGGCCGTAGCGGCGGGGCTTGCCCCGCCCGCCGAACCGCCGCCGGAGATAATCGCGAAGGCTGGCGCAATTCTCCTCGAGGCTGCCGCAAAGCCCATCGCGGCGAACCCTGCCCTGCGCAACAAGCTCATCGAAATCAAGAAATCCTACGAGCAGACGATTGACACAGTGAGCAAAGACCTGGTTCTGGAAGCCGGCTATTCCGCCGCTGCACAGGAGAAGGCGCGCTCGATTGTCGAGTCGTTCGAGACGTTCATCCGCGAGAACAAGGATGAAATCACCGCGCTCCAGGTCTTATACAGCCGCCCCTACAAACAGCGCCTGACGTTCAAGCAGATCAAGGAATTGGCGGACGCCATCCAGCGCCCGCCGCGCGCCTGGACGCCCGAACTGCTCTGGCAGGCATACGAGAAACTGGACAGATCGAAGGTTCGGGGTTCGGGAGGCAGGCTCCTGACGGACATCGTCTCCCTAGTCCGATTCGCACTGCACCAGGGAGGCGAGTTGCGGCCATTCCAGGAACAGGTCCACGAGCGCTTCTCGGCATGGCTGGCCCAGCAGGAAACGAGCGGGCGCAAATTCACCGATGAGCAGCGCCAGTGGCTGGGATTGATCCGGGACCACATCGCGTCGAGCCTTGCGATTGAGAGGGATGATTTTGAGTATGTGCCATTCGCGCAGCATGGCGGGTTAGGCAAGGCGTATCAGGTATTCGGGCAGCATTTGACACCGTTGTTAAATGAGCTGAATGAGGTACTGGTGGCGTGAGTGAGACGGGCGCTGGCATTAACGATCACGCACCGTGGACCATCCCCGAATCATGGGCATGGGCTCACATGGGGGAGGTAGCCGACGTGGTGGGTGGCGGCACTCCTCGTACGGATGACCCCCGGAATTACGCCGATGGCGAAATCCCATGGATTACTCCTGCTGACCTTTCTGGCTACCGAGAGAAGCTGATTTCGCGAGGCGCGAGAAACATCACAAAGAAAGGGCTCGAAGGCTCCGGGGCCAAAATGATGCCTGCGCGCGCAGTCTTGTTTAGCTCCCGAGCGCCCATTGGTTATGTTGCCATTGCGGCCAACCCTGTCTCAACAAACCAAGGCTTCAAGAGTTTTGTGTTGCCTCAGGGTTTATCGCCCGACTATGTCTATTACTACCTCAAGGCCGCCCGCGATCTCGCCGTTAGCCTGGCCAGCGGAACGACATTCCTTGAGATATCAGGCGCCAAGGCTGCGCAGATTCCTGTAGCCATCGCCCCTATTCGCGAGCAGCGGCGCATCGTTGCGGGAATCGAAGAGCAGTTCACGCGATTGGAGGCGGGCGTAGAGGCGCTCAGGCGCGTGCAGGCGAGCTTGAAGCGTTATCGCGCCTCTGTGCTCAAGGCTGCCTGTGAAGGGCGCTTGGTTCCCACCGAAGCCGAACTCGCCCGCGCCGAAGGCCGTGAGTACGAGCCTGCCGATAAGCTCCTTGCCCGCATCCTCGAAGAGCGCCGCGCCCGCTGGGAAGCCGTCCAGCTCGCCAAAATGCACGCCGCCGGTAAGGCTCCCAAAGACGACAAGTGGAAGGCCAAGTACAAAGAACCCGTCGCCCCGGACAGCACGAATCTGCCGAATCTGCCAGAGGGTTGGGTGTGGGCTCGCTGGGAACAGGTGGGTTTCTCTCAGAACGGACGCTCATTTCCAAGCAAAGAGTACCAGGCAAGCGGAGTGAAGCTATTACGGCCAGGAAACCTACACATCAGAGGTCTGGTTGAATGGACTGAGGAGAATACTCGCTTTCTTCCAAAACGCTGGGAAGCGGAATTCCCAGGGTTTATCGTTGGCGCGCGAGAACTCGTAATGAATCTCACTGCCCAGTCTCTGAAAGACGAGTTTCTCGGGCGAGTATGTATCACGAGGAATTCTGACGATTGCCTTCTTAACCAGCGAATCGCCAGGCTGACGCCTGTCCATGTTCTTCCCGAATATTTACTGTGGATGTTCAAGTCTGAAGTGTTCAGGCAATTCGTGGACGGACTTAACAAGGGCAGTTTAATACAGCATATGTTCACGTCGCAGCTGGCCGCGTTCTGCCTTCCGCTCCCGCCGCTCGCGGAACAGCACCGCATTGTCGCTGAGGTCGAGCAACGTTTGTCGGTTATTGACGAACTGGAAACCGTCGTTGAGGCCAATCTCAAGCGCGCCGAGCGGCTGCGGCAGGCGATCCTGAAGCGGGCCTTCGAGGGCAAGCTCGTGCCGCAGGACCCGAGCGACGAACCGGCGAGCGTCCTGCTGGAACGCATCAAAGCTGCCAAATCTAGTAGTAGCACAGCCACTCCTGGCTGTGGCACACAACCCACCACAGGCAAGAGTGCCTGTGTCACAGGTAGCACAGCCACTCCTGGCTGTGGCACACAACCGACCACAGGCAAGAGTGCCTGTGTCACAGGTAGCACAGCCACTCCTGGCTGTGGTGGTGTCAAGAAATTAAAGAGCAAGAAGGCACGGGCAGGAGTGCCTGGGTCACCGGCAAGAGGTTAACCAATGACCTTCTATCGCCGCAATTTGCCGCACTGGCACCCTGGGGGCAAGGCCATCTTTGTCACTTGGCGGCTGTTTGGGTCTTTGCCCAAAGGCATAGCCCCAGGCAGGAGTGCCTGGGCCACCAGTAGCACAGCCCGTAGCACAGCCACTCCTGGCTGTGACACCCAACCCACAGGCAGGAGTGCCTGTGCTACCAAAGAAAGCTCAGGCAGGAGATTTCGCCGGATGGACGCCCAGCTCGACCGGGGAACCTGCGGCCCCCTATGGCTTCGCGACGCCAGAATTGCCGGCTACGTTGAGGACGCCATCCTTCGCGGCGAAGAGCTGGGACATTACCAACTTGACGCTTACGTGGTCATGCCGAACCACGTGCACGTGCTCCTCTGGCCGCGGATGCCGCTGGCCCGCATCACGGGCGGTATCAAGGGCGTTTCCGCGCGCGACGCCAACGTCGCTCTGGGGCGCGTCGGTATGCATTTCTGGGAAGACGAATCTTTCGATCATTGGGTGCGTAACGAGGCCGAATTGGTGCGGATACGGGCCTATATCGAACGCAATCCCGTCACTGCGGGCCTGGTGGAGAGGCCGGAGGACTGGCCCTGGTCAAGTGCTGCAAAAAGAAGTACCCAGTTCACATACAAGAGTGCCTGTGTCACAGGTGGCACACAAGCCACAGGCAAGAGTGCCTGTGCCACAAGTAGCACAGCCACTCCTGGCTGTGAAGGGAAAACAGCACAGGGGAAAGCAACACAGGCAGGAGTGCCTCTGTCACAGGAGGAGAAGGAATAATGACGAATGGTTCGGCCACCATCGTTCAGAAACTTTGGAACTACTGCAACGTCCTGCGCGATGACGGGCTCTCCTACGGGGACTATGTTGAGCAACTCACCTATCTGCTGTTCCTCAAGATGGCCCATGAGCAAACCCAACCGCCCCTAAATCGGCCTCCGATTGTCCCCCAGGACTACAACTGGCCGAGCCTGCTCGAGCTTGACGGTGACGCGCTGGAAATTCACTACCGCAAAACACTGGGAAACCTGGGCAAGCAAGGCGGGATGCTGGGGACCATTTTTCGGAAGGCGCAGAACAAGATTCAGGACCCGGCGAAACTTCGCCGCCTGGTTGCCGACTTGATTGACCGCGAGCAGTGGATGACGCTCGATGCAGATGTAAAAGGAGATGCCTACGAGGGTTTGCTGGAGAAGAACGCTGAGGACGTGAAAACCGGGGCAGGCCAATACTTCACGCCGCGCGCCCTGATCCGCGCCATCGTGGACGTGATGCGCCCGGCACCGATGCAAACGATTTTCGATCCGGGCTGCGGGACTGGCGGCTTCTTGCTAATCGCCCACGAATTCATCAGCCATCGCTATGACTTAGACAAGGACCAGAAAAAGCATCTGCGCTTTGACGCGCTCAAGGGCATGGAGATCGTGGACAACACGGCCCGTCTGTGCGCCATGAACCTGGTGCTGCACGGCATCGGCGGGGACGAATGCCCCGTCAAGGTGGGCGACAGTCTGAACGCCAAGCCGTCAGAAACCTATGACATCGTGATGACCAATCCGCCATTCGGAAAGAAATCGAGCGTGACGGTCATCAATGAAGAAGGCGAACAGAGCAAAGAAAGTCTGGTGGTGGTCCGCGATGACTTCTGGGCCTCGACTAGCAACAAGCAGCTCAACTTCCTTCAGCATGTCAAGTCACTGCTCAATATCCACGGGCGAGCCGCCATCGTGGTGCCGGACAACGTGCTGTTCGAGGGCGGGGCTGGGGAAACCGTTCGGCGGAAGTTGCTGCATGAATGCGATGTCCACACGCTACTACGCCTGCCAACCGGCATCTTTTATGCCCAAGGGGTAAAGGCAAACGTCCTGTTCTTTGACCGCAAGCCAGCCAGCGAGACGCCGTGGACGAAAACTCTGTGGATTTATGATTTCCGAACGAACCAGCACTTTACCCTGAAGACGAATCCGTTGAAGCGCCCCGACCTTGATGATTTTGTCGCCTGCTACAATCCTGAGAACCGTCACGAGCGCAAACCCGCCCAACGCTTCAAGCCCTTCGAGTACGAGGAGCTATTGAAGCGGGACAAGGTGAGTCTCGACATCTTCTGGCTGAAGGATGAAAGCTTGGAGGATTCGGCCAACCTCCCCAGTCCCGATGTCATCGCCGCCGAAATCGCCGAAGACCTCGAAGCCGCCCTCGACCAGTTCTCGCAGATTGCCAGCGACCTGAAGGCATGAAAATGCGAAGCTAGGCCGCGCTCACGTACAGTCTCAAATGTGCCGGGCGCATCTGGGGTTCGCCACACATGGCCAGCTGCTGCCACGGCATTTTGGTTACGGCAATCCTGGTTAGCCCTTTTGCAGCGGGTCGATTACACACTTAACCTGTGGTTCGGGATCGTGTCGGCGTCCGTGGCGGAGTGATGCGTAAGAGCAACTCGGCTCAGAACGGAACGTCTTTGCTCGGTGGGATTAGTTTTACGAGCGACTCTGCCAGATTCGGAGTCTCCAGGAATTGCTTTGCTGAGCCGGGCTGAACTTTCACTTGGTCCTTGCGGTCTGCCCCGAGGTCCAAGAGCGTTCCAATCTCAATGGCCTTTTCTGCACAATCTTTCTCTTCGCAGCGCTGGATCACCAGGAGACAGCGTTCCGAATCCGTGCGCAGGCTCTGCGTCAGCATCTTATTGATGTCTGCGTCGCCGAAACCGTAGCCCAGGGCGACGATGACCTTCGTCGCCAGCGAGAGATCCCGGAACTTGTAAGCGAAGAACAGATAGGGATCGGCGGTTTCCAGCTTGAACTCGCGCCCGAAAATGATCTCCATGTTATCCGCGTCGACGCTCTCGATTTGCTGCACGCAGAATAGCTCTTTGGTTTCCAGACTTCGCTTCCAGTTGATGGACCCGTGCAGCTTGTAAAGTACAAGCTCCGGAGCGATGTTATTGCTGTTTTCCATGTCCACGAAGCGCTCCCAGTCCCAGGAGTGGCTCGGGCCGTAATTCGCAAAGCCAGTTTCGACGCGAAAGTCCGAACTATTCAGGCTCTCAACGCAGAGGTCGTAGTTCAAAGAGAAAACGTGCAGAGGATAGTTGAGGTCGCGCTGGAGCGCGATCAGGCGCCGGTAGTAATCGGCTTTGGCCGAGTCCTCAGGACACATCCATTTCTTTAGATCTTTCAGGATGCGCTGACGGAAGCGACGCACCTCGCCAAAGTCCGGGCCCGCAAGAGCAACAAACCGGGAACTCCACACTGCAATAAATGGATAGAGGGGATGTTCTTCGTTTCGTTCCAGTTCATTCAAGGTGTTTACGAGGGTTTCGATGTTGAACGGAACCGCGTCGCCAAAGCGGCCTTTGAGTCCCGCAGAAAAATGAATGGCGCTTTTAACGTGATGGTACAGGCCCTGCTCCGCTCCTCCCTCGAGCGATTGTTCCACGAGTTGGATCATCTCACTGGAAACGGGGATGCCAGCCTCGGCGCTTGCCCCCGCGCCCAGCAGAAAGATGATGTCTTTAGAGCGGCTCATCATAGTAGCTCACAGGAACCACGGTCGGATGTCTTGTACGGCTGGCATCGGAAGCCCCCGCTCATGGAAATCATGAACAAAATCGGCGACCAGATGACAATAGAAAACGGATACCGGGGCGCTCTTGGCGTTAAATCCCCGCCAATTGGCGCCCGAAAGATTCATCAAATCCTGCAATAGCTCCCGCTGCTCGGCGGGCCCGGCCGGATCGTCATTCACGCGAAGGAATTGGAGATGCGTGGGGCCGGGAAAAGCCTTTGTCACATTCGGTTTGTCCGGGTAGATGCCTTCAAACCACACAAGGTGCTCATTGGCACTGAGTCGAACCTTCGTCGCCTCGAAGGGTACGAGACTGTTGACCGAGCGGTTGATGCCGAAGAACCTGCTCTTGTGGTTCACCTTGATGACGGCAAATCTGCATTTCGCGCGATCCGTGGCGGTGGCGACATCGCGGGTGGTTTGCTGTATGGCTTTGATCTCCTCATGCCTAAGCTTGAAGGAGGTATGGATGACGACGCGATTGAATATACCCGCGTTTTCCTCCAGGACTTTTTTCAAATTGCCGCGAAGCGCGCTTATATAGGCGGAGTGATCCTGGGAATCCCCCAGCACCTGAATCTGTTGGAATAGGCCGCTGCTGTCGGTGAGGACGGAAAATGCAAAATACTTATCAACATGAAGGCGCTCGTTGACGACCCGGCATTTGTGGGACTGGCTGATGCCGATGATGAGGGAATGCTCAGCGGTGGGACGGACCTTCCAGGGTTTCCCGCCCGCTTTGCAGAATATCTGCAGCGCCAAGTTCCCGATTGCCCACTTCAACGATTCTTCGTCCTCCAGAATTCGCAGCGTGCAGACCTGCGTGGGCATGCCCGCATGCGAGAAATACGCCTTCTGGGCAAAGTAGCCATTTTCCTCATCGTTCGGCAGAACAATGACAGGCAAGACCTGAGGGGAGTCCTTTCGCACGGCCTCCGCGCGCTCCAGCGCGGATTCCATGGACCTCGCGCTGAGATCGGGGAGAATAACCGGGTTCGCGTCGATGTCCAAATCGGCCTTGAACAGACCCTTAAAGCCGGGAAAACTAAACTGGCCATGCTGTTTCAATCCCCGTAGAGAAATAACGAGGCGGCGTGCCGCTTGCCTGTCGCGTTCTCGGAATACGAAAAGTAACCTGGGAGGTTGGCCGAGCGGCTCGAGAGGCCCAAAGTCGCGCAGACCCGTGAACTGGCTCTTGGATTCCGCACCGCCGGCGAATACGTAGACTTTCGGGCGAAGCCGCTCAGCCGGCATTTCCACAAATTTCTTGGATGTCCGCAACGGCTTGGAACTGCCGGGCAGCGTCATTCCGTCGAAGACCGGCCATCTCCTATCGAGGAACCGCCTGATCTTGGAGGATCGATCGACGCAGTAATCGACGTTTCGTCTGAAGTTTTTGTCGAGGCTTAGGCTGAGTTGCTGGATTCTGCGGCCGAATGGAACGTTCTTGCCGAGTCTGAAGTGAAAATCGACGAGAAAACCCGTCTCACGGGTCGCTTTGAGGGAGTAGGGCTGGACCACGAGCTCCTCCTCGCCTTCCGGATGCGTCTGCATGACGAAGGAGACCTCTTCAATGAAGCTGTTCTCGGGGAAGCGATACTCCGTGGTTTTCAACTGGGACTCCACGGACCGCCTCAGGCATCCGAAAATGATCCTTCGCGCTATGTCGGCGTTCCACTCTGGTTGGAAATCAAAGGCTTCAAAGCCCTCCGCCGCCTGGGGAAGGACCCAGTAGGATTGCCAGTCTTTTTCGTCTCCCGCGGCTGCCGGAAGCTTGTGAGCGCTTGCCCGCGGAGTTGGGCGCTGCTCCTGCGGAGACGCGCATTTGCGACGGTAAATAACAAAACGCGCTCCGCCCGTCTCAACGGGCAAGAAGTTGAGGTGGATATGGTAATCGTCCTTTCCAGTGGTAGGTGTTGTCTCCGAATTGACCATTGGAGTTTCCTGAAAGAATCCTCTACCCCGCCAAAAACCTGCAGGAGGGGGGCATGGTCACACCTTGCCTTTGAAGAGCGGCCATTTGTCCGCGACGTACTGTTCTGCAGCTTCGCGAACGACCCGGGCCAGCGAAACTTTTTTCTGTCGGGCGATCTCTTCGAGACTTTGGTAACGATCAGGCGGAAAGCTGATGGTCGCGCGGAGGGATGAACTCTCGGCAGACACGGTTTTTTCCTTCCGCTTCGCGCCTCTGGTCACTCGGTATGCTCGCTCGCTGGGGCGTATAACACCACAATTCACCATAGCGGTGAATTCTTTAGAGGTCAACCTTAAATATCTTGCCCCCAATTCGCGGATAAGGGTGTCGAAAACGGTAGGCACTGGGTTCGGGGCTCGGGAGGTTAGCGCCGATGGGCCATGCCGAGCGTAGCCGCCCTGCGCCTCGGCTGAGATCAATGTTCCAAGGCTCGCTTTACCGTCCCGCCGCAGCGGATTCCAGTGGATGAATCCCGCCCTCCCGTGGTGTTGTAGCTGCGATGTCCCCCTTGCCGAAAGTCGCCCGTGGGGTCGCAAATCGCGCAAATCGCGAGCTTGACAGCCAGCCAGGGCGGTGCTAGTTTCTTTGTTCGTAATCGTTCTTTGAGAACTTTGGTTCCCGTGGTGCCCCGGCTGATCCGGGGAAAAAGGGAAGGCCGTGAAAATCGGCTGCGGTCCCGCCACTGTGATCGGCGAGCCAGATCCTCGCAGTCCGTCGGCCGACGGACAGCCACTTTTCTGCCACGGCGGAAAGGGAAGGCCGAGGAGGAGGCGATGACCCGAGAGCCAGGAAACCTGCCTGGGAACTACGACTCAGCCTAA
>Ga0208038_1001189_pt1 | contig 15123 bp, 10 predicted proteins | sample June2015DPH_16_1_FD_184714 | JGI IMG/M metagenome (GOLD analysis project Ga0208038, IMG submission 184714) | Peatland microbial communities from SPRUCE experiment site at the Marcell Experimental Forest, Minnesota, USA - June2015DPH_16_100... | ecosystem: Environmental > Terrestrial > Soil >...
TCGCTCACCCTTACCATTGGCCCGTCATCGGCTGGATGGTGGACATCGAGAACTGGAAGATGGAAGACCTCCGGCGCCATTTCGAGATGGGCTATTCCCCCAGCAATGCCACCATGGTGGTGGTGGGTGATATCACGGCGGAGGAAATCTTCGATCGGGCGGAAAAAGACCTCGAGTCCATTCCCTCCCACGACCCGCCGCCCAAGGTCACCACGCGCGAGCCGGAACAGCCTGGAGAGCGCCGCCTGGTGGTAAAAAAATTCGCGCAACTTCCCCTGCTCATGATCGCTTACCACATTCCTGAAAGCACCAGCCCGGATTTTTATCCGCTCAATTTGTTCCAGGCCGTGCTCCTCTCGGGCCAGAGCTCGAGGCTCTACCAGCGATTGGTGGACAAGGAGCGGCTGGCGATTTCCGTGGACGGCGGGTTCGATCTTTCGTTCGATCCCACTTTGTTCGTGGTGACGCTACAGCCCAAAGCGGGCGTTGATCTACAGGCCCTGGAAAGGGCTGTTTACCAGGAACTGGAGAAACTGAAGGCCGAACCCCTCAGCGACGAGGAACTCCAGAAGGCCAAAAATATTACCCTGGCAGACTTCTACCGGCAAATGGAGAGCATCAACGGACGCGCCAACACCCTGGGCTCGTACGAGGTTTTCCTGGGAGATTACCACAAACTCTTCGCTGCGGCGGAAGAATACAACAAGGTCACGAAGGAAGATATACGGCGCGTGGCGCAGAAGTATTTCGGCGAGAACAACCGCACTGTGGCGACGCTGGCGCCGGAGAAAAACGAGCCCGCGAAAGCTAATGCGGCGAAACCGTAGGACGGGAGAAAGCCGATGAAGCGATTGCTGCTGATGGCCATGATTGTGGTCGCGACAACGACCAGCGCGCTGCCGGCGCAAAACAGCGGCTTAAAGTTACCCCCCTACAAGAAGCTCAAGCTGCCCAATGGGATGACACTCCTGCTGATGGAGCGCCACCAACTACCGCTGGTCAGCTTGCAGGCGCTCATCAACGCCGGCCCGATTGCGGACCCGCCCGGGCAGGAAGGCGTTGCCTCCCTCACGGCGGAGTTGTTGCGCAAGGGCACCCAGACGCGCAGCGCCGATCAGTTTTCTGCCGCGCTGGATTTCATCGGCGGCGAATTCAGTACCAGCGTAGCGGCCGAGTATGCCACCATTTCAGCGGACTTTATGAAGAAGGATATCAGCACCGGGGCGGACCTGCTGGCCGACGCGCTGCTCCATCCCACCTTTCCGCAGGAGGAAGTGGAGAAGCTCATCCAGCAGCGCCGGGACGGCATCAAGGCCGCTAAGGATCAGGCTCTTGCCGTCCTCCCGCTCTACTTCAATGCCTACCTTTATGGGCCGCATCCTTATGCGCGGCCCGGCAACGGCGACGAGAGGTCGCTGCCCACCATCACCCGCGACGCCATCGTGAAGTTCTACCGGGCTTATTACACACCGGGGAACATGATCCTGGCCGTGGTGGGGGATTTTGATTCTTCCGAAGTGGAAAAGACGCTCTTGCTGAAGTTTGGGCCCTGGCCCGCAAAGCCGGCGCCGGCCATCTCCGTCCCCGAGCAGGCGGACGTTAATGGCAAGAGACTGCTCCTGGTCGATAAACCGGATGCTACGCAAACTTATTTCTGTATCGGGAACATCGGCGTCGCGCGCACCAATCCTGACCGGGTTTACATCCGGGTGGTGAATACCTTGTTCGGCGGACGCTTCACCTCCATGCTCAACAGTGAGCTGCGCATCAAATCCGGCCTGACCTACGGCGCCTTTTCTCGCTTTGAGCAGCACAAGGCGCGCGGACCCTTCCTCATTACCACTTACACCCGCACCGCGACCACGGAGAAAGCCATGGACATGACCCTCGAGGTCATCCAGAGCCTGCACGAAAAGGGAGTCACCCAGGAAGAGCTGGACTCCGCGAAAAACTACCTCAAGGGCCAGTTGCCGCGCACCCTCGAAACCTCCGGCCAACTCGCTTCGCAACTGGCGCAACTGGAGTTTTACGGCCTCGACGAACGCGAGATCAACGACCTCTACGCCCAGATCGATGCCATGACGCTGGCCGATGCCCAGCGCGTGATTCACCAATACTTCCCGCGCGACAACTTGGTCTTCGTGGTCATCGGCAAGGCCAGCGAGATTGGCGCCGTCGTGCGCAAGTACGCGCCCCAGGTGGATACCCGAGCCATCACCGAGGCAGGCTTCTGAGGGGTGCCAGCCCCCGCCCGCGCTCCGCTTTGACGGTCAGGTGATGCCGGTGTAGTGCTAACCCCCAATTTGTTCGCCTCCTGCGCAAAATTCTAAAGCAGATCCTTCGTTCGCCCTAGGCCGACGGACTCTCTAGGACGTCGGCGCGTAATTCCTCTGCATTCCATGGATCGATTGCGCTGCTCAGCGTGACATCCGTGCACTCGTTTCCCATTCTGTCATTCTGAGGAACCACTGCGAGTCGGGTCAGGGACGAAGCTTGTTCGATCTTCAACTGCCGCGCAGGCAGCACGCCAGGCACAGGCGGCGGTCTCGAGGTTTCAGCCAGGCCTTGCGGCTGCGCGACTTGTAAACCAGTACCTCGGTAACGTTGCTGGCTGCATAAGAGAATTCTAATCTTGCCTGTGCATGGGCAAGCACGCTTTATGACATTGGTGAAGGTAGTGGTTCATGGTGATGGTCGGCGGGCTCCAAGACGCTCGCCGGGCAGCGCACTCAGCTCTGGGGTTGTTCCTTTATGCGGCGCGCAAGAGAGGAGCGGACAAGCCACCTCAGCCGCTCATGAAGGTGAGCTTCAATTCGCATACGCTGCACGGCACGCCTCTTTATCAAGACCGCGAAGCGTGAGCTGCGTCAGGCGTCCGCTCGAGAGGGTTGTCGGCTGATAACGCGCCTTGCGCCTTCAGTCGCCTGAGTGCGCTTGGGCTGGCGCCAATTCGCCCGAACGCACAGACAACCCCGCCCACGGCCCGCTCTTAGGAAGATGTCAGCCACCAGGCAGTAAATACCGTAGGGGGGATTGATGTAGCCGTACCCAGTACTTTCGTAGCCTTGCGCCGCAATTCTTAGAGAATTCTAATCAAGACTGTGCAAGCTCAATGACGCTTGGGTTGTGGAGAGTCGTAACCCTGAACTTTTGTAGCCTCGCGGCGCAATTCTTAGAGAATTCTAATCAAGACTGTGAAAGATCAATCACGCTCTGAGCGTGGAAAAATGCAGAACTTGTTAAAAGTTGATGCTCGGCGGGCTCAAAGGCTCTTGCGCAGCAGCGCACTCAGCTCTGTGGTTGTTCCTATGTTCGGGGCGCAAGAGATGAGCGGGCAAGGCACGTCAGCCGCCCACGAAGGCAAGCTTCGAATTGAATACGCTGAACGGTACACCTTTTCATCCGCCCTGGGAAGCGGGAGCTGCGTCAGGCGCCCGATCGAGAGGGTTGGCCGGTCGATAATGCGCCTTGCGCTTTTAGTCGTCTGGGGTGCGCTTCTGCTGGCGCCAATTCGCCTCGAGGCAGCAACCTCGACTACGACGCAGGCGTTGTCAGCCGTCATCTCCCCGCTGGGAGGACTTTTTTCGTTTCCCAACAGCGTGACGCTCGCCAAGACGGGCACCGCATTCAACAACTTCACCGGCACCCTCTCTATCAGTTACCGTGAACGCACCACGCAGAGCACGGGCGGAGGAACTATTACCGTCAAAGCCACTGCTGACTTTACGCCCGCGAACGGCCCGTCCATTCATACCCCGCCCACTGCGGGCGATGCGCTCACCTACACCTGCTCCGCGGCTACGTTAGGCACGAACTGCTCCGGTACTCAAACGGTGAGTACTACTACATCCACGAATGTGGTTACGTTTTCTGCTTCGGAATGCACGGGCGGCGGCGGCTCTTGCAGCAGCACCAACCCGAACACTATGACGGTGAGTTTCACCCTTACGGATGACCCCAAGTACAAGACGGGGTCTTATTCGGCAACTTTAACCTTCACGATTAGTGCAACCTGAAAGCTTGCGCAGGAGAATAACGGATGAAGAAGATTCTAACCTTAGTGGGAGTTGCCCTGCTGCTCACGGCGCCTCTGGCGCGCGCGCAATTGGGCAGCAGCACAGGAACTACAACTGTTAGCGTGGCAGTGGGCGCTGAGGCGGCTTTGAACATCACCAACAGCAGCACGCCCCTCACCTCGGCCGGTACCAACTTCACAAACTATACCGGATCGACGGGCTTGACCTACTTCGTCCGGACAACGCAGTCGGGCGGAAGCGGCTCGATTACCTTGAAAGTTACCAGCGACTTCAGCCCGGCCAACGGCCCCTCGGTCACCACCCCACCTAACAGCGGCGACAAGCTAGCCTATACGTGCACCCTGACCGGCGCGGGGACGGCTTGCAGCAGCTCGGTGACCGCTTCCACATCCTCGAGCACGAGCGTGGCTACCTTTGGGGCCGATGCCCATACCGTCACCTTTCCCGGTGGGGACACCGCGACGACGGCCTGGACCTTGACCAACGACCCTAAGTATAAGACAGGCTCTTATTCGGCAACTGTAACTTTTACCATCAGTGCAAGTTGAAAAGTTCGAAATCAGCGCAAGCTGAGAAACTAAAAATATAAGGAGACAATACCATGAAGAAAATTCTAGCTCTTGCGGCGGCCATGCTGTTGGCGGCGTCTTTGGCGTACGCGCAGTTGGGCGGCACCCCACCATATAACAGCAGCCTCACCGTGACGGTTGGTCCCGAGGCGGCTTTGGCTATAAACACCGCCACCACGAACCTCACTTCGACCGGTACCAACTTCTCCAACTATAGCGGGACGACCGGCTTCACCTACTTCATTCGCACGACGCAAACCGGCGGAACCGGCAACATCCAGTTACAAATTACGAGCGACTTCAGCCCGGCCAACGGCCCCTCGGTCGCCAGCCCACCTACCTCCACCGACAAGCTGGCCTACAACTGCACCGTTAGCGCCCCAGGGTCGGCTTGCAGCACCGGGCAGACTGCTCTTACTACCGGTCCGACACCCGTGGCCTCTTTCGGTGCCAACGCTCGTTCTGCCTATGCAGGGAACAGCGGGTCGGTAGTCTGGAGCCTGACCAACGACCCCATGTACTACACCGGCTCGTATGCGGCGACCGCTACCTTCACGATCAGTGCTACGTAGCTGGTCAGGCCGTGGGTGGGGAGCGTTTGGCGTTCCGGGCGGGCAGAGCCCGCCCTACCTTTGGGCATGAAGATAGGAGGCCAGGATGCGCAAATTCATTATGCTTGCGATGGCGGGCACACTGGTGCTCGCTGGCGGGTTGGCGTGGGCTCAAAAGACGACACTAAAACCACGCCGACCCACCCCGGTCATCCAGTCCTTAAGCTCGGCTGACTCTCCGATCCCGTTAGCCACCCCGGGCACGATAAGCGCAACGCCAGCCACCATCAAATTTACGGCGAACAACCCTGGTAGCGCAGTGGCGGGTAGCTCGAGTGCTACTGTGGGATGGAGCATCACTGGGGGCGTAAGCGGCCACACGTGGACTTTAAGCGTTTATGCAAATTCGGCCACCTTCGGCGGGTGCACTACTGTGCCAGCCTCAGCCGTCGGCGTTTCCTGCAGCTCGGCAACGGTCACCGGCACGGGAGCCACCGCCAGTTGCCAGTCGGGCGGACCGTTCACCCTCCCGACCACGGCCCCAGGACAGCAGGTGGCGAGCGGGAACGAGGGGAGCTATTCCTCTCACACTTACAGCGTAGTCCTGAATTACCAGTTTGCAGACTCATGGGAATACATTGCGAACACATCATGTCCACTAACTATCACGTATACCGTAAATGCACCTTAGCTGTTCCTGGTGCTAGGCTCGATCCTAATGTCAACACCGGCTCGTCCAGCACGACTGTTCAATTCACGATGCGAGCAGCGTAGCGGCGAACGGGCGGAAGAATCGGAGACGAAACCATGAAGAAAAAACTACTTCTTACATCGCTGGGCCTGCTGCTCACGGCGTCCCTCGCGCACGCGCAGTTGGGCACCACGACCGGAACTACAACTGTCAGCGTGGCGGTGGCGGCGGAAGCAGCTTTGACTGCCATCACCGGCACCTCGACCCTCGCCTCGACCGGGACTAACTTTTCCACGTATACCGGTACGACGAGCTTGACGTATTTCATTCGTACGACGCCCACGAGCGGAAGCGGCAGCATCGTGTTGAAGGTTACGACCGACTTCGCCCCCACGGGCGGACCCTCGGTCGGCACCCCACCGACGGGCACCGACGCACTGACCTATTCCTGCACCGTTAGCTCCCCAGGGACAGCTTGCACCGGCCCGCTGACCGCTAAGACCACCGCGACGACGACCGTGGCTACCTTTGGGGCCGACGCTCATTCCACTTTCGCGGGGAACAGTGCTTCGGTCTCCTGGAGCCTGACCAACGACCCCCTTTACAAGGTCGGGACGTATACCGCCACGGTGACTTTCACGATCAGCGCCGCGTAGCGGGTAACGCCGTGGGTAGGGGAGCAGCAGTTACACCGTAGGGCTGAACTACCAAATCGCAGACTCATGGGAGTACACAGGAAACACATGTCCACTCATCATCACGTATACCGTCAATGCGCCCTAGCAGTATTTGGGGCTCTACTGATCGTCGGCGCCACACGGCCTGCGCGGGCGCAGTTGGGGCTGGGGCTCGCGCCCATGCGGGTCGAGTTGCGCATGGCGCCGGGGCAGCAGTACTCCGGCTCGCTCAAACTGAGCAGCGAATCGGATGGGAAGGCACGAGTCCGCGCCGAGATGCTCGATTTCAATATAGACGATAAGGCCACGCCGCAGTTTGAGCGCGACCTGCCGCAGGAGGCTGCCTACTCCTGCAAGAAATGGCTGAGCCTTAACCCCATGGAGATCGAGCTGGAAAAGGGCGGATTCCTGCTGGTCCGCTACACGCTGCGGCTCCCGACGGACCTGCCCGAAGGCAGCTACAACTGTGCCGCTGGCTTCTCCACGTTGCCCGCGGCTGAGACGCCAGCGGGCATGGGAATGCGGATGGCCGTCCGCATCGTCGCCGCTTTCTACGTCATCGTCGGCTCTCCCCCCATTCACGGCAAGCTGAAGGAAATCAAGCTCGAGCCGCTGCCAGCGGGGAAGGAGTCCGAGCCAGAGGGCTGGCAGGCGGTGGTGGTCTTCGAGAACAGCGGGCCAATGTTTTTCCGGCCCACGGGCAAGCTCGAGGTGCTGGACGCGGAGGGCAAGGTGGTGGAGACGACTGATTTCCCCTCCCTCCCCGTCCTGCGCCAGCGCGACCAGCGCTTCCTCTTCCCGCTCAAGACGCATCTTGAGGCGGGGCATTACAAGTTGCGGACGCGGGTCGACATCGGCACCGGCGAGATCCAGGAAGGCTCCCTCGACGTGGCGGTGGAGCCCACCCCGGAGGCGCCAGAAGTCCAGCCGGCGCCCGTGCCGCAACACCCACAACCATAGTGTCTGGAGATCGCAGTTGGCCTCACTCGCGCGGAAGGGCGGGACTTCAGCCCTGCCCTACCGTCCCCCGAACAGAGGAAAGGGACCAGAGGTGAGCGGACGCCTGTCGCGCTCCAAAGGGAGCCTTGGTGCATTGGCTGAAGGAGAATTCGATTCGGGTCGCCATGGCGCTTGCCGCGCTCTTGCTGCTTGCGCCCGGGCTTTGGGCCCAGACCGTCGGACAGGCCGACGTGGCCTTCCAAGGCTACTATCTGGCCGGAAGCGGGCAGCCGCTCATCGATACATTCGGGCCGGCCGTGAACACCAGTGAATTCATTCCGGGTGTTGGCCTTTTTGCCGCCAACGTCGAGGGCTACGGCGGCAACGGTTTGCACACCGGCAACCTTTTCGCGGGACTCGAAAGGGTGCCGATTTGGGGCTGGCACTGGGACTTCGTGGGCGGCGACTTCCATTTTTCATCGAACCTTGTCGAGAACCCCTTCCTCAACATCTACACGCCCGAGATCGCGGCCCGCGGCCTCCAAATCGCCATGCGGCGCACAAACCGCAGCTACCGGTTCTTCGTGGGCGAGGAGACGCTCCTCGGCGGACCCCGTATTCCCTACCGCTTGGTGATGCCGCAGCGGGTGCTGGGCGCCTCCGTGCAGCAGAAGGTGGGCAAGCGCTGGCAGTTCGGCGTGCGTTACCTTAACCTGTCCACCAACCCCAGCGCCCTGACCAATTATCCTGGCTATTTTTACATGGGCCACGACTACCGGACCTCAAACACGATCACGTTCCAGTCCTCCTACAAATTTACCAAGCGCCTGAAGTTTTATACGGAAGCTGGCTACAGCACCGCTTCGAGCTTCACCTCTGCCGGGGAACAGCCTGCCTCTACGCCAGTACCGGTGAGGCAACAACCGTTGTCGCTGCTGGTGGGCCCCTCGTGGGAGGACGACAAGTTCAGCCTCAAGGCCAATTACGTTCGCCAGAGCACCACTTACCTGCCGCTGCTCGGGAATTTCGTGGGCGACCGGAAGGGGCCCTATGTGGAAGGGCATTACCGGCCAGTCAAGCGGGTGGATTTCTACGCCTCCGCCAGTGCGTACTCGAACAACCTGGAGGGCAACCCCGACCTGCCCTCTTTCCACAGCTCCGCGTACACCGCAGGGACTTCCGTTGTTCTGCCCTGGAAGTTCAACGCCAGCGCCTCGCTCTCCACTATGCGCTTGACCGAGCACGATCCTTCGCAGCCGGGTGAGATTGCCTCGAACAACCGCCAGTTGAGCTTCAACCTCAGCCGCCCCATCCGGCGTCACAGCCTGCGGTTCTCCTTGATCGACATGAAGCTCAACACCAACCTCTCACCCATGGCGCAGCGCTTCACGGAGGTTGAAGACATGTTCACCTGGAAGCGGCTGGTGCTGGGCGGAGCCGTCCGGATGCAAAACTCGCAGTCGACGCAAAGCAGGAATACGCTCTTCTTCCGCGGCTCGATCCAGGCCAACTTCAAGCGTGTTTCGGCCTATGGCAACTTCGAAAAGGGCAACGACCTGGTCAACCGCAGCATCTTCAGCACCAATGCCTACAACAGCACTGTGGTGGGGCTGACTACGCCGCTCATCCGGGGCTGGAACCTGCAATTTGAGGCCTTCCGGAATCAATTGAATACGGCGCTGAACGCGGAGAACATCTTTCTTTTCCCGAACAGCGACCTGGGCCTGAACACCCAGCTTGCAGCCTTCAATCAGTGGAGCGTTTACGCCCGCGTGGCCAAGCACTTCCACTGGGGGAAAGAACTGCCGGGAGGGGGCGACATCGAGCAGTACGCGGCGGCACACGCGCCGCTGGTGGGAAGCGTCCAGGGTCTGGTGATGGAGCAGTCCTTAAACGGGAGCCGCCCAGCGGCGGGCGTTCCCGTAAGCCTCGCTCACTTCCGTACCGCCGTCACCGATGCCTCAGGTCGCTATCAGTTTTCTGCCGTTCCTGAAGGCCCTTACGAGGTGGGACTTGACATGGAGCAACTCCCTACCGATTACGAGCCGGGCCCGGCCACCATGGCGCGCGTGAGTGTCGAGCCGCGCGCCATCGCGCGAGCCGACTTCACCGTGGTCCGCCTGACCTATTTGACCGGGAGAATTGTGGCGCCAGCGGGCACGCTGCTGGAGAACGCGGTGATCCGGCTGGCGGGCACCAACCGTTACACCACACCTTACCAGGACGGCAGTTTCGCCTTCTACAACCTGCGTGAGGGAGAATACGAAGTCGTGTTCGACGAGCAGACGCTGCCCGATGGATATCTGCTCGCTTCGCCAGCCCGCGTGCGGGTGTTGGCCTCGAGCGCTAACCCGCCAGCGGCAGAGATCAGATTTGAGCTGAAGCTTAAGCCTCCGCAGGAGAAACCTGTGCACGAGATCTTGCAGGAGCAGATCCATATGGGCGCGGGTGGCGGCGCAGGCCGCGGTGGGTCCCGCGGCGCGGCCCGTGGCGGGTCCAGTGGTGGGTCCCGCGGTGGGGCTCGCGGTGGGGGCCACGGCGGTGGGGGTGGCAGCCGCTAGTGTCGTGTCACACTTAATTGTTTACAATAGCGATTCGCCTGCCCCCCTGTCCACGCAGAGTCAATTCTAGGAACTTGCACCGCAGACAGTTCGCCATATTCAGATACATATCTCACCGAAGCTAAAAGCCCTTTCAACTCCCTAACTACTCGACCCGCAACCACTAAAGAAACCGGCTTGGACTGACGAGGTTGGCGCTTGGCTCGTCCTGTAGTCTGGGCAATCGGAATCGACCGGAACCGGCACGCCGAAAACTCTCACGGGGATTGATACCAGAACTTCAACGGGCATCTCGAAGCGAGCTTCAGGGTTTCTTATGCGCGAGTTTTCGCCATTCATCGGAAGCCAGGCATTTGTGGGGAAATGACGCGCAGGACGGCCACTAATCGGGTGGCGATAAAGGCAGTGGCCATATAGGCACTTGCAGAAGTCTTCGGAAAGAGGGATGATCCGACCCTGCCCCAAAGGAGAAGCTTCTCGGCATCTCGAGCATCGGTATTGGAGATGCCAGGGGGCGTCTCTTTTTCGGAAGCAGCGGCCCGGGCCTGACCACCCAGTTGGCTTCTCCCGCTAGCCGGCAGGTGCCAGCCTTAAGTTTCGACCCGGGGTGCCGATTGTATTTCAATTGGACGTGAAGCCGCGCTGGAGAAACCGGTCCGCGGTGGGTCCGGTGCTGATGCGTGGCGTGGCGGTCGCAGCGGCAGCCGCTAGCTCCAGCGAAGGTGTTTGGCCGTGATGGTCTGAAGAAAGGGTGGGGTGCCGGGCCATTCCACTTGACCATTTTGCGGCCTTGTGGAGAGGTGAAGGGCCATGCAACGCATACGATCCAGCGACTGGAGTAAGGCGGGCATGGCGGCTTGGCTGCTCCGTAGTTTCGCTCGTGGACAAGGCGCGAACTGGACGCTCGTCGGGCTGCTGCTGGTGGGCTTGCTGAGGGTTGCTGCTCCGCTTTACGCCCAGCGGACCAAGACCGTTACCACCACACTGATCCTGCAAGTGGCGGAGGCGGGTCTACTTGAGCTCCAAAATGATAGCGTAATCGTAAAGCTCCGGCTCACTCCGGGTGTGGCAGTGAGCCTTTGGGGCGACAAGGCCTGCACCACACCCGCCGACGAATCCTATATCATCACTGCATCCGGAACTTACACCATTCCTCTCAATGAGATCAAACAGGGACAGAACAGCGAGGGGGCCGATATAGGCTCCATTTGCTTGCAGTCCTCGGACGGAGTGCTGCACCGCTCCTTGCCGGCCCAAGGGGGAGCACTACTAACGGGGACGATTACGAGCGCTACGAAGATTTCACCGCAATCAACTTGGTCTGGGCGCGTCTCGATCCCAGCCGGACGGGTGTCCTCAGCAAAAAATCCCTCAATGTTGCCTCCGCACCAATAGTTTGGCGCTTAGATGATTTGCATCTCAAGACTGCCAGTGTCCTAATATGCGACGTAGGGCCGGTCCCGCAAGACGGGACCGGCCAGGCTGCCCCAAGGGGTGGCCCCTTGAGTTTCTACATTCTCCCCTCTCCCCCTTGGGGGAGAGGGGCCGGGGGGTGAGGGGGTCAATGCCCTGAAACTACAAACAACGCACCGCTGTCCCCAAGTTTCTCAAGAAGGTGCTGGACGTCGCGTGGTCGTTGCCCAATGCTTTCAGCGGCGCGGTGTGAACTGCAAACGGACGGGCGCAGGCCCACCACCCCCTCACCCGGCCCGCCTCCCGATGAAGTGCATCGGGACGGCGGTCCACCCTCTCCCCCAAGGGGGAGAGGGCAAGTCGCGCAAGGCCAGAAAGTCTCAGCAAAAATGTAGAAACTACAGTGACCGCCCCAAGGGGCGGCCTTACAGGCAAACTGGGACACCACCACCATTGCGAGTGGGCGGAAATCTGGGGCGCTTCAGCAGGCGCACCGTGACGAATAAGACCAGTCTCCCGCTCGAAGAATCGCCCGCCCACATACAAAAGAAAGTCGATCCCGAAAGTGGCCTCGCCCTCATCTCGAGGTGAGACTCACCAAGACATGAGGGCGAGTGTAGTATGACAGGCCCCGGGATGTGGCGGGCGCGCTCGGCTGGACTCGCCCGGGGATCCTGCCTTGTGAGAGGGAACCCCGTCCGCGCGCGCCCGCCTTGTCGCGCTCAGTTCGTGACCGTCTTCGGCGCCTGCGCCGCTTCTTGCTTCAGAGACCGCCGGTAACTCGCGAGGAGCTTCTTGCGGTTCTGGCGTAGGTCCAGTCCGGTCGGCCCGGCGGGATAAGGCCGGTTGCCCATCATCCCCTTCCAGAGAATGCGGTTGTAGACCGCGGGATCGACGCGATCTGCGTCCGAGAAGTCCATTCCCTTGGTGACCTGCGCCCAGTACTTCGCGTTGTGCGTCGACTTGGGCACGATCAGGCCGGCCGACTGAGGCAGCGGCAGTTGCGTGGCGTAGAGATACGTCGAGGGCGTGGCGGTAAAGCTCCAGTTGCTCGGCGTGGTGTTGAAGATGTCGGCCATGGGCCTTGCGACCGCATCGTTCAGGTTCAATTGCGGGATGCCCAGAACCTCTTCCATCGTGCGCAGGAAGTCGAGGGTGTTGTATTGCGTCGAGACCAGAGTATGTTGCTTCACGTAGGCGCCCGCCACGAACGCGACGGTGCGGTGCGAATCGACGTGGTCGGCGCCATCCTGCGCGTCGTCTTCAACGACAAAGATCAGAGTGTTGTTCGCGTAGATGCTGCTTGCGATCGTCTGAACCAGCATGCCGACCGCATAGTCGTTATCGGCTTCCTGAAGCTCCGGAGTATTCACGCCGTCAATCGCGGTACCGAAGTTTCCGGTGTGATCGTGCATGAGGCGAACGAGGCTCAACGAAGGGAGTCCACCTTTGGCGTAGTTGGCATTGAACTCCCGCACCCACTCCGTGAAACGGTAATAATCCGGAAAGTTGTTGTCGAAACCGCGGTAGTACGGATCGGTGAACGGGGCAAGGGTAACATTCGTGGGGGAGGCCACGATCGTCGGCGGAGTGGTTGAGGCCGGGTTGTGCGCCAGGGAAATGGCGCACGTGGGCTCGTTATAGCAGGTCGTGTCAATGAAGAAACCATAGTTGCGAACCGTGAGACCCGCCCGGCGCGCGGAGTCCCACAAATAGCCGGTATTCACTTCATCGTTCGGTCCATCCGGCGCAGACACGTCGGTCTGGCCCGGTAACAGATCCGGATCGTTCGGTGTAAGGGGTTCGGCGGCCATGCGCTGGGCGAGGGTCGGAATCCCAACGTTCACACTGCGATTCAAACCCTCGCTGTCCAAGCTTACGCCGCGTCCCGCGTAGTCCACCGGGTATTGGCGTTCGATCACGTCGGGGGCGCGAGCCGAAGTGGTCCACGGCCAGCCGTCATTGCTGACTTCGGCGGTGGCCATGAAGTTATCGAGCGTGACGAAGGTTTGCGCCAAGTTGTGCAGATTCGGCGTGATCGCACTTCCCCACTGAACCAAACTAGGATCGCCGTTGCCGACTGGCAGGTCACCCAGAACCTGGTCGTAAGTCCGGTTTTCCTTGATGATGAAGATAACGTGCTGGATGCCCTGACGCACGGCCGCCATGACCGCGGCGTCGCTGGTGCTCTCGGTGCTGGAGAAGCGGTTGTTGGCGAGCACCTGCGCCGTCAGCGCCGGGAGTTGCGCCGCGAGGGTGGCGGTGGGGAAGCTCTGTAAGCCGGCTTTGGTCAACTGGGGATTATACTCATTCGTATCCTGGCAACTTGGGTACAGCGGCGGGCCATAGACATAGCACCAATTGGGATTCGGTCCCGTCGGCGACTTCCCATTGACCACGTACACCCATTTGCCATCGTTGCTGAAGCTCACGGAGTTCGGGTACCAGCCGGTGGGAATGAGACCCATGACCTGGTCGTTCTTATCCGTTCCCGTCAGCGCCACGACGGCAATGCTGTTCAGATTGCCATTGGTCACGTAGAGTTGCGTCCCATCCGGCGTGAGCGACACGCTGTTAGTGTTCGCGCCCATATATTTCGCCAGCGTGGGAGTGGAAGACACTACTGACGGGGGAGCGATGACATGGATGGTTTCGAGGACGGTGTTCCACGTGGTGCTGTCGTTCGGGTTCGTGTCGATTACGTCAACCGTATCCGACTCGTCTTCGGCGACATACAGGCGCGTCTGGGCCGCGTTAAGCGTCATTTTGTTCGGTTGGCCTATCACTGGGATCCGGGCTTTTACCGCCGGTGTCCCCCCATCCAGATTCACTACGTCGATCTCGCGGTCGCGAAGGCTTGAGACATACGCCCAAGTGGTTGTAGTGCTACCCGCCGGCAGCGGCGTCGGCTGCGCGATAACCACCCAAAACGGATATTCGCCGCCCGGCGTGCCCGGCTGCGGCGAGCTAGCGGCCCTGCCGGGACGCAGGTCGAGTTCCCCCGTGTTCTGCAGATTCACGGGTTCCACGGCCGTAAGGGTACTCAGCGGCGTCCAGTTGCCCAAGCCTCCGGTGAACACCGTTATCGAGTCGTTGTAATAATTCGCCACCACCATCGTCTGGCCATCGTTCGAAACAGCCACGCCGGCGGCGCAAGGCTGCACGTAAACCACGCTATTTACCTGGAGTGATGGTTCGGTGGAAGGCACGGGAAGGCCAACGCCCCCCGTGGAGTGGTTCAAGAGAAGCTCCGGTGGGGACTGAGGCGTCGGCGACGTCGACGTTATCGACGCCGGCGCCCAAGTTGTTCCGCTCCGAGTAAAGACATGGACATTGTCAAATTGGGGGTTAGCGGGGTCAAGGATACCGTATTTGTCAAAGGGGTAGTCACCCATGCCGCTGGATACGTAAAAAGCCCCGCCGGATGGATCGAAGGCAATCCCGTTGTAGGCATTGGGGATCATCACTACTTGCTTCTGGACGGGCGTGTCCGTCGAAATGTCGTAGATGAACACGTATTCACTCGATGGCGAGTTTGCTGCGGGCCCGCCGGGAGCCGTGAGCACGCCGGGTGCGGGCATTACTACGCCCTCGGCCGCGAAGGCCATGGCTGACAGGGAGTTGGCGTAGTACATGCGGTTGTACCCGCTGGTCAGAACCAGCAGGGTCTTCCCATCCGGACTCA
>Ga0208038_1001190_pt1 | contig 15095 bp, 13 predicted proteins | sample June2015DPH_16_1_FD_184714 | JGI IMG/M metagenome (GOLD analysis project Ga0208038, IMG submission 184714) | Peatland microbial communities from SPRUCE experiment site at the Marcell Experimental Forest, Minnesota, USA - June2015DPH_16_100... | ecosystem: Environmental > Terrestrial > Soil >...
AAAGGCCTGCAAGGTGTCGCGCAGGCCGGCGAGGGCGTAATCCATCATATGGTTGTTGGCCAGCCCCACCAGGCCGACCCCTGCCTGCTTCAACGCCATCGGAATCTCGGGGTTTCGCGCCTTGAGGATGTAATCGCGTTTCGCCGCCACCTCCGACTGACTTTTGAAGGGCGTCACTTGGGGGGAACTCGTGATCGGCTCTTCGAGATTAACGAATACCAAGTCAGTCTGGACAAACTGCGCCCGCATACCGTCGAGGAAGTGGGAGATGTCCTGGGAGCCTTCCCAGGAGGATTCCGGCAGGACGTCACCCCCCACGGCGATGACCACGCGATCCTCGCTAGCTCGCTCCTGAGGCTGGACGGCTGGGAACTGTCCTGCGCCTAGGCCCGGAATGGTAACCGTGGCGACGAGAGCCAGCAAAAGCTGGAACCAAAGCGACATCTTGGGCGGCTGGAAAATGATGCGGCTTCCTGAGCTCGATTAGCCGTGCAGGTACTTCGTTGGGTTCACGGGCGTATCGTGAATGAGCACTTCGTAGTGGAGGTGTGGTCCTGTAGTCTTCCCGGTCATGCCCACGGCGCCAATGGCTTGCCCGCGTTTTAGCTCCTGGCCGACCACTACGAAAATCCTGCTCAGGTGCCCATACTTGGTCGTCAACCCGTAGCCGTGGTCGATCAGGATTTCGTTACCATAACCGGATTCGGGACCGGCTTCCAGGACAATTCCGTCGGCAGTGGCCTCCACCCTGGTGCCGAAGGGAACAGAGATGTCCACGCCAGCATGAAATGCGCCCTCGCCACTGAAAGGATCCATTCGTTGCCCGAAGCCTGCGGTAATTTGCCCACGCACAGGCCAGAGTGACGGCACGGTGGTTCGATCTATTTGGGGATTCGAAAACATACCGCGCCCCGAGGCACTCCCGTCCGGTTCCAGGGAAGCCCTGCGGATCAGGTTAAACGCATATAATGAGGCGCGGAAACTGGAGTCCACAGTTGCATTAGTCTGGGTCGCGAGGGCCAGCACAGCCTCGGGGAAGCGTGGCCGCCGCGCGTCTCCAAACCCGTAGGTCAGCGCTACTTCCGCAGCCAGCGACTGCAATGAGTCCAGCTTGGCATTGGTACTGGTTACAGTGCTTTCCAACGTCCGGTATTGCGTCTTTAGCGCTTCGCGCTCACTTCGAAGACTATTGTAATTTGAAACCTTCAGAAGCATTCTGGCATAACTGTTGGCCAATGCGGCTACGGTCATGATTCCAACCACGCTCAAAGCCAATACGAAATGGATGATGTAAAATGGCATTTGAATCTTGTGCAGCCTGCCATGGGCGCCAGGAAAAAAAAGAAAGGCATAAAACTTCTTTTCCATTTATGAGTTCTCCCGTCGAGAGATTATTTCTTGCTAAGAATTCCCTATCGGTTAGCCGCTAGGGGCGTCGGGGACGGACCTTAAAAAAGTCTTACTTAGGCACATCGGCAAGAATCCTATTGAAGATGAGAGCGTATGTCAAGCGTCAAATACAGCAAGACGAGTAGGCACCCCTACAACAAATGCATGAGGTCAATATGTCCAGTTTCTCGAAGGGGAGTAAAATGACTTCATTTAAGTCTGACTGGACTAACATTATCCGCATCTGCTTCCTTCGCGCAATCCTGTAACATGTGCAAGGTGCCCTTGAAGTTCGCGGGACTTTTGTGCAGCAACCAGATTCCGACTGTGCCCGAAAAGCGGTATTCTATCTTCTGACCTCTCACCGCCCGGTTATCAAGGCCGGTGCGCTTGGCTCGCAATTGTCTTAGGGGTGAAGACTTGTTTCGGACTGAAAACGAATTCGTACAGTGGCTCCAGGCACTGGCGGCCCCCGCACACGGGCATGAAAGGGTGCGGCCGCTAGGGGTTGAAAAAGGGGTGAAACTCGGTATTGGCGACGATGCCGCGCTGGTGGCGGTCAAGAACAGGCATGAACTTATCCTGACCACCGACATGTCGATCGAGGATGTCCATTTCACCCGCCGGTTGCACCCCGCGGAGGCCGTAGGTCACCGGGCGCTTGCCCGCTCTCTGAGCGACGTGGCAGCGATGGGTGGCGTCCCCCGCTACGTGTTGGTGTCGTTGGCCATTTCGAAAGAGGTATCGCGCCACTGGGTTTCCAGGTTCTACCGTGGAATGCTGGCGCTGGGGCATCGTTTCGGCATTCGACTGGTCGGAGGAGATATTGCCTTGGTTCCCGGAAGGACTTTCATTGACGTGCTGGTAGCAGGGGAGATCCCCAGTGGCAAAGCACTGCGGCGGTCAGGCGCCCGCGCCGGAGACCAGATCTTTGTAAGCGGCCGGTTGGGGCTTTCAGCGCTCGGCCTTCGCCTGCTCCAGAGCAAGCGGGGCGGCTCCCGTGTTCCCGCCAAGGCGGCAGCCAGGGAGGCCGTGCATGCTCACCTCTATCCAGAACCACAATGTGCGCTGGGGCGATTTCTTTCCGAGCGCCGCATGGCTTCGGCGCTGATAGATTTGAGTGACGGACTTTCCACAGACCTCTCCCGACTCTGCGCTGCCAGCGGCGTGGGGGCACGGTTGTGGGCCGCGAAGATCCCCACCCCCAACCTGCCTGAGGCTGTGGATTCCCTTCAATTGGCGCTCCACGGGGGCGAAGATTATCAACTGCTCTTCACCGTCCCGCCGCGGAAGGCTTTGCGTCTTCCCTTGAAGTTCCAGGGACGGCCTCTTTATCACATCGGAGAAATTGAAGCCTCCAAAGCCATAAAGCTGGCTATGCCCGAAGGCAACGTCCACACGCTCGAGCCGGCAGGTTGGGACTGCTTCCGAAGAAGAACTCGTTGAAGCAGCTCATACCATTTCTACGTCAACTGTAAAGCTTTAATCCCGTCGAAAGAAGTGAATGATCTAACTACTTCCGGCCGGCTGTCCAAGTTGCTCAAACCTCGGCAGGGGCAGTCCACCCCCGTGCGCAGCGAAGGGAAGACGCGGTTGCCAAGATAGGTTTCGCGCAGGTGTTCCCAAAGGTATGGGAATCCACGCAGAGATAAGCTTTGCAGAGCATGTCATCTCCCCACCTACCATCTACCAGCTACTACATACCGCCTACCGCCTAACACCTAACACCTAACACCTAACACCTAACACCCTTTCTTTTCAATAACATTCCCGCTTTAATGGGGCTAAGTACTTGTGTTTTCATAGACATTCCCGCTTAGCCCCCCGGTTTTCCACAGCGGTCCTTTGTTTTCATAGATATCCCCGCTTCATTCGTTCATTTTTTGAAGTTACTGCTTTTTTCTTTCCCTGCCGGCAGTGACATCTTGTCCAAAGCTGGAACGCCTGTGAAGAGAGCTCTCCATCCCGGCTCCCTCAAACAAAGCAGGCGGTCGGCAGTAAGCAGAAGGCAGAAGGCGGAAAGCAGATGCTCTTCATTCTGACTCCTGACTCCTGAATCCTGGTTTAGCCCCCCCACCTGGAACCTTCCCAATACCACCTACCCCCTTTCGCGCCTCCAGCCATACGCTAGTATTCTAGCCAACGGTTGGGAGCTTGTCAAGCTTTTCCCAGCGTGCATCTTTGGGTCACGGCAAGGTCGCAGCGCCCGGCAGGCTCAGCACGACAGGGAGGACGCTTGCCATTGGAAAGTGCAAGGATGGTTCCTTGCGTAGTGTCCTAATATGGGATGTAGGGCCGGGGCTTGCCCCGGCCAAGCCGTCCCGTCCCGCCATGGCGGGAGAGAGGCGGCACTACATTCAAATTGGGACACTACCGTTCGTTGGGTAACCCAGGGATTTACCTCCACGACCCCGCCGTCTCGAGCCCTTCGGTCACTTCTCGCACAGGCCGGCGATATGTTGACGTGCCCGTAGCCCGAATCTCTCGCCACGGAGGGCGGTGCCGCTTTGGGCGCAGACGGTTCACCCCCACGCGCGTGGGGACAATTCGATGTCATGCGCCTTGCACAGCGAGACCAGCGGTTCACCCCCACGCGCGTGGGGACAATGGAGTGCCTTTAGGAACGGCGCTGCAAAGGCGCGGTTCACCCCCACGCGCGTGGGGACAATCCGCTCCTCACTTAGGGTGTCCCCTTCCGCGGCGGTTCACCCCCACGCGCGTGGGGACAATGATTGGTTCGAGTGCGGGCTGAAGCTTGGGGTCGGTTCACCCCCACGCGCGTGGGGACAATGGTTTCAGGTCTGTCCGCTGCGGCTTGGCCTCCGGTTCACCCCCACGCGCGTGGGGACAATGAAGGTAGCCGCCGAGAGCAGCTTCACGCGGTCGGTTCACCCCCACGCGCGTGGGGACAATTCGGTGGTTGCGGTGATGAGGCTCGGGCTCATCGGTTCACCCCCACGCGCGTGGGGACAATAGTGCCGAATACTGCGAGCACATATCGTCAACCGGTTCACCCCCACGTGCGTGGGGACAATGTAAACCTAAGTTGAGGCCGACATGTTTATTACGGTTCACCCCCACGCGCGTGGGGACAATGGCCAGGGCGGTGGTGGGGCCCTCGCGCCATGCGGTTCACCCCCACGCGCGTGGGGACAATGAGTTTGCCTTCTTCCTTCGATAGTAGTTCCCCGGTTCACCCCCACGCGCGTGGGGACAATTATTTTTATTACGACACGCAAACGAGGGAAGCCGGTTCACCCCCACGCGCGTGGGGACAATGAGATACGGTCTGACAACACTACAACCGGGATCGGTTCACCCCCACGCGCGTGGGGACAATACGCGCCCACAGGCCGGGCGTCTGCAAACCCACGGTTCACCCCCACGCGCGTGGGGACAATGGCGAGGTCACAGCAATCGTGCGCTTGACCACGGTTCACCCCCACGCGCGTGGGGACAATTTTTAGAGCAGCCTTGAACCACCGCATCGCAGCGGTTCACCCCCACGCGCGTGGGGACAATTTTCAAATATTCGCGCCAGCCTCCGCGAATGTCGGTTCACCCCCACGCGCGTGGGGACAATCTGATCAAGAAGAAAGGCTTTGGGGGTGGTGACGGTTCACCCCCACGCGCGTGGGGACAATTCAAAATGTCCTCTTCGGTTGGGTCGCCTTTCCGGTTCACCCCCACGCGCGTGGGGACAATGGCGCATTGCCCATGATAGACGGCCTTGCGAACGGTTCACCCCCACGCGCGTGGGGACAATCCCTCCAAGGCGGCGGCGCGCTCAGCTCTGACCGGTTCACCCCCACGCGCGTGGGGACAATGCGGGCTAAGTGTTGGCGTTTAACTCGTAACGCGGTTCACCCCCACGCGCGTGGGGACAATTAGCCTCCCTCGCTACCACGCGAGACGCTCCGCGGTTCACCCCCACGCGCGTGGGGACAATGCCGCCGCCAGCCTCGGCGCAGTCTTCGGTGCCGGTTCACCCCCACGCGCGTGGGGACAATATTTCCTGCTGGTGCTGCTCCAGCTCGATCCGCGGTTCACCCCCACGCGCGTGGGGACAATGGGAGGGAGCCGCAAGCGGTTTCCTCCCTCATCGGTTCACCCCCACGCGCGTGGGGACAATACGGGGCGCAGCCTTACGACGAAGAGGCGGAACGGTTCACCCCCACGCGCGTGGGGACAATTAATGGACAAGTCAGCTCACAAGGGCTGTGACCGGTTCACCCCCACGCGCGTGGGGACAATGCCAAAGAAGCTGGCCAGCGTGGCGCCGCTGGCGGTTCACCCCCACGCGCGTGGGGACAATGGCCAATTTCCCACCAGCTATCCGCCAGGCACCGGTTCACCCCCACGCGCGTGGGGACAATCACGGGTTGCCGGGTACGCCTCGGTACGTCAGCGGTTCACCCCCACGCGCGTGGGGACAATAGCCTAGTTAATATCCTGGATGAGTGGGTGTCCGGTTCACCCCCACGCGCGTGGGGACAATGCAACTGGACCCAAGCTGAAAACGGGCCGGGGCGGTTCACCCCCACGCGCGTGGGGACAATGCTAGGGTATCCTTCCGAAGGTACATACCTGGCGGTTCACCCCCACGCGCGTGGGGACAATGTTGGGGTCTCACTTCGGCGGGACCAATTGAGCGGTTCACCCCCACGCGCGTGGGGACAATAATATTGGTCAATTATTTCTTGGTTCCCATAACGGTTCACCCCCACGCGCGTGGGGACAATCTTTTCCTCACCTGTTGACAGTTTGACTGTCACGGTTCACCCCCACGCGCGTGGGGACAATATGATAGGCATTGTTTGAGTAAGCCAGGGGTTCGGTTCACCCCCACGCGCGTGGGGACAATTACGACAGCGTAACGCGCAAGATGATAACCAACGGTTCACCCCCACGCGCGTGGGGACAATGCATTGATCGCGCACATCGAGAACCCAATCCTCGGTTCACCCCCACGCGCGTGGGGACAATCCCATCCGTCCAGGATTTGAAGCTCCTCAATCCGGTTCACCCCCACGCGCGTGGGGACAATTCACCGTCCGCTTGTGGATCACGTACTTGCAGCGGTTCACCCCCACGCGCGTGGGGACAATTGGACGGATCAAGGCGAGGGCAGCCAAGCGTACGGTTCACCCCCACGCGCGTGGGGACAATTTTTGTAAGAGCCTTCAGAATCTCTTTGCTAACGGTTCACCCCCACGCGCGTGGGGACAATCATTTCCCAATCCTCCGGCCAGTCCCGCGACCCGGTTCACCCCCACGCGCGTGGGGACAATTTTTGGCGGGGTTGGGCGGTGGGTTGTATTGCCGGTTCACCCCCACGCGCGTGGGGACAATCCCTCGCTCGCCGGGTCAAATCCCCCGGAGTACGGTTCACCCCCACGCGCGTGGGGACAATTCTATCGGCCACGTTGTTCCACGACAGTATTTCGGTTCACCCCCACGCGCGTGGGGACAATTGTGTGGCAAAGCAGTCGATGTAACCGATGTTCGGTTCACCCCCACGCGCGTGGGGACAATGTGGAGGCGGTGACTTGCCCGAGCGGAGAATACGGTTCACCCCCACGCGCGTGGGGACAATACTGGAAAAGCTGTTGATTCTACGGCACTCGAACCAGAAAAAGGCCCTCGAAGTCTTCGATCGACCGTGCCGTTCGGCCCCAGGTGCGGACTTTGAACCCCTGCTCATTGTCGCTCGAATGGATGATGAGGCAGCCGCCCTCTCTGGCCTGCGAGCACGCCTTTTCCCAGAGTCGTTCGCGAACCAGGGCAGAAACGCGACCCACAAAGACTCCCGCCTGAGGTTCCAGGAACCAGCGTGTCAGTTCGCCGCGCAATCCTGGCGGGACGCGCTCAAGGATGAGAACCACCATCGTTGGGCTCCGTTTCCCCGGTTTCCGAAGGTTGCACACGCCCGCCTTCGACTTCTCCTTCCGCAGGGTCCCACAGGAAGCCGGGGGCGGCGGCATCCTGGTCGAAGGGCGCGGCGTCGCTGGCCGCTCCTTGCTTTGGCGTCATCAGGGCCGTCTGGATGTCGGGGATGATTCTTTCCAGAAGGCGTGTCGAGACGAATTGGTCGCGACAAGTAATGCGCACCTGCCGCTCCAGTGGCCCTTTCCCCTCGGCGGCGGCTCGAAATGCGATGGGGACCGTAACCTCGGTCTTGTAAAGGTCCGCGACGTCATAGACGAAGGACAGCATTTTGCCCGTATGTATAAACCCCAGGGCGGGGGAGAAACCTGCCGAGACAATGGCCGCATGGCAAATGCCGTACAGGCAGGAGTTGGCGGTGGACAAGGCCCGGTTCACGGGGTCGGCGGTGCTCCACTCGTCGCGGCGATAGCTCCGGCCTGACCACGTGACGCCGGTGTCCTGGGCGGCTTTGGCGTATGCGTCGCGAACTCGTACCCCCTCCATGCCGCGAATTTGCTGGAGGGTGAGGCCGGGATCGAACTTCTCGGAAAACCGCAACTGGTACATGCGACGGACCACCTCCATGCGGTAACCCGTGTGCGCCCACATCCGCGCCTGGTGCAGGAAGTTGGCCGCGTTGCGCGTCTCGCCCATGCCCACCGCATAGAAGCGGACTCCCTCTTCCCCGCACCAGGCCACCAGGCACCCATGGTCCGCGAGCACGGAGATGGCGGCGTGAGTAATCGAGACGCCTGGACCCAACATCAACAGAGCCAGATTGGCGCAGGGGACCGGCACCTTGCCGGCTTGATCGTGGACGGCAATGGCCCGCTCTTCCTGATCGACGCGGCAGTGCTCGACGTAGAGATAACTCCATCCGTCGCTGAACTTCGGTAAAACGTGGAGATCTTGGATTCTCACATCACCTCGCCTCGAGTAGCGCCGCCCTTCAGGGCGGCATGCCGAACTGAAGCCCGGGGCTACGCGCTTCGAACCGGAGCAACGGAAAGCAGGCCGAAGCCGAAGGCCTTACCTGGCCCGATTCCACGGATAATCGTTTCCCGAAAAACGGCGGGGTCGGTGACGGCGAGAGTCCCGTCATAGCGGACGGAGCGCCGACGGCCGGTGTCTATTTTGTGGTCCTCGGGCCGGTTCTTGTTTCGCTCCTCGGGCTTTTTCCAATACGTGTAGCTTGGTTGAACGGAGACGTCCTCCAAAGAAAATCCCGAGGGCTCAGCCTTTTTCTCAATCCAGTCAAGGAGCCTGCGGCAGATGAACGCCCGGGCATCTCCGTTGGGATGCTCGTTGCGCCACGCGCTAAGCTCCTCCGAGCTCGGCACGGGAACGCGCCTACCGTTCCGGCCCTCGATTTGCCTTAATTCCTCCTTCGTGTAACGCTGCCGATCCTCTTGTCGGAGGGTGTCGATTTTCTTGGTCGGATTCGCCAAAAGGCGGAAGCGAACACGCTGCCCCACCGTGAAGGACGGATCGAATGGCTTGACTTCCCAGGGATCGCGATCTGGACCGAGATCGACTAGAAGACAACGGGCGTTCTGGAAGGCGTATTCCCAGTTGGGCTCTACAGCCGATTGCACGAGAATCGCGACCGCGCCCTTGGGTCCGGGGTCGATTCGGAAGAGGAATCCGGAATCGGCCCCCCGCTTTACATGGACCTGATTGTTGCCAAAGTCCTCGGGTTTGAAGGGCTTCAGGAAGTGCTCATCCTGGGATATTTGGTCTTTGGACGGAAACGCCATACAAAGGCGCTGATGGACATGATAAAGGTTTCGCAGCCACAGCCGCCCGGGCCGCTCCCGCGTGGCATCGCTGCCAACATCAATCGTGAGACGAGATAAGTACACGTTAGCGCCCTCCATCTGGCGCTGCCCCGGTGGCAGTGTCGAAGAAATCGCTTCTCGCTATACGAGCGGTTCTAAGCAATTCGCGCCGCCGGCCAAGGCGTTGCTCCGCAACATTACGCTTGATTTGACGGAGTATGGTTTGGCGTTGGGCAGGGTCTGAAGGGTCAATTCGGTGTGCTCGCATGTCGTGACCATATTCCAGCATCGTGCAGGCGTCATGGCATATCCTGCATAGCGAGCGAAGACCGGCGTCAGTTTCGTGTCCGACGTTTTCATAGCTCACATGATGCACCTCGTCGGTGGGTGACTTGCAGAAGACGCAGAGACCGTGGTCCAGTTTTAGGCGGCTGAGCCTTGCGGCCTCCCACTGCGGGGAGTTGTAGTCAACCCGCCGCGGGTAGGGTCCAGGCGGGAGCTTTTGTGTAGGCTCTCCGACGGTCACGGTCACATGGTCCTCGACGACCCAGCGTGCGAGGTAACTGTAGTAACCGAACACCTGGGGAACATCGTAGACGAGCCGCGCATCCGCCGGGGCCGGCGAACCGGGCGGATGTTCTTGGTAAATGTCGAGTGCTCGTGTTGTTCCCCTCTCGTCCCGATCAATGGCGTCGATCCGAGGCCGCCAGGGAATTGAGGAAAGTGCCTCAGTCAACGACGGGAAACTTCCGGTACCGGCAAAAACCGGCTCGCCGGGGACGCAGCACTTTCGACCCAGGAATAAAGGCCAGATGGGGTTTTGCAGGGCGTTAGCGCAGCGATCGATTGCATCTTTGTCGCCTTGGAGGGCGACAAGGAATGACGCATCGTAGAGATACTCACGGCGGGAAAGCAAGGCTTCGTATTCACCGGTGGATGCGGTTTTTTTGATTTTTCCGTCGGCGCTTCGGATGCCGATTTTTGCCCCCGCCGTGTGATAATCCCAATCCAAGGTTCCGCTGCGGTCGATGCGCACGCCCATTAGGATTGAAGAAAGCACCGCAAGTTCCTTCGAGGAATCTTCACGACGAACGCCCTTCGCGCAGAGGATCATCCCAAGCACGCCCGACTTGCTCGGATAAGCATCGGTGCGTCGTAACTGGAATCGCGACGAGGTCCCCCAGGATTGCATGGGACCTGAGAGGCGCAAGAACAGAGTATTATGGTCGCTGCTCATGCGGCATCCCCCCTCTTTACGCATCCCGCGACCAAATCGACAAGGGCATCGAGTGTGTCAACGCGGTTCGCTCCTCTGATATCAACTGAAGCAGACCCTACAGCCAGGAGCACGCGTCGCATGTCCGCCGGCGAGAAGGCTATTGCAACGGCATCGACGTACCCGCGGAGCGCCTTTGCAGATTCAGCCATGAGATCGGCGCCTTCGATAGGCTTCAGGAAGGCATTGGCATAGCTGATCGGACACTTCGCCTTGGATACTTCGACGAGGATGAGCGCAGGCACGCCGTGCGCGGCAAAGCTATTCTGTTTTCCGGTGGGATTGCCGCTCACCGCTGCACGGACGAGGGCCGCTGCCGCGCCAGCTCCCTCGTCGTTCTGCCAAGAAAGGTGTTTCTTCAAGGCGTCAACATCGAGGTTGAGATACTTGTAATAGACGGCTGAGTCGAAAAATGTTTCGGTCTCGCCGGACCCAAGAAAGGCGGCGCCTGCCCGTTCCGTCTGAGTCGACGCGAATTCAGCCTTCTTGTCGTCCATGGCAGTGAAGTAGTCGCTCTCGATAAACACCTCGTGCGTGCTGATGGCGTGTGCGACCTGGCAGGACGCTTCAACGTTCACAACCAGGTCGCTGGTGGTCATTCTGCCGAACATGCCGATGTCGACGGTGAGGGACCCGCTTTTCTTGAACACCTCATGCTCGAATTCCGTAATGTCATCCTTGAACTTATCCCTTTCCTTTTTCTTGCCGTTGACCCATGCCTTGTAAGCATCATCCTTGTTGCTCATCAAGTTTACGATCAGCTTGGCAACTTCCTTAGCGAATGGCGGGGGGAAGAACACCAGTTGGCCCGTTTGATCTACATTGCCGCTGGAAGGGGAGTCGCTTTGAGGATGGCCTTGGCTACCCTCCTCTGTGTTTTCTGAGTCGCCGTGACTCTCGGCCTTAAATTTACTGGCGAGGACTGCCTTGATCCTGTTCAGATCATCCTCGGAAATATCGGGTTTTATCTTCCTCAATTCGTCAGCTACCATGCGTGGCAGATAGGTTGTTCTGTCGGCGAGAGCGTCACCGAACGCCTCCTTGAACTGCGTAGAATGGCGGATGTTGCGCTTGAGGCACTGGCTGCTGATACGGGCGCGCGTTACGCTCCCGAAAATGCATTTCTTCGGCTGCCCGGTATCGTCCCGGTTGAGGTTTCCCGGGGGCATGCTCTGGAGCATATGAATCTGTACAAACATGTGAATTCTCCTTTCGTGGGTTTCAATCGAGTAATTGGTCAAGATCGTGGCAGAGCCCTATCCAGTCTACGGGCTCTGGGTTTCTCTTACGTAGATTGCTGTCAACCGCGCCGCGCAGAGCGCTCTCCAACCGGTCCCCGAGTGGGAAAGACGCGGGGTAGGGAGATGTGCGGTGGCGCTCATTGAGCTGCCGTTTTGGTATCAGGTCTAGCGGGTAGAATTTGGCGCCTGGGTAAAGGACGCGCACGTGAGCAGGCACCGCCGCCATGAGCTTCAGCAGCAGCCACGCTACATTCCGCGAGGGAAGCCCTCCGATTTTGTTATCACGGAGTCCCCAATAGAGACCGGCAAAGACATTGAAAGCCGCTGGGGAATCGTGCATCTCGCGGTAGGCGGCGTTCGATAGTGCGGCCCAATCGGCGTATGTAAGAACCTTGATAGCTGCCTGCACAAAGAGCCTGATCCCGGCAGGGTGACCCGGTTTGAGTTTATCCCATCCATTGAAACCCTCAGACCTGCCGGATGAACGTTTAGCAAGCATAAGGGCACGAATTGTCTCTGGTGAGAAATCTTTTAGCTCCAGTTGTCGGTGGTCGAACGTCTTGTTGTTCTTGGGGTTCGTGGTGGGAACGACAAGAGACCAGCCTTGGTGGTTTTCATTCTCCATGGCGACAATGGACCTTACGGGAATAAGCCGTTCCAAATCCTTATTCTCCGCAGCCTGGTCTTCTTTGGTGCTGTTCATCGACTTAAACTCGTTATCCAAGTAAAAAGCTGAAGGATCTCTCCAAATAAACGGAGTTCTTTTCCCCTCTTGGTCATTGGCTTTGGTGCCTTCATTTTTCTTGTAGACGATCTTCCCGACAGTAGGAATGTTCCTGCTGCCGCAGTACCAGCAAACGCCTGCTCGTGGCGAGGAAAGGTAAATGCGGCGGGGATTCCACGTAAGCGCTTCGAGATAAGGGATCGGCTTGGTCGAGTCAGTTGGCTTAAAGTGGCCGGACCACTTTGCTTCACCGGCTTCGACATCCAGTGGTACAAGGTTCAGGCCGAGAGTGGCCGCTAAATCATCTCCTGTCGCAATTGCCATGATCGGCGGCGCATTATGAACTGAGGGGGTCAGTCCTGCGCCGCCGGATTGGGTCCAGGGCACAAGGCGGAGCATTCCAAGCGCTGCGCAGGGAAGGCACAGGCGCATGTCCTCGTCGTCGCCGTGATGAAAATGAGCTATGTTAGTGCCCGTAGCTAACTCGGCAAACAAAGAACCTGCCGACTTCTTTTCTTTTTCCTTCGCAGCGCGTGCAGAAGGGTCTTGCAAGAATGGCGATTCCTCGTCGAAAAGATCAAAGCAATGCGCTTCTGTCCTGATGCCGTCGAGCACCGCGCTCGGAGTTTTTTCGTCCTTCAACAGTGATTCCCGAACCCCTTCCACACCTCCCGCTAAGGCCGCTTTCCAGTAAAGCAGCGTAAGCATGAAGCGATGCACGGCAAATAGGTCAAGGGGACTTGCCAAGGCGATGCAACGGATTCCGCCCGCACACTCAAGCGCCTCAATAATGCCCACGCGATTGCTATTCCCATCTTTCCACAGAACGGGAATCCACTTTTCTTCGAGCAGGTTATAGTCCACGGCTTCCTCCTTGCCTGGGCAAGAGGCGGGTGGCAGGCCCGTTGCGCTCCGGGGGACCCGACCGTCCGCCGGGTGGCTACCACAGGATAAGCGTGACGAAGGCATACACCCGGGACGCGGGAAAGTCAAGGCTTCATGCTATCCAGCGGCGATTGTAAAAAATTGAGTGCACCACACCAGGGTTCTACTGGCCCGCCTACTTGTAAGGGCTTCCCGCGCCGATGCTCTGGGCCGGTTTGTAGGTCTCGAGGAATTCAGCGCTTGCCATTGGAAAGTGCAAGCATGGTTCCTTGCGTAGTGTCCTAATATGGGATGTAGGGCCGGTCCCGCAAGGCGGGACCGGCCCAAGCCGTCCTGTCCCGCCTCTCACCACAGGGGGGAAGGGTCCCGCGCGGCCTGCTCCACAAGCTGCGCGCAGGAATGGCAAACAACTGTTCAGAGGCGAGTCTGCGCTACGTTTTCGAGCAGCTTGCGGATGTTCGGCTTCACGCTTCCGGGCTGGAGGGCCGGCAGCAGCGCCATGCCTTCTCTTGCCGCGGTGCGGCTCTTCTCGATCTGGCCGGAGGCCCGGTAGGCCTGGGCTAGGGTCAGCAGACTGGAGGGCGTCGTTGCATGGCTCATTGCCACCTCGCGCTCGGCGCATGAGACGGCAAGCTGCGGGTTTCTGAGGGAGGCCGGCTCTACCGTCAAGAAGGCATTGGCCGCCTGGTCGAGGACCATTGGAGAGGCCTGATCTTTCTCGGCCACCTCCTTCAAGGCCGCGAGGCCTCTCCTCGATAACTCGTCTGAAGCTCCCGGGGCGTGCAGGATTCTTCTGATGGCGCCGATTCGCACTTGCGCGAGGCCAAGGAATGCCTTCCAGACATCGTTGGCCGGATCCTCTTTCAACAGCCGCTCAAGGTCGGCAGCGGCCTGCGCGAGCGTCTTCTCCGCAAGGATCAGGTTCACGCGTCGATCGGCGGGCTTCGCAGCCAGAACCGGATCGGCTGCATCCTCATAGCTCTTTGCTTCATCGTCCAGTACGGTTACAACGTCGAAAAGAGCCCGGGAATCCTTCGGGTCCTGGATGGCAATTCGCTGGGTGATCTCAAGGGCTTGCTCGAAGAGCGGGACCGCCTGTGCATACGCTCCCAATCGCTCGAAGGCGTTTCCCTGCTTGCGCAGCAGCATGTGGCGCAGCCGCACCCCGGGAAGGCTGGCCTGTTCGGACTTGGGCAGCGCATCGGCGCCCTGCAACGCAGCCTGAAACTCCTTGAGCGCCTCCGCTGGATTGGTCTCCATCTCCACGCTGCCGATCTTCATCCGATTGATCGCAAGACCCCGTCTAGCGCGCAAGAAATTCGGATCGACCCTGAGGGCGCGATCATCCAGCGCCAGAGACTGGCGATAGGCGGCGGCCGCCCCAGTAGAATCCGCCAGGCTGGCTGTGCCGCTTTGCCCTAACTCGTCGCCCAGCGTGCCATAGGCGGAGGACACGTCGCAGACCAGTGGGGCAGGGGCATGCGGGTCCGCTATCAACGCATCAAAGCTCTTCAGGGCCTCGCGCATGACGGGAACCGCTTGCGGCGTCCGGCCGGTCTGCCACAAGATCTCGCTACGTGATTGCTGCACCAGCGCCAGCGCCCGGAAGGCTTCGCGGTCCTTGGAGTCAGAGGCCGCCAGCGGCCCGGCGATAGCGAGAGCTTTGCCGAGGTTGACCAGCGCCCCCGCCGGATCGCCCAGATTTTGATCGTAGGCGTTGCCTTGAATATTCCCCAGCCGTGTATATGCATCCACCAGATCGAGTTGGGTCTGGCGGTCACCCCGTGCGTCCCTGGCCATGCGGTCCAGGTGTTCGAGCACGCGCGCGACCAGCAGCTTCTGTGCGCCGGTGGAGCCGGGCAATTGTTTGATCG
>Ga0208038_1001195_pt1 | contig 15060 bp, 6 predicted proteins | sample June2015DPH_16_1_FD_184714 | JGI IMG/M metagenome (GOLD analysis project Ga0208038, IMG submission 184714) | Peatland microbial communities from SPRUCE experiment site at the Marcell Experimental Forest, Minnesota, USA - June2015DPH_16_100... | ecosystem: Environmental > Terrestrial > Soil >...
CTAGGTTGTGGAGTCGGACGTGCCGCCGGGGCAGGACGCGCTGCCGGTCGCGCTGCCGGAGCAGGCCGGCTAGGTTGTGGAGTCGGACGTGCCGCCGGGGCAGGACGCGCTGCCGGTTGCGCTGCCGGTCGCGCTGCCGGAGCAGGCCGGCTAGGTTGTGGAGTCGGACGTGCCGCCGGGGCAGGACGCGCTGCCGGTTGCGCTGCCGGAGCAGGCCGGCTAGGTTGAGGTGTGGGCCGCCCGCCGGGGCTTGGGGTGTACACGGCGCTTCTATTCTGTGGGGTATTCGGCACGAAGGGATGGACTTTAACAACCGTGTTATTGTGAACCACGTTGTTGTACGTCACGTTTTTGTGGACGGTGTTGTAGGTGTTGATGTTGGTGACGTTCACGGGCCGGTTGACGACCGTCTTGTTGATCGTTATGTTGTTATATGTATTGTTTACATACGTGGTATTATTGACCTGAACGTACTGGACACTGCGCTGCCGCCAGCCTCCGTTTCCCCCGCCATGCCAGCCGTCGTAGTAAACACGATTCCCGGCCCAATCGCAGTCGCGGCTCAACCAAGCCCCGATCATGAGTCCGGCACCAAAGCCCATCACCACTGCTTGACGGTGGGGCCGGACATAAATGACTTGCGGATCGTACGTCGGTACATAGATGTACTGCGGCTGCGCGGGTACGATTTGAATGTACCCACCCTGGTAGATGACTGCCTGCTGCGGGGTCGAATACAGATTGCCCTGCGAGCGCGCCATGCCGCGCAGGCGCTGGATGGACTGCATCACATCAGTGGACTGGTACACATAAGCTTGACCGACGGAGGTGGTCCAGTCGATGCGCTGGTTCATCATGTCGATGACCCTTGGGTAGTGTGCAACGCCTTTAACGCTCACGTCCCAGTCTTGGTCGTCGATCCCGTTTGCACCATTTGAGCTCACCCAGGCGGCGGCCTGCTGAACTTGGTCCACGAATGTCGCGGCAGGAAGCACCAGCGCCAGAAGTGGATCCGGGTACAGCGCGATGGGGGCCAGCAGGTTGTCGAGCTGGTCTGGAGAGTAGGACTGGTAAGTATTATCGTCCTGCGGCAGGGGAGCTCCAGCAGGTAAGGGCACAGGCATCGCTGCCGTCCCAAGCAGCGGTATGCTTGCCAGGCAAAGCGCGAGCGAGGCTGCTATGATTTTCCGCATGATTCATATCTCCTTTCGATGTGTTCCTTTGAGGTTCGCTTGCCACCGACGGGAAAGTACTTTCACGCCCTGGTTCCAAGCGACCAATTGAGGCGGTCCCTTGCAAACGATAAAAAACTCGAGAAGTCGGTGCAACTCTCTTGTCTCTTGGCCTCTTTAGCCAGGATTTTCGTTTTGATCTCTCGGCTACCCGAAAAGATACACCTAATTGCCTAGGCATGCAATGCTCTATGAGATTTCCCTGATTCGCTGATAAGGTCGTCGAATGCAGTAGACACTGGGTTCCGGGCGCGCGAGGTTTGCGCGACGGACCATGCCGAACGTAGCCGCCTTGCGTTTCGGCTGAGATCAGTGTACCAAAGGTTGGGGTGTGAAACAGCTCGTTTGCCCAGGCGTTAGGTGGGGCTATAATGGAGTGCGGCAAAGTACGCTTCATATCGAGGGCCTCATGGGCGCGAGAACCTCGCGGCACACTCGAGGCGCTTCAGGGAGGTGTGGGCATGAAACAGACCATCGGATTCAGCCTCAACGGAAAGCCGGTGAGTTTTGAAGTCGATCCCAATCGGATACTTCTATGGGTTCTGCGGTATGACCTGGGTCTGACAGGTACAAAGTACGGCTGTGGAGAGGGGCTTTGCGGGGCCTGCACGGTGATTGTGGATGGGAAAGCCGCGCGCTCGTGTCTGCTACAGGTTAAAGCCGTGGCGGGCAAGGCGGTCACTACCATTGAAGGTTTGGCCAAAAACGGCGAGCTTCACCCCTTGCAGAAGGCCTTCGTCGAGCACGATGCCCTTCAATGCGGGTACTGCACTCCTGGAATGATTATGAATGCTTACAGCTTGCTGTTGAATACTCCTCAACCTTCGCGGAGCCAGATTATCGAACATATGGACGGCAACCTGTGCCGCTGTGGAGCTCATCAACGGATCGTCGAGGCTATACAGACGGCTGCGAAAGAGATGGGAGGAGGGCCAAGATGAAACGCGAAAACAAAGGACAACGAAGCGTCTACGAAGAATACATGGAACTTGACTTCTCCGAGGCCCGGCAGGCCAGTCCGGCCCTGCCACTCGACCGCAGACAGTTCCTGCAACTTGTGGGCGGAGGCATCGTCGTCTGTTTCTCCATCCCCGATTCCCTGGCACTCCAAGAGCGTGAGAGACGCCGAGGTATGGGCCAGGAACTGCCCCAGGATTTCAATGCCTTTCTCAGGATCGGAGAAGACGGCCGGGTCACCGGTTTTAGTGGCAAGGTCGAGTACGGCCAGGGAGTCATAACCTCATTGGCCCAAATGTTGGCCGAAGAACTCGATGTCCCCTTGGAATCCGTGGACATGGTGATGGGCGATACGGATCTTTGTCCATGGGACATGGGAACGTTCGGTTCCATGACCACCCGCATTTTCGGGCCGGCTTTCAGAGCCGCCGCCGCGGAAGCCAAGGCCGTACTCATTGAGTTGGCGGCCGAACAACTGCTTGTAACGAAAGAGCGGCTCAAAACCAAGGCGGGCGTCGTTTATGAGGAGGCAGGGCAGAAGAAAGTAAGCTACGCCGAACTTGCCAAGGGAAAGAAGATACTGCGCCACGTGAAAGGCGCGGCACCCAAGACCCCTGCCGACTTCGCCCTGATAGGGAAACCCGTCTCCAGAAGAGATGCTCGAGAGAAGGTCACCGGCCAAGCCAAGTTTGCCGGGGACGTACGGGAGCCGGGCCTGCTGCACGCCCGCATCTTGAGGCCTCCAGTTCACGGTGCGAAACTCATTCGTGCGGACACCTCCGGCGCTCGAGAAATCGAAGGCGCCCAGATCGTTGAGGACGGAGAGCTGATTGCCGTGCTTCATCCGTATCCCGACCTGGCTGAAGAAGCCCTTGCCAAAATCAAGTCGCAATATGACCGGCCGGCGCCCGCCGTGGATGACAAGACGATCTTTGACCACTTGCTCAAAGTCGCACCTCAAGGACAGACGGTGGCGGAAGGGGGAAATCTTGCCGAGGGGAGAAATGCAGCTCACGATGTGCTCGAGCAAACGTACTTGAACAGTTACGTCTCTCACGCCACCATCGAAACCCACACGGCTTTGGCGAAGATCGAAGGAAACCAGGTGACCATCTGGGCCTCCACGCAAACCCCCTTCGCCCTGAAGAACGCGGCGGCTTCTCTTCTCGGCCTGCCTGCGCAGAATGTGCGGGTCATCACCCCCTATGTCGGCGGCGCCTTCGGAGGGAAGAGCAGCAGCCAGCAAGCCCTCGAGGCGGTCAGGCTGGCCAAGCTGACCGGAAAACCTGTCCAGGTAGCCTGGACTCGGGCGGAGGAGTTCTTCTATGACACCTTCCGGCCTGCCGCCCTCGTCAAGATACAGGCCGGAGTCACAGAATCAGGGCTGATTTCGTTTTGGGACTACGGTGTGTATTTTGCCGGAGAGAGAGGCGCGCCGCAGTTCTACAACATCCCACATCATCGCACACTCAGCTACGGCTCCGGGTGGACTGCAGCCCCAGGGTCACATCCGTTTGCCACGGGACCTTGGCGCGCTCCCGGCAACAATACCAATAGCTTTGCCAGAGAGTCCCACGTCGACATGTTGGCGGCAAAGGCCGGAATAGACCCTGTCGAGTTCCGACTGAAGAACTTGAAAGATGAGAGAATGCTACGCGTCTTGCAGGCCGCTGCCAAGAAATTCGGCTGGTCACCCGCCAAGGCTCCGAGCCAGCGCGGCTATGGGGTAGCTTGCGGGACCGATGCCGGTACCTACGTCGCTCATATGGCCGAAGTTGCCGTGGACAAGAATACAGGGAGCGTCCAGGTCAAGCGGGTCGTCTGTGCTCAAGAGATGGGATTGTGCGTCAATCCAGAAGGCGCCCGGCTGCAAATGGAGGGCGGCATCACCATGGGCCTGGGATATGCATTGAGTGAGGAGGTTCGATTCAAGGGCGGTGAGATTCTGCACTCTAATTTCGACACCTACACCATTCCACATTTCTCCTGGTTGCCGGAAATCGAAACCGTAATACTGGACGCGAAAGACACACCCCCGCAAGGGGGCGGAGAACCCCCCATAATCTGTATGGGGGCAGTGATCGCCAATGCGGTGTTTGATGCCACCGGCGCCCGGCTGTTGCAACTGCCAATGACACCGGAAAGGATCAAGGACGCTCTTTCCCACATCTGATACGGATTGTTCGTCATTCGTAGAGGAAAACGCCACCGCCTGTCATTCTGATCCCGCCCTGGGGGAGAAGAATCCCTACGCGCATCCTGTCCTCTCCCGCTTCGGGGTTTGTGCTGGCTCACATACCCTTACAGGTTTTGGCAGGATGCGCCACCATTATTCTTCTTCCAAGGCCCTCTCCATTCACCCACGAACTTACCCACAAATTCTGCGGAGGACCCGGGAATGTAACTGAATTCATGACTCAGGCGCGCTTTAGCGCGACTCCTGAACCAAAAGGTAGCGGCCTTTGAGGCGGCCCCACTCACCAAGCCACCCGCTTTGCGGGGGTGTTGGATAGCGGGCTAGGAGGGGCTTCACAAGCGTTTAACAAAGAATTCACCGGTGAAGCCCTTTTCTGTTCCTGATTCCCAGTTCTAAGATGGGCGCGCCTCGAGGGGAAGCAACTGATCCTCAGGGAGGCAAGATTTTTGGGCTTTGAGTCCGGTCGAGGCGCGTCGTGCTGTCGGTCTCAAGGCACTTTTGAGTTCTGTCTGCTTTTGCGTCGGGTGGGTCTCGTGCACTACTCCGGGGGTGGAGTTAAAGACGAATCCCCCGGTGAGTGCTTGGCTTTACATCGTAAAGGAGGTTTACCATGAAAGCTATATTATGCGCTTTGCTTTTTGTGCTGACTCTACCGGTCTGCCTTTTCAGCCAGACTGCTGACGGATCAATTCGAGGTGCGGTGACGGATCCCTCTGGCGCCGCGGTGCCGGGAATTTCCATCACGGCTCGCAACCTGGATACCGGCCTGACGGTCACCGTGAAGACCACCGATGCCGGCCTCTATACCGTTTCCAACCTGCCGCCCGGCAGGTATTCGGTGACGGCGCAGGGGGGGGTAGGCTTGAAAATGTACGAGCAGACCGGAGTGACGGTGCAGACTGCCACTACCACCGACCTTAATATCATCCTGCAACTCGGTGCCGTGAACGAGACCATCACCGTCAATGCCAACGCCCTGCAACTCCAAACCACTACCTCGGATGTGGGTACCACGGTTCAGACCGCCCTGATCAGCAACCTGCCACTCGAGATATCGGGAGCTCCCCGCAACCCTGTGCAGTTCATCACGCTGGTCCCGGGGTTTGTGGGACAGGTGACTAACACGGCAACCGACACCGGAGATTTCAAGCTGAACGGAGGGCAGGAAGGTGGGAATGACATCCTGGTGGATGGCGTCTCGATCTCGCTGGTGACTCATAACGTCATGCAGAATAAGGGCGTTTCCCCCGAAGCCGTGCAGGAGTTCAAAACCCTGCAAAGTGACTTTTCGGCCGAATACGGCCAGTCAGGCGACGGTATCGTTAGCCTGACGGTCAAGTCCGGCACCAACCGGCTCCACGGTGACTTTTACGATTACCTGCGCAACCGCGCCCTCGATGCCAACAATTGGATCAACAACACCGCCAGTGCGACGAAGAACCTGGACACTCAGAACGACTTCGGTTTCCTGGTCTCTGGACCCGTTCGGCTGCCGAAGATTTACAATGGCCGCGACAAGACCTTTTTCATGTTCGACTACGAGGGCTTCCGCTTCAGCCCGAGCAGCAGTTCGCCTCAGAGCTTTCCCAATGAGGCTTTCCGGCAGGGGGACCTTTCCGCCTTGTGCACGGCAGGTTTCAATTCCGCCGGCGTTTGCAACGATCCCACCCAGCAGGTTTACGACCCCACGACCCACGCGCCGATTCCGCAAGACACCCTTTCCAACGATCCTAACTTCAAGGCTAGCTCGGTGATGACGAAGGTCTTCAGTTTCCTGCCGACGACCAACGGCGGTCTAACCAACAACGTGTTCCAGACAACAACCTCGCACACTATTGCGAACCTCTTTGACGTGAAAGTGGACCAGAATGTCTCGGACCGGCAGCGCATCTCGATGGGGCTTGACTACGACAATACCAACAACCAATCGATCGTATCCCTGGGTCCCATTTACGGCGGCGCGACTCCGCAAAATACCCGTTACGTGCGTCTGAGCGACGACTATACCGTTAGACCTTCGCTGCTCAACCACTTCCTGGTCGGATTAAGCCGGCGTTCCCATAACGAGATCTCGAATGGCATCGGTCCGGATTGGCCTACCATTCTGGGGATCAGCGGCATTCAGAAGACCACCTTTCCTTGCGTCAAATTTCATGGCACCCCTTATGACTCGGTGATGAACAACTGCGGAGATTCTGACTTCGTCGACAACGTCTTCGAGCTTGCCGACTCAGTGAGTTGGGTGCGGGGCAAGCACAATTTCAAGTTCGGGGGCGAACTGCGCCCATTACAGTTCAACGTGCGCCGCCTGACTCAGTCCTCGGGCGAATTCGACTTCAACAGCCCCGAAACGAGCTCCACCGGCGATGCCACCGGCTTGGGCGGCAACGCCATCGCCAGCGCCCTCTTCGGACGTGTGGACCTGACCACCCTGAACTATGGAGCGTTCAGCGGCGTCCGCTACAAGGAGGTCGCCTTCTATGTGCAAGACTCCTATAAGGTTATGCCGCGGCTCACCCTGAACTACGGTCTGCGCTACGACTATGACATCCCGGCCACCGAAGCCTTCGACCGCTTCTCGGTGGTGGATCCAGCGCTCGCCAACCCGGGTGCCGGCAACTTGCCTGGGGCCTATACGTACTTCGGAACCGGACCGGGACGAAACGGGAGAACGCGTCCTCAGGACGTATTCACTTACGCCTTTGGCCCGCGCCTTGGCTTCGCGTACACCATCAACGGCAACACCGTTCTGCGCGGCGGCTATGGGATCTTCTATGAGCCGCTAAAGGAGCCGTCATTCGCTGATCAGGATGGACTTGGGTTCTTCAACAAGGAGAACTTCTACTACCCGCTCCAGATCGACCAGGGGGTACCCCATATCTTTCCGACGTTTGGGCCCTTCACCCCTGACGGTCAGAACGGCAACGGCGGTGTGATTGTTGCTCCGGCCAATTCCGGTCGCCCGGGTGACATCCAATCCTGGAACCTCGACGTGCAGCGGCAGATCACAACCAATCTGCTGGTAGATGTCGCCTACGTGGGATCGAAAGGCACTCACCTGCCGACCTACAATATCCTGACGAATCAGACAGATCCCCGGTGGCTGTCGCTGGGTAACGATCTCGGTATGAATGCCAGTTGTCTGACAGACGGCACTTGCCCGAATGCCATCGCCGCCGGGGTGAAGGTTCCTTTTCCCAGCTTTACCACTTTGTGGGGCAGCGGAGCCACGATCGCCCAAGCGTTACGCCCATTCCCAATGTACGGCGACTTTAACGGCGAAGACCAATCTTTCGGGCCCGATCGCACCGGCAATTCCACCTATCATTCCATGCAAGTGCGTGTCACCAAGCGCTTCGGAGCGGGATTGAGCATGCTGGTGGCCTACACCATCTCCAAGAACATTACAGACGCGGATTCCATGGGACCCGGCATCTCAGGCTTCATGGGGACGGGCTCGTATATAGGTCAGAACTCCTACAACCGACGGGCGGAGAAGGCAGTGAGCGAGCTCGATACGCCGCAGAACTTGGTAGCGAGCTTCTTCTACGAGTTGCCCATGGGCCATGGAAAGCGGTTCCTGAACCACACGGGCCCGCTCGATCGCGTAGTAGGAGGGTGGAACATCGCGAGCATCCTTACCTATACCGCCGGCTGGCCGACCGAGGTGTATGGCCCTTGCGGCGGGACGGCAGCCGGCATCCTGTTTGCCGGATGCGAGGTGGGGGGAGCGGACGGCCGTGTTAACCTGGTCCCCGGCGTGCCGCTGACCAACAAGAGCGCCAACTTCCAGCCGGCTACCACCTCGTTCTTCAATGCTGCGGCGTTTGCCTTGCCGTCGCCTTTCGTTCTTGCCAACGAGCCCCGGGATTTGGATCGAGCGCGCGCCTGGGGTAACCGCAACGAGGATTTCGTGTTGGAGAAGAGCACCCGCTTAATTGGTGAGAAAGCCACCATCAAGTTCCGAGCGGAGTTCTTCAATCTTTTTAACCGCCATATCTACCAGGCCCAGGGCGCGGGCGGAAACCAGTGGGCCACGCCGCTCGGCACACCGTTCCAGGCCGCTGGGTCCCCGGGATGTAGTGGAGCGTTCTCCTGTGGTTTCGGCGCCGTCACAACCGCCAGTGGGCCGCGAACCATCCAGTTCGGCCTAAAGATAGAATACTGAACCGCGGCATCCACCGTGTCCCCGGATTGTACGACCCCCTCTCATGCCGGGGCACGGTGGCTCCCGCTTGCTTGACGGGGGTTCCATTCGGTCGTTACATTTTGCACTGGCGCGAGCCACATGGATTCTCCCTCAGGCCGGCATGCGATCACGGGATTTTCAATATGAAAAGACGTACTTTTTTCAAAACTGCCGGAGCGCTGTCTGCACCTCTCGTATGGCTCCCCTCCCGGGTTCTCTTTGGGCCCTCCGCCGCGGAAAGTCAACCGTCACAAGCGAGCGCTGACTCGTGGGAGATCGCGAACGGCCAGCAACGGATCGTGGTGACTAGCCGTCAGGGCACGGTGACCTACCAGAGTTTTGTTCGTGACGATAAGAGCGGCTGGGTAGACGGTTCGATTCCGGATAACCAGCTCGTGTCGGGGTCCGGCTTTCAGTTGACTCTCGGTTTGGGACAAGTCGCGAAATCCGGCGCGGACTCCGTCATTGAGCTTACAGGAAGCGGGCGTGCCACGGCGAAAGACGGCTCGCCCCTCGAGTACACTTGGAACACCGCTATCACCAGCCTTGCGAACACAGCATGGTTTCGGTTCGCAACCACGCTCCGCCTGCCGCGCGACATGAAACTTCAGCAAGGCGAGGTACTGGAGCCGCAAATCATCCTCTGGCTCAGTTCAACCTCTACGATGATGGAAGGCCAGTCGGCAAGCTGGCGCAGGCTTCTACTGGACCAGCCCACGCGCAACTCCCTTGGCGCCGCAGGCAACGACCTGCCGGCGGTTTATTTGCAGGATGCCAACGCTGGCATCGAAACCATGATGTACTTCGACATGAGCGCGATGAGCTGGATGTCGCTCGGCAACATCCCGCGCTTCCTCGGCTACCGCTGCGCGACGGTCTCCGTGCTGGAGCGAGGCGGCAATCAACGGCTGGGGATTGGATTGATCGCCCACCAGGCCACCGGGGACCTGCTTCCGGCGGGTGAGGTGCGCTTCACCTGGTTTCTTCAACAGCGTAGCTTCAAGGACCTGATCACCGAACGGCAGGCCGTGAGCCGCTGGATGGAAGCGCTACTGCCACTTTTCGAAGAAAAACTCGCATGGCCGAAATGCGCCACGAGTTGGAAGGAATTTGCGGCGGGAACCGTCCGCGACATCCAGCAGAAAGATGTGGCGCTGATCAGCGTTAATGGCCACCGCGGGCTGCGCGCCTATGTGAAGTCGACCTCCGAGCTCTGGCACGAGACCGGAGAGAATTTCGAGCTGATGACGATGGCCGATGTCTTGTGGCCTTCGTTGCTCTATCTGAAGCTTCATCCTGACTCAGCGCACCAGCAAGTCGTGAATGAATTGCTCGAAAGCATGCCGCTCTTTTACCACCAGGATACGCAGAGCATCAGCAACTACTTCACCCGCGGTGAAAACGAAACGGCGGATTCCTGGTACCCATTTGAAAACGGCCTGGTCAAGTATCCGGTGATCGGAGCACTCTCGCGATTGAAAACGCTGACCGACAACTTCCTGCATGCTTACGAAACGGCCATTCGCATGGCGCACCGTTACGACTACCTCTTTCCAATCTACTACCGTACCGGCAACTTGGATCAGAAGGGCGCGGGCACGAATTACGCCGTTGGCGGGCTCTACGCGTGGGGCGGTGTGATCGCGCACCATCTGACGGGGGACGCGAAATACCTGGACGAAGCGCGCCGTGCGGTTGAAGTGCTGACTACGGTCCGAGCCGCAAGCCTCTTCCATGAGCCGCAGGAACTGGCCTTTGGAGCCCTGGCGGCGGCTGAGCTGGGAATGCAGGATGCCGCGCGCTACCTCCTCTACGAGCAGTTGCGGATGCTCTACTGGTACACCGACCCCAGCCAGAAGACGCACGACATTCGCGGCATGTTTCAGGCTGCCGCGTCCATCCTCTATCCGGCCTTCAAGGAAAATGTTGAAGCCATCCTGCCCTGGACGGGCGTCTTGAAGCGCGGTGTGATGGTCGACGGATTGCTCCCCTTCATGGATCAGCAGCGGCGCAACAATTTCTATTACTTTGACTTTTGCCACGACACTTCGGCGAAGCAATCGCCGCTGCCTTTCATCCCCTATGAAAACCTGGGTACGCTCGAGTTGGGCGGCCAGACAGGAGTGGTCGGAAAGGAAATTTACGGCAGCGGAGAAGTCCTGTGGTTGTACCTGATGTTCGAGGCTCTGGGCACGACGAGTGACCGCGAACTGATGCTCGTGAACCTGGACCTGCTGGACGCTTCTGACTCCAACAAATTTCCGTCCCGAGAGCTGAATTTCATTCTCTTCAACCCCACGGATTCCGCCCGGACCGCGGAGGTTTCTATTCCCGTCGCTCAAGGAGCTCCCGTGAAGCTTACGGTTGGAGACGAAACGGTAGGCGGAGCGATTCGGGTTGCAGGGGGAAAACATGTTCGAATCAAAGCGGAGTACTGAGGCGCAACCTCGGGCCGCGTCCCTCGGTACGCAGGCAAGGCCGCAAGGAAGGAGATCGCAATCGATGACCGGACGTGAGATTCGCTATCTTTTCCGGACCAGCGCCACACTCCTCTTCGCTGTTGGTCTATTCGCTGCCGCTCAGTTCAGCCCACCGTTCGGCTCCTGGAACCGACTTTCGCCTGAACCGGTCATATCTCCGCAGGGCACGGGCTTTGAATCCGCCGGGACCTTCAATCCCGCCGTTGTGGAGAAGGACGGAAAGATTGTGATGCTCTACCGGGCTCAGGATAGAAACGGAACTTCGAGGCTCGGATATGCTGTGAGCGAGGACGGAGTTCACTTCCAGCGCTCGCCCAACCCCGTCTTCGGCCCCGAAGCGCCCTATGAGAAGGGCGGGGGAACAGAGGATCCCCGCATCACCGAGATTAACGGAACGTATTATATGTCCTATACGGGTTATAATAATGTGGACGGTATTGGAAAGGATAAGCGAGATGCACAACTGTGCCTGGCCACGTCCACTGACCTGATCCATTGGGTCCGGCACGGCGTCATCCTGCCAGCTTACCGAGGTAAGCGGAACGCGGGCTGGACTAAGTCCGGGGCAATCCTCCCGGAGAAGATTAACGGGAAGCATTGGATGTATTACTTGGGCGATGCCAACGACACTACAGGACAAATGGGTGTGGCTTATTCGGAAGATCTCTTGCATTGGACCAATGCGCTCGACCACCCGGTGATCTCCACGCGTCCGAAGTGTTTTGATTCCAAACTGGCGGAACCAGGGCCACCTCCTATGGTTACTCCCGAGGGCATTTTCCTGGTTTACAACGGAGCTGACGACAATCAGGTGTATTCCACGGGCTGGGTTCTGTTCGACAAGACCGATCCTACGAAGGTGCTGGCTCGCGCCGAAAAACCGATGTTCCATCCGGTCGAGACCTGGGAGAAGATTGGGCAAGTTCCCAACGTGGTCTTTGTGGAGGGACTGGTCTGTCGCGGGAATCGCTGGCTCTTTTACTACGGCGGCGCAGACAAACATATTGGCGTGGCAGCCGCGGAATCGCGTCAGTTTCGTCCCGGCGTAAGCGCTGCTCCTGTCCGTTGATCGGCATTGTGCCTGGAGGTCCTTAGATCGTACCTCTGAGGAGGGAAAAAACATTATGGCTTACAGAAGAATGTCGCGGCGGCAGTTCATCGAGAGATCGATTACGAGCAGTCTTGCCGGGGGTATGGCATGGGGATCGAACCCAGGAAGAGTCACTGCTTCGGCAAGCGTCACCGGGGCTGAGCGTTTGACGTTGAAGGTCATTGGTGATGCCCGGCAGGGCTACGCGGTAACCATTCTCTTCGGCGGCCAGCCCATCGCGCGGCACAACAGTGGCGGGGAGTTTTCGGCGGTTTTTCAAAATGGCGAGCGCAGTCTGGAGGATCACGCAGAAAACTGGAAGGCCACATCGTGGATGGGTGATACAACCCATGTGACGCTGAACGGCGAGTGTAAGCTTCAGAACCTTAACACCACGGTCTTTGCGCAGGTGGAGTACGACGTTGTCACACCCCACGTGGTGCGAAAGAGGATCCGGCTGCACCAGAACGACATGTACATGCTGTTCTACCAGGTGAGCAACCGTTTGGAACCGGAGGAATCACCGACGAAGTTCTGGAGTTTCAATCAAACCGACTGTGCGGGCGGGGCACTGCACGAGTATTTTCCGGCCGCCGGCTTTTGCACCCAGGACGGCCTAACGATTGGTCTGCTTACCGATGCTGGCTTCCGCAACCAATGGAGCCGTCTGATACACCGCGATGGCAAGCCCGTTAAACCTGCTCCGCGCAGAATCCCTGACCCCCACCTCTATTCTGTGTGTCGTGCCGAGGAGCGGGCCGAGGGGAAACTCTTCGTGCAGCAGACGTTCGGCGAGGCGCTCGTGCAGGTAGAGGACGATGACTCCGGGGAGGCTGTGGCGCTGCCGCCGGTTTCTTCGTGGAGTAAGCTGGGAGAGGTAACTCTGGAAGAGCGGAATGGTGCGACGGTCCTTTCCCCGCGGAGTTCCGAGGACGGTGTGCTCATCCCGTTCCCGGCAAGAGACGGCGAGGTCTACTCGGTGCGCTTGGAGTATGGTTCGTCGCAGCCGTTTGCGGTGCACGTTTGGGACGTCGACGAGCGGCGGCGTAAGCTAGAGGACATCACGCTGTATAACAACCGTGTGCCCGAATCGCCGGAGGGCTGGTCCGAATTCCGAACCAAAGTCTTTGTCTACTCGTTGCGGGGACACGGCGGCGCGCTGTTCATCTCGAGGCCGCAATCGGGAGAAGCCATAAACCTTGAGGCGCCGGGCGGCGTGGGGATAATCGAAATGCGGGGACTGGAAGTGCGTCGCCTTTCGACACGCTGCGAGCCCTACCATCGTTTGGAGATGGACCGCCCCGAGCAGAAAACGGTTTTCATCTTTGTGGCCGGCAAGACACCAGAAACGGTGCGTGGTTATCGCCTGGCCAGCCAACTTCACCTGGCTGATGCGCTTGGTTTTCGCGGGGGCGAAACTGAAAAGGTTCTGTACACTGACCTGATGATGCTCTCCTGGATGGCCGGGCCGGAAACACCCAGACCAATGCTGGCGCCCAGCATCTGGTACTCCGCGGCCGGCGAGATGTACTTCCGCGACAGCTTTTTCGCGCTGAACGGTGTCCACAACCGCGACCTGAACGAGGGTGTCTTCAATCTCTGGGCCGATAACCAGGGAAGTAACGGGGCCATCAACACGCTGGTAGAACCCAACATGGCCAACCTGGAGCGCAAATCGAACGACTCCACGCCGCTGTGGCTTATGTGGGCGCTTCAGAATCGCAGACGCTTCGGCACGAAACTGCCCATGGATAAAGTTCGCAAGGCGGCGGAGTATTGCCTGGAGACTTATGATCGCAATCACAACGGTATTTGCTGGGCGCAGTTCGTTGTCGGCCAGAACGACGTGATCGATTTTCCCGAGGGCACTACTGACATCTGCACCAGCCAGGGCATGTGGGCGGTGACCCTGCGCGTGATCAAAGAACTCAACATCCCCGCAATCAGTGAAAACATCTCCGAAGATTACATCGCAAAAGGGGAGGAAGCCTACCGCAGCTACTACGATCCTGTGCGCAAGATCGTTCGCCCGGCGCGTAACATCACGGACGCCATCGGTTTTGACGAAATCTTCCCTGAGTTTCTCTCGCTCTGGCTGTTCAACCGGAAGATCCTTACGGGTGAGATGATGTGTAACCATCTTGACCGCATGCCGGTGTTCCTCCCACGAAAGGATGCCCCCTATCCCGAAACCGGCGGCACAGCACGGGCGATCCTCATTGGTATCACGGAGGACGGGAAGGGGTGGCGTTACGCCTCGGACACATGGCACCCGATGATCAGGCACTCCTATGCGGCCAACTATGCGAATTACCGCATGGACGGCATCTACTCCAACGGCGGCAGTTGGATGCGAATTGAGATTTGCGGTTACGTCGCCGGTAAGCTTCACGGTTGGAGCAAAGCCGACAAGGCCATCGCCAACCGCCTGTGGGCGGAGATTAACGTAGATCCTGACTTTCCCACCAGCCAGGAGTATCTCCCGACCGATGCGGCTCACCCGTTCTTCGGTTACCATCGCGTCTTTGCCTGGAACGCGTTTGTGCTGCAAGCGTTGGAGCTGGCAGGGCTGCGCAAATCGGAAATGGACCCCGACGGTTAAAGGGGATGACGTCCGGAGGGATTGACGGGATTGGAGCTTCGAGAGCCTTCGAGGGTACATCCGCGAGGGGTGGCTGCTAAGAACCTCATCTCAATTGAAACCATTGACGTTAGCAAACGCCATTGTTAGTGTTTCGCGCTTATGTTCACTTTTGTCTTTTCCGTGTTGGTTAGCATCCGGTCTTGGTTTCGAGCTCGGGCGGCCCTGCAGGTTGAGGTGCTGGCTCGCGCCGAAAAACCGATGTTCCATCCGGTCGAGACCTGGGAGAAGATTGGGCAAGTTCCCAACGTGGTCTTTGTGGAGGGACTGGTCT
>Ga0208038_1001199_pt1 | contig 15016 bp, 18 predicted proteins | sample June2015DPH_16_1_FD_184714 | JGI IMG/M metagenome (GOLD analysis project Ga0208038, IMG submission 184714) | Peatland microbial communities from SPRUCE experiment site at the Marcell Experimental Forest, Minnesota, USA - June2015DPH_16_100... | ecosystem: Environmental > Terrestrial > Soil >...
ATGCGCTGGACACGACGCGGCGCTCACCGCCTCCTCAAGCTCCGCCTCTGGATCGCTCGCTGCGGAACAACTTGGTTCGAAGTCTTGTATTCTCGCGGAGCTCAACTGACAAATGCTTGACACAACCGCGCTTAAGGATGGCTTTGAGAATTACATGGTGCTACAGTACACTCGGCAGTGGGTTCGGCTGAGGGCGTGCCGCCCTCAGGACCATGCCGAAAAGTGCAGAACTTAGCACCGGATAGGGTGATTAAACGGACCGGGACCATTTGGCGAAAGCCAGTGCGCGTTCGGCTACGCCACGTGGAGGCGGTGTGCGAAGCATTCAGGCAAAGCTACGGCACACCGCGCCTGGGAAACCCCAAAGAGCCACTGGACGACCTCGTGTCCATCGTCGTTTCGAACAAGACCTCACCAGTGATGGCAAGGGTAGTTTATATGCGCCTGAAGGGCCGGTTTAAGAAATGGGGCGACGTACTCGCTTCGCCTTTCGGGGCTCTGCGTTCGATTCTGAAACCTGCAGGGCTGTCAAAAGTGAAAAGCCAGCAACTGCGCGGGACACTCCGAAGGATTAAGAAGGATTTTGGGGCGTGCAATCTGAGAGGACTGAGAGGGAAATCAGAAAAGGAAATTCACGAATACCTGACTTCGCTGCCTGGGGTTTCAGACAAAGTCGCAAAGTGTGTGGCGATGTACACGATGGGTGCAAAGGTCTTGCCAGTCGACGCCCACGTGCACCGTGTGGCAACTCGACTTGGTTGGACAGCGCGAAAGCGAGCCGACCAATGCCACGAGGAACTGGAATCTCTAGTGCCACCGAATTGGCGTTACGCCTTTCACGTGGGATGCGTCCTCCACGGGAGAACGATTTGCCGCCCGATGAGACCGCGCTGCCTGGAATGCTGTGTGAACCACTACTGTGCATACTTCAATAAAACAAGGAAAGCCTCGTAACCGCCCGACCGGCGTCGACTTGTTCTGCGGGGTCGGCGGAATGAGCCTGGGTTTCGAGCAGGCCGGGTTCGACGTAGTCGCGGCTGTCGATTTCGAGCCTCGCCACGTTGAAACGCACTCGAAGAATTTTCCGACATGTGAGACCGTGTGTGCCGATTTATCAGCTATCTCGGGGGCGGAACTAAGGAGCAAAACAGGAATCGGCGACTCGCATATCGATGTCGTTTTTGCAGGCCCGCCCTGCCAGGGGTTCTCCTTAATCGGCAAGCGGCTCAAAAACGACCCCCGCAATTTACTCCTGTTCGACTTGGCACGCCTGATTGGTGAATTATCTCCTTCATATTTTGCGGTAGAGAATGTCGAAGGCATCCTATTGGGCGACGCAAAAAATGTCCTGGCCGATTTTGTTGGGCGATTGAAAAAAAGCGGGTATTGCATCGTGGAGCCAGTTCAGGTATTGGATGCGGCCGAGTTTGGAGTCCCGCAGCTGCGGCGACGAGTCTTTGTCCTGGGTTATAAAAGCGGCCTCTCGGCACCTGCGTATCCAAAGCGGCTATTCACTACAAATGGCAATGGAGACTACCACGGTCCAACAGTTTGGGATGCAATCGGTGACCTGCCGAGAATCGAGAAATACAAATACCTTTTCACGAGCGATGTATACAGCGGCGGGTTAGGAGCGGCAACCCAATATGCCAGAATTTTGCGCGGGGACGCGACAGACCCCCAGGACAAAGCTCATAAACGGCACACCAACGGCGGCGGTCTCTCCGGTTGTCTTCGAACCGCGCACACCAATGATACGACAAAACGCTTCATGGATACCGAGCCGGGCTGCTACGAGGCGGTCAGCCGCTTCCAACGACTTGAAAAGGACGAGCTAGCTCATACGCTTCGCGCGGGAACCGGCCCCGCGCGGGGCTCGTTTATGGCACCGCGCCCAATTCACCCTGTCGAGGCCCGCTGCATCACTGTACGTGAGGCAGCAAGGCTCCATTCGTTTCCCGATTGGTTCAGTTTTCACCCAACCAAGTGGCACGCCTTCCGCCAGATAGGAAACTCAGTTCCTCCGAGGCTGGCACGTGCGGTCGCCAAGTGCGTCCGACAAGCGCTCCTATAGAAATCGAGGTTGTGCATGACTGCGAAGGATCATCTTCAGTACGGACCGGTAGACACCTCTCCAGTAAAGTCGTTCTTTGTTCACATGTTGACGCGGGACATCGGTTTGGAGGAGTCGATCTTAGACCTTCTAGACAACTGCGTCGATGGCATACTTCGCAGCGACAGAACTAACGGCGGCGGTACACCGTACTCTGGTTTCTGCGCCGAGATCGATTTCAAGGGCGACTCATTCATGATCTCGGACAACTGCGGCGGCATCCCCTGGAGGCTGCACGACTACGCGTTCAAGATGGGGCGAGCGAGCGGCCGAGCGCCCGATGTTCCAGGGGGCGTCGGGGTCTACGGCATCGGCATGAAGCGGGCAGTATTCAAGATGGGCCAACATTGCCTGATTTCGACCCAAAACGGGCGCGACAGATACGAAATTGAAATCACGCCCAAGTGGATAGGAGATGAAAATGAGTGGGCCCTTCCGGTAAGGGCGGCCAGGGACGAGAGAAACGAAGATGGGACCACAATCGTGGTCGGGAAATTGAATCCGGACATCGCCAAACGATTCAGCGGGGATGCTGCCTCGTTCAAATCCAAGCTGAACGACATGGTCGCAACGCACTACGCTTTCATTATCGATAAGGGGTTCCGCATACGGATTAACGGCGACCCTGTTAAGGCGCGCCCAACGCGCTTGGTTTTTAGCAAGGTGCGGTCGGGGACGAAGGGACCGAGAATCCAGCCCTATATATTCAAAACCAAGACAGATGGCGTGGAGGTTTTCTTAGCGGTGGGATTCACAAGGCCAATTCCCTCGCAGGATGAGGTAATAAGTGAGCAGGAAGAAAAGAAATACTCCTCCCTCGAAGCGGGATGGACGGTTTTATGTAATGACAGGGCCGTCCTCTATTGCGACCGGAGCGAGATGACGGGGTGGGGCGAGGCCGACGTTCCGCGGTACCACACGCAGTTCATTGCTATCTCTGGCGTTGCGGAGTTTAGGTCAGACGACGCATCGAAACTGCCGACGACCACGACGAAAAGAGGGATAGACAGTTCATCCCGGCTTTATTTACAGGTGAAGAATAGGATGCGAGAAGGCATGAGAATCTTCACCGACTACACGAATAAGTGGAAAACGCGCGCGGACGAGTCCCGAAGGCAAATTGAGGCTGCCGGTGCACCCCTTACGTTCGAGGAGGTGAAGACGGAGGCGAAGGGCCTAACGTTCAGGTCCACAAAAGCACAGGTGCTCAGAGGCGACCAGTACAGACCGAAGCTACCCCTGCCCAGACCTACGCAGTCCCAAGCGCGCCGGGTCTCATTCGTGAAGGATGCCAAAGACGTGAGGGCCGTTGCGGAATACCTGTTTGATGACCCAGAAGTGGACCCCTCACGTGTCGGAGAGGAGTGCTTTGACCTGATTCTCAAGGAGTCCCGAAAGTGAGACACCCCGCCTACCAACTCCGACCGAACAAGGCGGTCGATCGACTCACTCTTGTCGACGCAATACGCCGACTCAGTAAACTGACCGACCTCTCCGAGTACACATACTTCGGATTGGGCGGCCCCTACTTAGAGGACTTTCGCCTCCTTTACGAGTTCCATCCCGAGATGAGGATGGTTTCCATCGAGGAAGATCCAGAGACCTACAAGCGGCAAAGGTTTCACCGCCCCTGTGGGGTTCCTAATCTTGTTCTGAAAAGGACGGACTCTAGGTCCTTTCTCGCTCACTACGAAGCGGGGAATCAGAAGAGCATTTTCTGGCTGGACTACACCGGTTTGGAGTACCCGCACTTCGAAGAATTCGCGATGCTCCTCGGTAAAGTGGCATCAAAAAGCATGGTTAAGATTACCCTGCGAGCGGAACCCAAGGATTACCTCCGAAAGGGGAACGAGTTCCGAGAGAAGTTCGGCGCTCTAATGCCTAACAGATCCTACGATCCGCCCCGAGTGGCTGCTGGTTTTGCTCAATTGGTTCAGCAGATGGTTCGGATCACCTCCGAAGACGCACTGCCGAGTGCAATGCCGCTCATGTTCATACCCGTGTCATCGTTTTATTACTCGGACGGTACCGGCATGTTCACTCTCACGGGCCTCGTATGGCCTAGATCGGAGGAATGGGCCCTGAGAAATTGCTTTCGGGACTGGGAATTCGCCAATCTCCATTGGGCTAGGCCGAGGCGTATAGATGTGCCTATGCTCAGCACAAAGGAACGCCTGCACCTACAGCATCGGCTACCGCGTAGCAATGCCGGCAGGTCGCTGCGCAGGGCCTTGGGTTACCTCATCGACGAGGACGTCAGAAGCACCGAGTTTAAGCTTGGGCAATACGCGCAGTTTCACAGACATTTTCCGTATTTCATGAAGGCAATACCTTGAGCTGGCCAGCCTGCGGTTACTCGACTACTGACAAGCCGTTCCTGCTTCAGTGTCGCTCGCCAGGCACCTCCCTGCATGCCGACGAAGGAATTCCGAGTCAGGCATGAACGTCCCCGGAAGCTGGAGACGGCAGCCCTCAAAGCCAAGCATCCACGCCAGCGACGTTTCGCCCTTCTTAACAGACTCGTGAAGGCTTGCAGCAAAGCGAACCGTGAGGTCCGAGTCGATCCACATTAGATGACGGTCGAATGCACGGTCGTGAAGTGCATTCAGGCACAAGCCATTCTTGGGATTCAGGCGGTTCGGCGCGTCTTCAGCCCAAGGCACAATGTGGCTGGCAACCAGCAGTTCAGTTGTGCCTAAGCCCGTGACACAGCAGCGAAACTCATAAGCCGATAGAACCCGCTTGCGAAAGAAACTCTGATTCACGCGTAGTCGAACGATTGCCTCGCGTTCCTCACCGGGCGGCGGCAGATCGGATTCGTCCACCTCAGCAACGTTTTCGACCGAACGGCCCAGGCGGACAGCGAGCAATTGCGCACTCTCATAAACGAGAGCGTCAGGCCGTTGGCCAAACTCGTTCCAGACCTCCTCATCACCCTTTGCGCCGTGCTGAAGGCCCCGTATACCCCGTGCCTGCAATGATGGATCCAGCCGCGCGAAGTTTGAGAGCTTGAACGACACTGAACCCGGCGAACGCCCCAGGACAGCAGCCAATTCGACGAGTTTCGGATTCCGCGCGTGAATCGCGCCAAAGGGAATCTGGTTGTAGAGATTAAAGGCGATGACGAGTTCTTCTCGATTCCAGTTCTCCCCTTCTCGTTCCAGTGGAATAGGAAGTCCGGGTCTCCCGCCTTGACAGTTCGGGCATTTGCGTTCCCAAGCGTCGGTGCTGTTCGCTCCGTAACACGTCCCGCAATGGCCGCACTTCAGTATCCACAACTTAGAATTGTGGTCCGTGCCAGAGCGCTCGGTCTTTCTCAGCACCTCCTGCTTACGATCAACGCTCTTTGTCATCGCTTCACACCGGCTGGCGCAGTTCAGTCAAAAAGCCAGCCGCCTCGCCTTTCGTAGAATGTATGCCACTTCAAAGCTCGGAATCAAGGCGCCAGAAGCGGTAGGCGGCATGTGGTAGGCGGGAGAGAGAGTACGCGCTAGACGTGCCGCGAGCGGCGTCGCCGCCAGGCGAGGGTCACTGCACGCTCAGACCTATAGGATTTTGAGGGCAGTCCCCATATGCTCCAAGTCCTTGTCACTCGTGACCAGCGTCTCCTTCCTGGCCTGGGCGAGGGCGGCCAGAAGGACAGTAGGCAGTAGGCAGTTGGCAGTAGGCTGAAAGCAGTAGGCAGTAGGCAGTAGACAGGGGCCTGAAAGAGTAGGTGGCAGGTCGTAGGTAGTAGGTGGGGGAGCTGCGGAGGCCATTGGCTCGCCGGCAGAGCGGGCGAGTTCCATGTCAACGCCGACAACGGGAAGCTGGGCGGTCTACAAGAGCAGTGGCGAGTGGTTAGTGGCGAGCACGGTGTCTGCGACGCCTGCGGGGCCCGGCAACCGAGTCATTGCGGTACGTTGCTGCGCGTCGGGACCACTCGACGCTCACTTCTAACCCCCACCTCGTCCAGGAATTTTGGAAACCTTCGCGGCGCAAAATGCGGTAAACTTCAGGCGGTGGAAGAATGCAGAAACTAGAAGTCAGAAATCAGAGAGAAAAGATCCCTCAATGGCCCCGAAGAAACTGAAAAACCAAGATCGGACTCAGGCCGCGAAGGCTGCCGTTGGCGCCGCGAAATCCCCGGGGAGCGCCGCGAGCGGAACCGCGGCATCTTTCTCGGTGCTCATTCTTGCGGCGGGCAAGGCGACGCGCTTCAAGAGTGAGCACTCGAAGATGCTGCATTTGCTCGCCGGCCGGCCGCTGGGAGAATACGTGTTGCGGACGGTGGGCGCGCTCCAGCCAGAGCGAACCTACATGGTGATCGGGCACGAAGCCGGAGAGGTACGCAAGGCCTTGGCGCGGCCGGGCCTCAACTTCATCGAGCAGAAGGAGCAGCGCGGCACAGGTCATGCCCTCATGGTGGCGCGCGCGGAACTCGAAGCGTGTCCGAGCGCGAACCTTCTTGCGGTTGTGGGTGACGCCCCGCTGCTGCGCACGGAAACGTTGCGGGGGTTGCTTGAGGCTCATGCGCGATCCGGCGCCGCGGCCACGGTGCTCACCACCATCCTGCCGGACGCTGCGAAGTATGGACGGATTGTGCGCGGCCGCGGCGCTGCGGTGAGGGAGATTGTGGAGTGGAAGGCTTGCACACCGAGCCAGCTGAAGCTCCGGGAAATAAACTCCGGGATTTTGTGTTTTTCCCGAGGTTCCCTTTGGGCGCACTTGGACGAGCTACAGCCGCATCAGGAACAAAACAGCGAATACTTCCTGACCGACCTGGTCAAGATCCTCAACCGGCACGGCGAAAAGGCAGCCGCATATACCGTGGCCGACTCGCGCGAAGTGCTGGGCGTGAACGACCGCGTGGAGTTGGCAGCGATGGAAAAACTTCTGCGTCGGCAGAAGGTCGAGTCTTTGGCGCGCGACGGCGTGACCGTGGTCGACCCGGACTCGACTTACATCGACGAAGACGTGATCGTCGACCCCGATACGGTGATCGAACCCGGAGTGAGCCTGCTGGGACACACCCGCGTGGGACGCGGTTGCACCGTTCGACTGCATTCCACCATCAGCAACTCGATCCTGGGCGACCGTGTGTTGGTGCGGCCTTACTGCATGGTGACCGGCTGCGAGATCGCCTCGGACGTGATCCTCGGCCCTTTTGCCCATCTGCGTGACGGCGCCGTGATCGACCAGGATGCGCGCATCGGCAACTTCGTGGAAGTGAAGAAGTCGCGCGTCGGCCGCGGCAGCAAAGCGTGGCACCTGACTTACCTGGGCGACGCGACCGTCGGCGCGCAGGTAAACGTCGGGGCAGGAACCGTGACCTGCAATTACGACGGCGAAAAAAAGAACCCCACCGTAATCGAAGACGGCAGTTTCATCGGCAGTGGAAGCATGCTGGTGGCGCCGGTCAAGATCGGAAGGGGCTCTTACGTCGGGGCGGGCTCGACCATCACCCAGGACGTTCCCTCGGAATCGCTCGCCCTGGGGCGCGCCACGCAAGTGAACAAAGAGGGCTGGGTCGCCGCTCGCAGACAAGCCAAGGCCTCGTGGAGTATCTCGGTGCGCGAAGCGGGCCCAGTGGCCATCCTTGACGTGGCGGGACAGGTGACGATCGGGGAACCGTCCAAAGAACTGGGGCAACGCATCCGCCAGGCCATCCAGCACGGCCGCAAGCAGGTGCTGGTGAATTTGAAAGACGTAGCCTATTTGGATAGCTCAGCCGTCGGCGAGCTCGTCGGCGCGCTCTCCCGGCTCCGCATCGCGGGCGGGGGAATGAAGCTCACCGGAGTCTCTCCCGCCATTTTTCAGATTCTTCACGTCGCCAACCTTGAAAAGGTGCTGGAAATCCTTCCCGACGAGGCCACGGCTCTCGAAAAGTTCAGCCAAACATCCTAGTGCCGTTCCACCTTTTTTGGACAAACAGTTTTCAGCCAGTCAGAGAGTCTTTGTGCAAGACGTAGGTGCAATACATAGGCGTAACAAGTTGGGACGGCACTAGTTGGCGTGACTGAGGTTCAGGCGACTCAAAAAAATCGATTACAATCGATTACTTGCCTTCGCCCTTGTTCTTGAGTAGAATCCGCGTGACTATGCGATTTTCGGATTGTCGAATTGGGAACGCCACCCGGTGTTCTCCGCGAATCGGCAATCGCCAATCGAGAATCGGCAATGAATGGAGTTGTTCCCATGACTGACCGAAATGTCTTCGTGACCTCCTTCCTGACCGCGGTGCTGATTGTGGCGGCCGCTTTCGCGGTGCGACAGTTCTTTTTCTTCGAGCTTGCCAAGTCGACCATTTTCGTCGCCATCGCCCTGATGGTTTTCTACGGCGACAACAAATTCAGCTACATGCTGGGGTTCATTGCTCCCATCGTCTGGTTTATCGCTGAGATCCTCGTCGGATCTTTCTTCACAAATTTCCAGGTGTTGTACCGGTACTTAGAGAACTCGCCCCAGAACCCTCTCGGTTCCCTCGAGACGCCGCTTCACGCGCTGTCTTATCTGGGAGCACTGGCGCTGATCTTCGTTAGCTGGCGCGCCTGGCACAAGGAAGTGCCGGAGAAGTTTATCGGCAAAACCCTTTGGATTTGCTTCGCCATTTCGCTGGTTTACTCCGTGATTCTCGCAGTCTGGTATACACGCGCGGTGCACGCCTAGTGCTTTGGCAGCGCCGCCGTCCCATCGGCAATTTTCCGGGCCGGCAAGATGCCGGCGCTACGTAGCCGCCGATGTCTTAACGGCGATCGGAGTCGGCGAGAGAAGGGGCCGCTGCGATGCACTCGCCTATTCCTTCAGGCTGAGAGCTTTGTGCACGTGGGCGGCAGCGCCAACCTCGATGTCCACGCTGCATTTCTTCCCTGCGTAAGTAAAATGCCGGCTCACGACTTCGAAGTCCGTGGGAACTCCATCGAACTCGCAGGTAACGTGATCGCCTACCGCCGGGATGGCGAGCGCCTCGCCCTCCTCGAGAACGATGGGCTCATCCTGAGAGCACTCTTCCGGGAAACGGCCCGGCTCCCTATATTTAAATACAAGAATATATCTCATCTTGAAACAGCCTCCTGCATGTGAAGAAGGCAGGGGCACGCCATCGCATGCCCCTGCGGGGTTGATCGCAGACCTGCCGCTTGCCATTCCTCCAGCAGCTCACGGATACAGGCCGCGCAGCTTGGTGGCCTCGGCGACGCGTCCGATGCCCAGCATGTTGGCCGCCGTCCGCATGCTGACCTTGTGCTCCAGTCTGATCTTCAGGACTTCGGCGAAGGCAGCGTGCATCACCTGCTCCAGCCGATTGTAGACGTCCTGAGCTTCCCAGAACAGATGTTGCTCGTCCTGCACCCACTCGAAGTAAGATACCGTGACGCCGCCCGCGTTGCACAGGATGTCTGGGATCAGGAAGATGCCTTTCCCTTCCAGAACCTTGTCTCCCTCGGGCGTGACCGGCCCGTTAGCCGCCTCGCCGACGATCTTCGCCCTGACGTTCGGCGCATTATCGCCGTCGATGGCGTTCTCCAGCGCCGCCGGGACCAGGATGTCGCAGTTGAGCGCCAGCAGCTCGCTCGCGCGAATCTCCTCCGCACCTGGGAAGCCGAGCACCTGGCCCGTCTTCTCCTTGTGCATGATGAGCTTTGGAACATCGAGCCCGTTCTTGTTGTAGATGGCGGCTCGCGAATCGCTCGCCGCAATCACGAAGGCTTGGTTGCTGTCGAGAAGCTGAGCCGCGATCGACCCGGCATTGCCGAACCCTTGCACCACCACCTTCGAGCCCTTGATGGGGATCTTCAGGTGCTCGCAAGCGCCTTGGAGAGTGTAGAACACACCGCGCCCCGTGGCCTCATTGCGGCCGAGAGAGCCGCCCAGGGCGATTGGCTTCCCCGTCACCACGCCCGGGATAGGATAGCCTTTGGTCATGCTGTACGTGTCCATAATCCAGGCCATCACCTGGGAGTTCGTGTAGACGTCAGGCGCGGGGATGTCCCGCTCGGGACCGATGATCGGCAGGATCGAGGCTGCGTAGCGGCGCGTCATCCGCTCCAGTTCTCCCTGCGACATGTCTTTCGGGCTGCACGTGATGCCGCCTTTCCCGCCGCCGAACGGGATGTTCACCACGGCGCACTTCCAGGTCATCCACGTGGCCAAGGCTTTCACTTCGTCCAGGGTCACGTTGGGATGGTACCGGATGCCGCCTTTGGCCGGGCCGCGCGACGTGCTGTGCTGCACGCGATAGCCCTCAAACCGGTGGATGTGTCCGTCGTCCATCCGCACCGGAAGATTGACCTGCAAAATCCTTTCGGGATACTTGATCATTTCTCGAATGTTGGGATCGAGCTCGAGCGCGTCTGCCGCGAGGTCGAAGTTCTGCATCGCGGCGTCGTAAGCGTTCTGCTTTACCGCTTCAGCAACTGCCATATTTGTGTAACCTCCTTGTGATTTCAAACCTGTGCCGAGAACCGGCCGAACTGGTATGGAAAAAAGACATTCCTTGCCCCACTGCACCAGCACACTACCGGATGGAGGTTTAAGCCGCAGTGTCCGGTATCACTGGCTCAAAGTGACCTACGTCACAGGCTGCGCAAAGGGATTCGGGCAGGCAGTAGAGACCCGGGACCAGGGAAGAACCTTTGGCCACTCCCGACTCCCCAATCCCCTATCCTTTCTCTCCTCTTCTGCTTTCGGCGGTCAATTCCAATTCCTGGTTTCCCCTTTCCAGTTTCCGTCATTCGTCAGTCACTCAATCGCCCGATCGCTCAATCACTCAATGGCTTCACGGGCTGCGCACGGCGTCTTCTCTCCACCACCTCCCGCCGTTGGCGTTGAGCGTACGGATCAAGTCGGGCCGCGGCCTCCCCTGACACTCCCTTCCGCCTGCCGCCATCCGCCCTGCGCTCCCGCAACCTCGCTTTCTCATTTCGGCCTTCGGTTTTGCACTTTCCCCCTCCTGCCCCTCGTTCTCCCCATTCTGGTTTCCGATTTCTACTTTCTGATTTCTGCTTTCATCATTCTGCCCACTGCCTTCTGCTCCCGCGAGCCCGTAGGCGATCCTCTCCCACAATCCCGGTCTGCGCATCCGATACAGGCGCCGGCGCAGCCGGGTCTCAAGTTGCCAGCCGAGCGGAGGCTCGAACGCCATCGTCTCGGGGATGAAGGCGGCAGCCATCACTCGATCCCTATTCCAGTAGCCCTTCCGCTGCACCCAGTAGCAAAGCCCAATCCTTCGGGTCGGGTCGGTGACACAAATCCGGAATAGGCGCAATATCCGCGGACCTAATCTCGCTGAAAACAAAGGACATTCCGGCTTCGTTCGTAACCGCTCCACGCGCCGCAGCAGGGCATAGATGGCGTTGGCCAGCCGCTCGGCCTGTCGGGCTTCCTCCCGGCACGTGACCCCGAATACGCCCTCAATTTCCCGCCACATCCGAGCGTGCAGCCGGGCCCCGCCCAAGTCGCCGCACGCCATCAGCTTCTCGGCCAGCCGGCAGGCGCGCTCACCATGCTTCAAAGCGTTCAGACAGGCACGGGCTTTCCCAGCCACCGTGCGCGGTCCTGTTGATTTCTGGGAATTGCGGCGATTGGCCGCGAGAAGCTTGGACGTCCGAACAGGCGATTTGCGCAGGCACACGACATCCTCCGCGATGCCGCGTGGCCATAGACTATACTATAATACTTCTGGGGTACTTGTCAAGACAAAAATGATCGTTGTGGCAGTACCTCCGCCTCGGTGGCGGCGGGCGGCACCGGCCCCCATCCGGTCGGGGCGGGCATCTCGCCGGTGGCCAGCCACGGCCAGGACGGCCGGGGCAAGCCCCATATGCGTTGACTCAGGGAAGAGCTGCTTCCGAGTGCGCCATTCGGGCACAATCTGGCGAAATACCCACTCAAGATAGTGTTCGAGTGCGCCATCATTCGGACACAATTCGCTTCGCGAAGAGTCGTGTTACCGAATAGGGTCGAGAGAGGTTGTTCTCTCCATTCATTGAGAGGTGCGCACGGCCGCTGCTGTAATCCCTTGTCTGAGGAGATTATGAGGACGCTCCGCATGGTGTCGGCACGTTGTTGCGCAGGTGGATGGGCTTGGCGGCGAACGTAATGCCGCGCTCGAGTAGGAATCCGCGGATCTCATTGATCACGGCAGTGCGGCGCGCGTAGCGCGTCGGCTGGACGCGCTTGTTGGGCGGCACATCGTTCAACCTCTTGGCCTTCTTGGAAACAACATCGGTGTTCTGGATTTGTACTCCAGATACGATGCCCCAAAGCGAAACTCTAGTTCTCGTTCTTCATACACTTTCACGAAGACAAGCAATGCCGGCGCAAACAGGATGAGTACCCAGAGTACAAACAGCGCTGACTGAAACCAGATCCCCAATGACAGGAGAAAAGCCAGACCTGCAAGCACCATGGGATTACGCGTCCAGGCATACAACCAATCTGCCGCCAATTTCCGACTGAGCGCAATGAAGAAGGGTGCACCGAACCCTTTCAAGGCAAGGTTTACCACTGTCAGCAAAAAAGCTGCCCCGGTAATAATGGCTAACAACAAGCCGATTTCAGCTGGTACTGGGAGTACCCAGTCAGACCAATCTTGATGGGTGGTTACTGCTCGAATGATGGCTAGGCCAAATAGAGTCCCCACGGCAAACTGGACAAACGTCGTTATCCAGGCGACACCGCTCGTTGTTAGGTGTCGGTCGAGTATCTTCCTCCCGAGCCAAACGAGGGGGAATACCAACAATACTCCTCCCACAATCATATATAGATTCATGACATTTGAAAGTAGTGTATTGGACGCCCACCACCAGAGAAACCAGGAAAACGCTAAAAGGGCAATCCTAAAAAATAGTTCAACGGCATGTTTCATGGTGGCCTCCTGTGACCATTTTCGAGACCGCCCAACTTCCCTTTATCTGGTTGAGTAACGTAACCGCCTTACCATGCTGTAGGTGCTGCCCGGCTTCAATCTCCCCCATCGTGTGTTTGTAGTCACCTCGTCTTCTGTCGCCTTTGCGCAAGGCAAGGATACCGGGTCAAATCCAGAGTTGAGTGTCTTGGCGCAATCTGGCGATGTCCCGCGTTGGCGCACTCCCGAAGAAACGGCTGTATTCTCTGCTGAATTGCGAAGCGCTTAGATACCCCACGCGCTGACTCGCAGTACCCGCGTCCATCATCGTGGACAACATGAGACGCCTCGCCTCCTGGAGGCGCAGCACTTTTTGATAGTGCAGCGGGCTCATCGAAGTGACGGACTTAAAGTGCTCGTGGAAAGAAGAAACACTCATGTGCACCAATTCGGCCAGCTCTTCGACTTTCATGGGTTGAGAGAAGTTGGCGCGTAGCCAGGAAATCGCCTTCGCAAGCCGGTGCACGCTGGATTCTCGAAAGCCCGTTTGAGCGACGCGAACCCCAATGGGGCTGCGTAGTAGCCGGATCAAAATCTCATCCACAACAAGGGGAGCGAGTAGTTCAACCTCCCCAGGCTGCGCGAGACAGTCCATTAATCTAGTCGCGGCGTTGACAATGCTCACGTCGGCCGGAGTAACGTAAACGGCGCTTCTCTCTTGAACCGGAGGCAGACCATTCGGATAAACCTTCAGGACAAGCTCGCTAATCTTGAGCGGGTCGAGTTCCAGCCTTAGAGCCAGGTAAGGTTCGGAATGGCTGGCTTACGTGATCTGGGCAGCAATTGGCAGGGCGACGGAGAACACGATCATGCGCGAGGCGTCGTACTCGTAGACCTCCTGCCCTACGATGACGGTCTTGGCACCTTGCGCGACGATGCACAAGGATGGCAACCGGAGGGCATGCACACATTCCCTGTTTATTCGTGAAAAGCGACTGGCGCACAAACCAGGGATGCGCAGATCAAAACTACCGTCGTGTGGGGCATACGCAGCGATGCATCGAGCTAACTTAGCCGTGTCTGGTCCGTTTGATCCCGCAACCTTGTCTGCCCGCCGCGGAGACTCAGTTTTGCCGTTGGTCTTCACGCCTTCGAGAATACCTCTTTTGCAATCATGATAGCGCTCATTGCGTTGGGCCAACCTGAATAAAACGCCAGGTGCGTGATTACCTCGATTAATTCTTCCTTCCTAACTCCATTCTCCACGGCTTTACTCAGATGAAACCGCAACTGTTCCGGACGATTCAAAGCAATCAGCGCTGCCACCGTTACGAGACTACGGTCACGCTTTGACAGCTCTTTGCGCTCCCAGATATCGCCAAAAAGCACGCGGTCAGTTAGATCGACCAGCTTGGGCGCGAAGTCACCAATCATCTTCTGGGCTGCTGTAGGCTCTTTACTCATGCTTATCACTCCTTCCAAATACGATCACTCGGACACCCTGCGTCACGGGATAGTGATCACGACCCTACCGATCTGCTGATTCGACTCGAGGTACCTGTAGGCGTCCACGGTCTGCTCGAGCGGAAACGTCTTCGCGATCCTTGGGATGAAACGACCGTCGGCGACGCGATCGTAGACGTAATGCTTCGCCGCTGCAGTGGTCTGCGGGTTGTCGAAGACTTCCCTCAACGTGTAGCCGCGAAGGGTGAGGCCCTTGCCTATAACCGGAACGACTGGGAAAGGCGTGGGCTGGCCGGATAGCCGCCCGTACTCGATGATGATTCCGCCCGGGGCAGAGGCCGCCGCGAGTTGCTCGAGGAGCGGTCCGCCGATAGGATCGAATGTGACTCGGACGCCACTGCCGTTGGTGATTTCCCGAATGCGGCTCTCGTAATCTTCCTCCGCCGCCACGATTACGTGATCCGCGCCAAGGGAAAGCAATTCCTGCTTCTTCGCCGACGTCCGCGTGACCGCGATGGCCGTTGCGCCTGCGTCGCGCACGAACTGGATGGCGGCGAGGCCAACGCTGGAAGCCGCAGCGAGGATCGATACGAGGTCACCCTTCTCGATGTGCG